>Ga0209502_10002969_pt1 | contig 13627 bp, 16 predicted proteins | sample ArcticOcean_MG_C_10_FD_187442 | JGI IMG/M metagenome (GOLD analysis project Ga0209502, IMG submission 187442) | Marine microbial communities from western Arctic Ocean - ArcticOcean_MG_CB11_90 (SPAdes) (version 2) | ecosystem: Environmental > Aquatic > Marine > Oceanic | place: Arctic Ocean...
AATCTCATTATTTTTAATTTTATTTATTCTGGTTGATACATTGCCTCTAATAGACTTTATAATAATATCTGGTCGTAGCCTTTTAATTTGTGAATATCTTCTAGGGCTAGAGGTACCTAATATAGTATTTTCCGGTAAAGACATTAGGTCTTTAGCATTTGAATTTGATATTAATATATCTTCTGGTGCACCTCTTGGTAATATATAAGCTAAACCAAACTCTTTAGGTATTATTGTTGGGACATCTTTTAAAGAATGTACTGCTAAATCTATATTGCCATTTATTAATTCCTGATCTAATTCTTTAGTAAAAAGGCCCTTGCCTCCGATAGAAGCTAAGGGCTGGTCAATTATTGTGTCACCTGTAGTTTTAATTTTAATAATTTTTGCATTAGGTAATTTTTTGCTAACTTGTGTAGCTTGCCATAGCGCTAGAGGGCTTCCTCTAGTTCCAATTTTTATGATATTATTAAGTTTATTTAACATTAATTATATTTACAACATTTTAAGCTGTTAAAAAAGATTAATAGTAATATATAGTAAAATTATGATTGTATTAGGTATTGAAACAAGTTGTGATGAAACAGCTGCTGCTGTAGTTAATTCTGAACGTAAAATATTGTCAGAGTCTATTTATTCACAAATTGAGACTCATGCAGAATATTTAGGCGTAGTTCCTGAATTGGCAGCAAGAAGCCATATTGATCACTGCAGTAAAGTAATTAAAGATGCTATAAATAAAGCTAACTTATCTATTGATAAAATAGATGCAATTGCCGCTACTGCAGGCCCTGGCTTATTAGGAGGGTTATTAGTTGGTTTAACAACAGCTAAAGCTATATCCTTGGCATCTAAAAAGCCTTTTATAGCTATAAACCATTTAGATGGCCATGCTCTAACCCCAAGACTTGCCCATTCAGTAGAATTTCCTTATTTACTATTACTTATTTCTGGAGGACATAGTATGTTTTTAGCAGTTGAAGGGCCAGGACAATACAAATTATTAGGACAATCTATAGATGATGCTTTAGGGGAAGCCTTTGATAAGACAGGCCGTTTGCTAGGTTTAGGTTACCCTGGTGGGCCAGAAATAGAAAAAATTGCAATCAATGGCGATCCTCTTAGATTCATTTTTCCACATCCTTTAAAGGGTAGAAATAACTGTGATTTTTCTTTTTCTGGTTTAAAAACAGCAGTCAGACAAACAGCTGAGAAATTATCTCCATTATCATTCAAAGATAAAGAAGATATAGCAGCATCCTTTCAATATACAATTTGTAAAATAATAGAAGAGCGTCTTAAGAATGCAATACGAGAATATCTAATACATCATCCTAATGCTAAAAGGTTAGCTGCTTCAGGTGGTGTTGCATCAAATAGTATGATAAAAAAAACTTTGCAAAATATAGCAAAAAAAAATAATTTTAATTTATTTATACCTGAACCTAAATTATGTACAGATAATGGTGCTATGATTGCATGGGCAGGAGTTGAGCATAGGTTATTGGGTCATACGAGTGATTATTCCTTTGATGTTAGAGCTAGATGGCCTTTAGGAGAAAATTGTTATGAGTTTTAGTTTTGCTGTTATAGGTGCAGGTGCTTGGGGTACAGCTATTGCCAATACCTTAGCTAGGTTAGATAAAGGAAAGGTCATTATTTGGGCAAAAGAAAAAGAGGTGGTTAGTCAAATTAATAAAGAAAACAAAAATGACATTTTTTTAAAAGGAATAAATTTAGAAAAAAATATTTATGCCACAGAAAATTTATCCGAAGCATTAGCTAACTATATATTTTATGTAACACCAGCACAAAGTTTTAGAAAAATCATCAATCTACAAAAGAATTTTATAAATAATAATAACAAAGTAATAATTTGTTCTAAAGGCATAGAAATTTCAAGCGGACACTTGATGAGTGAAATCATGAATAATGAATTGCCAAATATTAATTATAGTATTCTTTCTGGTCCATCCTTTGCCCATGAAGTAGCAGGCAATATGCCTGCAGCTTTAGTTTTAGCATCTAATAATATAAAAAATGCAATAGATTTAAGTAATTTCATATCATCTAAAAATTTTAGGCTATATCCTAGTGATGATGTTGTGGGTGTTCAAGTAGGAGGAGCTATTAAAAATGTATATGCAATAAGCTCTGGGATAGTAAAAGGTTTGAATTATGGAGAGAATGCAGGCGCAGCTTTATTAACTAGAGCTATATCAGAAATGGTTAGAATTAGTATTGCATTTGGAGGTAAAAAAGAATCAATTTTTGGGCTCTCTGGAGTAGGAGATATTTTACTTACTTGTACAAGTGAAATTTCTAGAAACTTTACTTTAGGCAAAGCAATAGGCCAAGGAAAAGGTTTGAGTACAATACTTAACACTAACAATACTATTGCAGAAGGCTATTTTACTACTAAAGCAATTTATAATTTAGTAAAATCTAAAAATATAGATGCACCTATTTTAAATTCTATTTACGATATTTTATATAAAGATGCTAATCCTAGAGAAGCAGCAGCATCTTTACTTAATAGACCATTAAAAAATAAAGAGTTTTATTAGTCTCTAAGCAGCTCATTAATAGAAGTTTTTGAACGTGTTTTTGCATCTACTCTTTTAACAATCACTGCACAGTATAAAGATAAACTGTCATCATCATTATGAGAATTAGTTTTCATCGAGCCAGGTACAACTACAGAATAGGCAGGCACTTTTCCATAAAAAACTTCACCCGTTTTTCTATCAATAATTTTCGTAGATGCTCCTATGTATACGCCCATAGATATAACTGCGCCTTCTTCAACTATAACTCCTTCTGCTATTTCAGACCTTGCTCCTATAAAACAGTTATCTTCTATTATAACAGGAGTTGCTTGTAAAGGTTCTAAAACTCCTCCTAATCCTACCCCACCAGATATATGACAGTTATTTCCAACTTGCGCGCATGAACCTACAGTTACCCATGTATCAATCATGGTTCCTGAACCAACTCTTGCACCTAAATTCACAAAGGAGGGCATTAATATAGCCTCAGGAGAGATAAAAGCACTATATCTAACTATAGAACCAGGAACAGTTCTAAAGTTATTGTTTTGAAAGTCTTTAGAGTTCCATTTTGAAAATTTAGAGGGAACTTTATCCCACCAGTTACTGTTACCAGGACCTCCGGAAATTATATCCATAGGCCACAACTTAAAGGACAATAGTACGGCCTTCTTAAGCCATTCATTAACTTCCCAGATGCCTTCTATTTTTTCACTAACTCTTACTTTTCCGGCATCTAATAAACTTAGACATTCTTCTATAGAATCTCTCTCGATGCCTTTTGTAGAAGAGGATATACTATCTTTATTATCCCATATTTTTTCAATTGAATTTTTTAAATCTTCTAGGTTTGTGTTTGCAGTAGTTATCATTTTATACATTTTCTTTCTAGTTTAAATATTGTTTATATAATTAAATTATTTAGCTATTTATGTCTAAATATATTTCTTCTAGTGTGGAAGGAAGGTCGTATGATATGTGATCAATAAATTGGCTATTTTTACTTTCTTCTTGAATAATTGATGTATTAATATCAGGATGGGAATTACTTTTTATTAAAACAGTTTGGAAGCCTATTTTTTTTGCATTGATTAAGTTTTTTGAAATATCTTCAAAAAATATTGTTTCTAATGGATTGATATTAAATTTTTTTACAAAAATATCTAAGGATTCTTTAGAAGGTTTAGGGATATAATTCGCATCCTCTATATCAAAGATATTACCTATATAATTATTAATTTCTAATCTTTTCATTACGTTTATCGCATGACTCAAGGATCCGTTAGTATAAATATACAGGTCTCCAGGAAGTTTTTTTAAAATTTTTCCTAATCTAGCGTCCTTTTCTAAAGAACTTGTATCAATATTATGAACATATTCTAAAAATTCTTTAGGTAAAATATTATGATTTTTCATAAGTCCAGAAAGAGTAGTTCCATATTCTAGGTAATATTTCTTTTGGATTTTATAAGCTTCTTCAGGCTCTACATTTAGATTCTTTATAATAAATTCTTTCATTCTTATATCTATTTTACTAAAAAGATTAGAAGATGAAGGGTATAAAGTGTTATCAAGATCAAATACCCAGTGTTTTATTTTATGAGAATTTAAATTATTTTCCAAAATTATTATCAATCATGGTTCCGGAGCCACCAGTTGTAAATATTTCACGAAGTATGGCATGAGGAGACCTTCCATCTATAATTACAGCTGCTTTAACCCCAGACGCTACTGTTTCTAGACATGTTTTAATTTTAGGTATCATGCCTCCAGTAATTATTTTGTCATTTATCATTGATTCTGCTTTTGTCACAGAAATATTAGATATTAACTTTTTATCAGAATCTAAAACACCTTCTACATCGGTAAGTAATAATATCCTTTCTGCTTTTAAGGAACTAGCAATTGCTCCTGCAGCAGTGTCTGCATTTATATTATAAGTTTCGTTATTAGTTCCAAACCCTACTGGTGCAATGATAGGGATCATTAAATTATCAGAAATAATATTTATAATAGAAGGGTTTATTTTTATAGGCTTTCCTACAAAACCTATATCTAAAAATTTTTCAATATTAGAGTTAGGGTCTTTAAATCTATCCGTTAGTTTATCTGCTAATATGATCTTAGCATCTTTCCCGGATAGCCCGACAGCAAGACCACCAGCAGCATGGATTTTATTAACTATATCTTTGTTAATAGAGCCAGATAAAACCATTTCTACTATCTCTACTGTTTCTTCATTAGTAATTCTTAATCCGTCTATAAAAGATGATTCTATATTTAGTTTATCTAGCATTGAACCTATTTGAGGCCCTCCACCATGAATTACGACAGGCTTAATGCCTAGTTTTTGTAAAAGCGTCACATCTTCTGCAAAGGTATGGGCGAGCTTTTTATCCCCCATAGCATGTCCACCATACTTTATAACAACCACTTTATTTTGAAATATTTCTATATATTTTTCTATATCATTTACAGAGGTACCTAGAATTATAGAAATATTTTTTATAACATCATTTACATTCATGATTATTCTTTCTTAGAATCATTATCAATATTTGCGATCAAATTAAGGCATTCATGAATTTTATCAATACCTATTTTTTTATGTGCACTCGTGCCAATAATTTCAGGAAAGGCTGCAGCATACTTTTGAATCTGATTTGTAGTATCATTATATAGCTCTTTTAAGGCATTTTTAGATATTTTATCAATTTTTGTAAAAATTAATTGAAAATTAACAGCAACCACATTTAATAAATCCATTAATTCATGGTCTGAATTTTTTAAACCTCTTCTAGAATCTATTAATATGAATACTCTTGATAGATTGCTTCTATTTTTAAAATAAGCTTCCATAAGTCTCGTCCATTCATATATCTTTGATTTAGAAACTTTAGCATAACCATATCCTGGTAAATCTGATAAAAATAATTTATCTTGTACGCTATAAAAATGTATTAATTGTGTCCTTCCTGGAGTATGAGAAGTACGGGCTAAACCGCGTTTACTACATATTGCATTTATTAAGCTTGATTTTCCTACATTAGATCTTCCAGCAAAACATACTTCAGGAATATTTAACTCTGGAAAATGTATAACTCCTGAAGCTGCAGTATAATGTTCAGTTTGTTGATTAAAAATTAAACCTTTTTTATTTTTAATTTTTTCATTCAATTTATTATCCTATTATTTGACTGGTTTATTAGTATCCATTTTTTTCATAATAATCCATTGTTGTGCAATTGATAGAATATTATTGCATGTCCAATAAAGAACTAAACCTGCAGCAAATTGCGCAAACAGAAATATAAAAATAAAAGGAAGCATTCCCATAACTTTGGCTTGAATAGGATCTGGGGGCGCGGGATTTAGCTTTTGTTGAAGAAACATTGTGGCGCCCATTAAAAGTGGCCACATTCCGATAATTAAAAATGAAGGAAGGTCAATTGGAATAAGTCCAAACATATTAAATATAGAATAAGGATCGGGGACAGATAGGTCTTTGATCCATCCATAAAATGGAGCTTGTCTCATTTCTAGAGTTACAGTTAATACTTTATATAATGCAAAGAATACTGGAATTTGGAGAAGTATAGGTAGACACCCAGCAAGAGGGTTAGCTTTTTCTTTTTTATACAAAGCCATAACTTCTTTTTGCATTTGAACTTTATCATTACCATAACGCTTTCTTATTTCCATCATTTTAGGCTGCAATACTTTCATTTTATTCATAGACTTGAATGATTTATTAGCAAGTGGAAATAAAACAATTCTTATGCAAATAGTTAAAGCTATAATAGCTAATCCAACATTTCCTAAATAAGTAGAGAAAAAATGTAGAAGGTAAGCTAGTGGTTTGGTAATTATATAGAACCATCCAAAATCGATTGCTCTATCAAACATAGGAATACCATTTTCCTCATGCTTATCTAGAATTGGAACTTCTTTAGCCCCTGCATAAAATTGTGATGAGTAACTCTCTTGGTTATTTGCAGCAACAGTAATTTGAGGGCCTAAATAGCTTGTTTGAAACTTTATATCACGTCCACTAGGAAAGCTTTCGAATGTGCCTGTAAATTTTGATTTTTGGTCTGGTATTAAAGCGGCAAGCCAATACTTATCGGTTATTCCTATCCATCCAGTTTGAGATTCTTCAGATATTTTTTCATCTTCTAGATCATCATAATCTAACTCTTTAACCCTATCCTTCAATACACCTATAGGCCCTTCATGCAATATAAATAAGCCTGAAAGTTTAGGAAAACCAGTTCTATTAATTAAGCCATAGGGCTGTAATATAATTTCTTCAGAGGTATTGTTAATTACTGTTTGTTGAATGCTAAACATATACTCATTATCGATGCTAATAGTTCTTTTAAAAATGAGCCCATTACCATTATCCCAAACTAAAACAACAGGCTGCTCCGGACTTATTGTTGATCTGTCACTTTTCCAAACTGTATTAGCATTAGGCAGTTCTATTGTATTATTAGTAGTAGCCCAACCATATTGCGCAAAATATGATTTATCAGAACCATTAGGAGAGAAAAATTTAACATTTTCAGAATCTGAAGACAGGTCTATACGGTATTTTTTAAAAATAATATCATCAATCCTAGCACCGGTAAGGTTTATAGATCCATTAATAAATTGATTCTCTATATTGACGCGTGCAGATTCATTAATTATTTCATTTCTATCTTTAGGTAATTCTGCAATTAGCTCTGGTGCAGGAGCAAAACTATCATTTATTTCTTGAGAATTATCAATTTTAGGAACATCTTTAGTAGGAAACAATAATTGAAACCCTAGTAAAACAACTAGAGAAGCTAGTATTGCAAGCAGTAAATTCTTTTGATCACCCATTAGATATCCTTATTAATATAATATTAAAGATTATAAATTTTGCTTTATTAATTTTACTTCTTTTAGTGCATTTATTAAATCTAATTTTAATAAATTTATATTTCTGTCATAAGTTGTTCTTCTAGCTATTAAAACATAGTCATTATTTTCTTTAGCACATTTTGTTAAAACCTCTTTTGCTAAAGCTCTTAATTTTCTTTTACATTTATTTCTAATGACTGCGTTACCAATTTTTTTTGTGGCTGTAACACCAAGCCTTATGAGATTATTGTTGGATTCATCCATACTACTTATGGATTGCAGAACAAGGCCTTTTTGAGGAGATGAAATTCCTTTTTTTGAAAGGTTAACAAAATCAGCTCTTTTTTTTATAGATTGTATATCGCAAGACATAATTATTAGGCGGATAAAACTTTTCTACCTTTAGCTCTTCTTCTTGCTAACACTAATCTACCATTTGCAGTAGCCATTCTTGATCTAAAACCGTGACGTCTTGCTCTAACAAGGTTACTAGGTTGAAATGTACGTTTCATTTAACTTCTCCATTACGTATATTGTAAGTATTCAGTTCTTTATATTAAGTTATACCTCATTTATATAAAAATTAAAGTGTGTAATTAATATGGTAATATATAAGGAAAGGTTTATATATTATATTTATTAGGTTTTAGCACTATATTTTTTAATAAAATGGTATGTTACATTCTAAAATGAGAAAATATTGGAAATTATCTTTATTAGCAACTTTTTTATTAGTTATTATTATACTTAATTATACAGGAACGTTTTCTTTTATAAATATTTCTTTGTTAAGTAAGCATAATGTTTTCATTTTAGATTATATCGAAAATAATTTTTATAAAGCATGCTTAATATATATCTTAACATACATATTGGTTGTAGTTTTGTCATTACCTGGAGCCTGGCTACTTACTCTAACTGGAGGTTTTGCATTTGGTTGGCAAATAGGGAGTTTAATTACAGTTTTTGGAGCAACCATAGGAGCATGCATTATATTTGTAATAACAAAAAGTTTGTTTGGAAATTTTTTTAAAAATAAAATTGATAATAAAAAAGGAATGTTAAAAAAGTTAAAACAAGGCATTCATAATAATGCTTTTTCTTACCTCTTATTTATGAGGCTTATGCCTATATTTCCATTTGTATTTGTAAATATAGCTCCTGCAATTATTGGGATACGTTTAAATATATTTTTAGTTACTACATTTATAGGGATTATTCCTGGCACTATTGTTTATTCTCTTATAGGCGCCGGAGCTAGCGAGGCTTTTACTCAAGGAAGCCTTATGAGAATGGATAGTTATAATTCTTCTGAGATAATAATAGGTTTATCTGGTTTATCCCTTTTATCTCTTTTACCTATTTTTATAAAATATATAAAAGTTATCAGAAATAAGGATTGAGAGTATATTTTTTGAAAGATAACCAAAACCTGAATACGTTTTCAAATACTGTTTTATCAGTTAAGAATGTTTGCAAAAATTATGGCAATATAGAAGCTGTATCGGATATTAGTTTTTCTTTAGAAAAGTCACAAACTCTTGGATTGTTAGGAAGTAATGGAGCAGGAAAAACTACAACAATTATGATGTTAATGGGAATTTTAAAGCCGTCTTCCGGAGAGATAAAAATTTTAGAGCAAGATGTTTACAAGAATAGGAATCAAATATCTAGAGAAATCAATTTTGCTTCTCCATTTGTTGAATTACCCCATAGATTAACAGTATTACAAAACCTTAATGTCTTTGGGCATTTATATGGCGTAAAATATTTGGCAGATAAAATACAGGAACTTTGTATAGATTTGAATATATCTGACCTTTTAAAAAGAAGAGTAGGAAAACTTTCTTCTGGACAAAAAACTAGAGTTTCAATAGCCAAATCCTTAATAAATGATCCTAAAATACTTTTTTTAGATGAACCTACAGCCTCACTGGATCCAGACCAGGCAGATTGGGTTAGAACGTATTTAGAGCAATACCAGAATAAAACAGGTGCAACATTTATTTTAGCCTCTCATAATATGCCGGAAGTAGAAAGATTATGCCATAAAGTTGTTATGATGGGAAAAGGTAAAGTCATTGATTTCGGCACACCTAGAAATTTAATAGCTCGTTATAAAAGTAAAGATCTGGAAGAGGTGTTTTTGAAGCTAGCTAGAAAAGATAGGGTTTAATTATTAATGATATTATTCTTTAGAAGAATTTATGGGATGATACTTAGGCATTTATATTTATTTATGTGCTCTTGGCCAAGAGTCCTCGAATTAATTTATTGGCCTTTTTTAAACATGGTACTATGGGCGTTTATGAGTAAATTTTTAGCGCAAAACTCTAATATATTTTTAATGGCTTCAGGAGTTTTAATTGCTTCTGTTATTATGTGGGACACATTGTTTAGAGGGCAGCTAGGCGTAACTTTATCATTCATAGAAGAATTATGGTCCAGAAATCTAGGAAATATAGCTGTCTCTCCATTAAAACCTTTAGAATTAGTATTGTCTTTGATTGTTGCCAGTTTTTTAAGAACTCTTATAGGAGTTGGGGGCGCTGGAATAGCTGCATATTTTTTATTTGATTTTCATTTACCTTTATTTGGAATAGGTTTTGTTCTCTTTTTTGTTAATTTATTAATTATGGGATGGGCTTTAGGTTTAGCTATCTGCGCTTTATTAGTTAGGTTTGGTTTGTCAGCAGAAACCTTCGCTTGGGCGGCATTATTTTTTATTCAACCCTTGTGCGGAGTATTCTATCCTATAAGTATTTTGCCTGATTGGCTACAACCTTTATCACTTATAATTCCAGCGACCTACATATTTGAAGGAATGCGTTTAGCATTTTTTGATGGAGTTTTTAGTATAGACTTGTTATTAAAAGCATGTCTTATAAACGTAATATATATTTTAGCAGGTATAAGCTTGTTATTATTTTCATTTTCATACGCTAAAAAAAATGGATTATTACTTGGAAATGGAGAATAAAAATATTGTCAGAAATTAGATTTTGGTGGATTCGTCATGCCCCGGTTATTGGAAATGACGGCCGCTGTTATGGTAATAACGATGTCGACTGTGATGTCTCAGATCAGGACTCTTATAAAGCCCTTGCAAATATTCTTCCTAAAGATGCTTCTGTGTACTCTTCTCATTTATCAAGAACAATTAAAACAATGAATGCTACTGTTAAAGAAGGTTTTGATTTTAAAGAATATGCCGTAGATAAAAATTTCGGAGAACAAAATTTAGGAGATTGGCAAGGAATGAAATATCAAAAGTTAGAAGAAAGAACTAGAGAACTTAAAGTATTTCATCCAACCTGGCTATGCTTGCCAGAGTATACGCCACCTGGAGGAGAAAGCTATAATAATCTTTATCTGCGAGTCACCGAGGGTATTAATAAAATAATAGAAAATAAGAAAAAAGGAAATGTCGTAATTTTTTCTCATGGTGGGCCTATTAAAGCAGCTATTGCCCATGCAATTAAAGCAGACCCAAGTTATACATTACCATTCTGGGTAGATAATTTATCATTAAGTAGATTTGATTTTATAGACGGAGTTTGTAGAGTTAGATTTGTAAATTTGCTGCCTAAGATAATTTCTAATTCGTCAAATGCATACGAAAGGTTTCTATAGTAAAATGTCTTCTCCCTTTGTAATTGGCTTAAAAAGAGGTTTAAAAATCTCAGTAGTATTAGTAATATTCTACTTATTGCTCGACTATTTTTATTTTAGTAAATTAGCAAACAAAAATATTGTTACATTAGAAAATAAAGAAAGTGTAAGCATAGGTGGTGATTTTGATTTATTAGGTAAAGATGGCAAAGAATATAATCTAGCAAGTTTTAAGGGTAAACCTTTAATAATATTTTTTGGGTTTGCATCGTGCCCAGACATTTGTCCATATGGCCTAACTATGATTAGTAGCGTTTTAGACACATTAGGTGATGATAGTAATATGATTAATGCAGTTTTTGTTACTTTAGACCCTGAACGGGATGACTATACTTCTACAGCTCAATTCGCAAGTATGTTTCATGAAAAGATAATTGGCTTATCAGGAAGTATTTCTCAGATAGACAGAATTGCCAATGCTTGGAGGGTATATAAAAAGAAAGTTGAATTGCCTGATTCAGCTCTAGTTTATACAATTGATCATTCTGCATTTATTTATTTAATGGATAAAAATGGAAAATATTATACTCATTTTTCCCATAACACAGAACCAGAAGAAATTATAAAAGAATTAGATAAAGTTTTATAATTAATTTCTAAATGAAGGGTCTATTTTATCCATTAGTCTTACCATAGAGTTAAAGGCTAATTCTCCTTTATCAGCATTTTCTATTTCATTAGCATGTGCTTTAGCAATATTGTCTGAAACTTCTATTAGCTCTTCATTTAATGAACGCGATAACATTTGAACATGGCAGGCTCTTTCAAGTGCATGCAGCCTTATAAATGCATGAGCTATTGAAGACCCTACGGATAACAAGCCATGATTTCTAAGAATCATTACACTCTTATCTGCCAAATTATTTGATAATCTTATACATTCTTCTTCTCTAACTGTTACTCCTTCAAAGTCATGATAAGCAATTCTATTAGTGAGAGAAGTGCTATCAAAATCAATATTTTTAATAGGGTGCTTGAGAGCTGCAGCTGCCATTCCTGCAGGAGTGTGAGTGTGCATCACGCAATGTGCATCTTCTCTAGCTGAATGAATGGCCGAATGAATTATAAAACCAGCTGGATTAACTGGATGGTGGCTAGGTTCAACTATATTTCCTTTTAGATCTATTTTAACTAAGTTTGATGCTGTAACCTCATCATATCTCAATCCAAAAGGGTTAATCAAAAAATGCTTTTCAGGCCCAGGCAACCTTACTGTTATATGTCCATATATCAAATAATCCCATTTAAGATAATTAAATATTCTATAAGCAGCCGCTAATTGAATTCTTAATTCTTTTTCATTTAAGGTCTTCTCTTTGGGTTCAAAATTATTTAATTTTATAACTTTATTGTATTTTTCCATTTTACAGTTTCCAATATAAACAATAAGATTTAAAGCTAGCATATACATAAATAATTATAAACAAAGAATGGAAAGCAAGAAAATGGAAAATAACCCATTATTTAATTTAAAAGGTAAGACTGCAATTATTACAGGTTCTAGTAGAGGGATTGGAAAAGCAATTGCTATAAGGATGGCTCAATATGGAGCGAAAGTAATGATATCTAGTAGAAAAATAGATGCTTGCAATCAAGTGGTAGACGAAATTAAGGCTTTAGGTGGTGAAGCCTTTGCACAGGAATGTAATATTGCAAGTAAAGAAGCTTTACAAAACCTTTGTGATGTATCGTATAAAAAATTAGGTAAAGTTGATATTTTAGTTTTAAATGCAGCTTCCAATCCTTATTATGGGCCTTTAGCTAAAATTACGGATGAAGCTTTTGATAAAGTTATGAATAATAATGTAAAATCAAATCTTTGGCTTTCTAATATGGTTCTTCCTAAAATGGCGGAAACAGGTGGTGGCAAAGCAATAGTTATTTCTTCTATAGCAGGGATAAAAGGAAGTGATGTTTTAGGGGCTTACTCTATATCTAAAACAGCTGATTTAGGTTTAGTTAGGTCTTTAGCTGTCGAATGGGGCCCTAAAAATATTACTGTAAATGCTTTGTGTCCTGGAATCATTAAAACTGATTTTGCAAAAGCTTTATGGGACAACCCAGAAATTTTAGAAAGTGTTGAAAAAAATGCTCCTTTAAAACGCATAGGTACTCCTGACGAAGTTGCTGGAGCTGCAATTTTGTTGGCATCTAGTTCTGGTAGTTTTATAACAGGACAAAAAATAGTTATGGATGGTGGGGTTACAATAGGAGGTATTTAAAAACTAACTTAGTGATAATTAAAGGAAGACGTGTAAATATTTACATGTCTTCCTTTAATTATTTAATTAGCTAGCTGGATTTACTTCAAATAGACCAGCAGCGCCTTGACCACCGCCTATGCACATTGTCACAACTACAAATTTAGCTTTACGCCTTCTTCCTTCAATTAATGCATGTCCAACTAATCTTGATCCAGACATGCCATAGGGGTGCCCGACTGCTATTGCTCCACCATTTACATTTAAATTTTCATTTGGAATTCCTAATTTATCTCTGCAATATAAAACTTGTAC
>Ga0209502_10002979_pt1 | contig 13607 bp, 11 predicted proteins | sample ArcticOcean_MG_C_10_FD_187442 | JGI IMG/M metagenome (GOLD analysis project Ga0209502, IMG submission 187442) | Marine microbial communities from western Arctic Ocean - ArcticOcean_MG_CB11_90 (SPAdes) (version 2) | ecosystem: Environmental > Aquatic > Marine > Oceanic | place: Arctic Ocean...
AGTGAAACTTGTGTCTCATTATTTGATACTAAAATATTATCTATAGCTTCTCTGGTTAGTCCACAAAGAGTATGAATATTAAATTTATCAGGAATTTTTAGAAAATCTTTATAATGTTTAGCACCAATATTTGTTCCAATAATTGCTACTTGATATTTCTTCATTTCTTTTCTGCAATTTCTTGTGCTTTAATTGCAAGTTCCATTGATAAATAGGTTAATTCTTGAGAGCAAGCCGTTTCTGTTCTATTTAAAACATCGTTAATTAGATTTCTAAAGTATGGAAGTTTAGTGTTAGAACAATTTATATGTTTAACCTCGTCGTTGTTCACATAAATCAAATGATTACCGGTATTAGATTTTGCTAAATCAATATATTTTCTTATTTCAATAAAACCTTCTTCACCAAAAATAAATAATCTTCCATCTCCCCAAGTTGGAAGTGCATCAGGTGTAAACCAATCTAATCGGATATATCCATGACCACCATTACCTGTGATATTAACTTCACCAAAGTCTTGAAAGCCAGGTTTTTCTTTTCTGGTGGTGTTCTCAGCTAATGCATGGGTAATTTTTGCATTCTTTGAATTTGTAAATACAAGAAACTGGTGGATTTGATGAGAGCCAATATCTGTGATTATGCCTCCATAGCTTTCACGATCATAAAACCAACTGGGCCTTTCGTAATTGCCCTGTCTATGTGGTCCTGTGCCCATAGTATGTTTTACCTTTCCAATTATACCTTTTTTAACTAGTTCCTCTGCTTTAGCAACTGCCGCAACATGAAATCTTTCAGAAAAATTTACTGACCAAATTTTTCCTGTTTCTTTAATTACTTTTTTTAAATCATTAAGTTGATTTAAAGTTGTGCACCCTGGTTTGTCAACCATTACATCTTTTCCTGCTTTTAAAGATTCAATAGAAAGTTCTGCTCTATCTTTAGGAATTGATGAAATTAAAATTATATCAACTGTATCATCATTTAAAATTTTACTTTTATTTTCTACTCTTTTTATATTTGGATATTTCTTTTTAAATTCTTTTAATGTTAATGGTGAACCGTCGGTCCAGAAATGATTGCATTTACAACCTTCCTTGATCATTTCATCAAGCATGTCAAATATATGACCGTGATCAATGCCTAATATACTTAATGTTAAAGATTTTTTCATAGATTAGTATGATCACTTTTTAAAAAACTGTTATAAAAAATTTCACAACATTAAAAATTTACGTAGGTTTGTACGAACGATTGAGTCTGGTAGCGTGACTATGGCTTTTGATTTCATTTATATAACTTTATACCAACCATTCTTTAAATCTTGCTTGATTGTTTTTAATATAACTTGGAAGGTGACTAAGCTCAACTACGCTTAAGCTTTGACCTTTGCTAAATCTAGACTGCGACATCCTCATATCTATGTCTAAATTATATATACTCTCTTTGTTTTTTATTTTCTGAGCAATATTTTTTGTTCCTACGGGATTAAGGTCATATTCTCTGTGATGCGCATAAGACCGAAGTTTTTTTTCTATACCTTCTGGAGTTTTTATGTAAGAAAAATGCCAACCACCATCTTTTATAAAGCGTATTCCTATATATTTTTTTTTATTAAGCAGTGTGTCTAAACGCCAAATAGAATAATATTTTGATTTAATATTTCTTAACCATTGAAAGGATAAAAGATCTTTCTTTTTACAAGCTTTTGTTCCAGTCCAATCAATAGACTCTGAACATAAATTAAACTTGTAATAAAACATTTTTTGTTTAAAAAAAATAAATTTTTCAGTAATATCATTTAAATTTAAATTTTCTAACTTTGGTATTTCATCAACATCCGAAAGCATTATTAAATCATCTTTACTAGCTTCCTTTATGCCGTTCATTAATAATTCTCTTTGGAGAAGCTCCCTTTTAGTAGGATTCAAAATAAGGATATTATTTTTCTTTTCCTCATTGTCAGTTTCTTTAATTATTTCTAAATTAGAAGGTTCTTTATCAAGAACTAAATAATTAATTTTTTTTTTAAATTCAGGATATCTATTAATATTAAATGTTAAATCACGTTTTTTTCCGCTATGAGTATACTTGCTTTCAACAATTACAAATTTATCAACAAATTTATCTAAATAATTAAATCTTAGCTCTAAAACAACATCTTCATCAAGATATTGCAAACAATCATAAATTTTCATATTAATATATTATCAATAATTTGAATATATAAAGAGGCAAAATAAAGTCAGTTTATCTCTCTATGTAAAGGTGTTTGTTTTATTAAAATTATTTCTCAAAAAATTAGCTCCAATTTTAGCTTTATAAATAGGATGTGGAATCATGTGAAAATCATCTGTTTTATATCTATATTTTTTGTTGTATTCATCTATCATTTTAACAAGTTTTTCATAAAATTTATTTTGAAGAATAGTATCATTTAAATCTTCTTTTTTTTTTCCTTCTAAAGAATCTAACATTTCAATCACTATGTCTCTAATTTCTTCTTGTGTATTTTCTGCAACATTAATCCCAGCGGAACGAAAGTCTTCTGTAGTGCGAAGTTTACTTATTTCTGGCGTAAGGATTTCATTTATCGTTAATCTCCTATTTTCGTTAATATTTACATACGGTCTAAGCATAAGAATTGATTTATTGTTATAAAAGAGTCGACATTGAAGTGGGCACATAAAAATTAATACAATGGGCTTTCTAAAAATTTGTACTATGGAATCTACACCTGATCCGGTAGATATGCAGAAGTCACATTTTGCTGGTAAATAAACATCTAAAAAATCATTTCTTAAATTAGAGTGTGTGTAATCAATAATTTTTGGATTAGAAGTGGTGAGCTTTTTTGATAAAGGGGTACCGCCAACTCTAAATACGTAATAACCTCTTTTTACAACCTCTTCTAAAGCAAGCAAATAATTATCTACATCTTGGTTGCGGACATTATGATATGACCAATCTTTATAAGGATATAAAGCTTTTAAATATTCACTGTCTCTTACATTTAATGTGACAAATTTTGCATTTTTAGGTAATCCAAATTTTTCTAGGAATTGATTTGCTAATATATCTTCCGCCTTGGTAAATTTTAAATTTGGTTCTACTCTCTCATATAAATTGTGAACATCAAAATCCTCTAAGGTATTAAATCCTATTTTATGTTTTTTAAATTGTTTGAAAAATTTTGAAAAAAAATTATTAAGAAGAAAAAAAGGAAACAAAAACCATCTTGGTAGAATTATAATTTTTTTCTTCCACATTTTCAAAAGCTGAGAGTTACTAATTTCATAACAAAAAAATAAATCAATATATTTCTGTTTGGGTGTGTTAATCTTCATTTTTTTTTCACATAGATATAATTCTGTATTAGCTGCAAAATGACCAAATCTTGTTGAAATCAAATTTTGAAATCTGATTAAATATAGTGAGCTTATAGAGTAGATTATCAATAATAATGGTAACGCAAGACATAATGAAAAAAATATTATTAATATTTTTATTGAAGTGATTATTTTTTTAAAAAAAAACGTCATATCTTCCAGTTACTATTTCGTGAATATTTCTCTTTTAAATTCTCTACACTCATCTTTGTTGTCATTGTTAATATATTGCTAATTTAATTACATAAAGAGGCAAAATAGAGCTGTTAAAATTTTTTTTCCCACTCAATGCAAGATTGAACAATAGTGCTTAGTTTGTTATATCTAGGTTGCCACTTAATAAGTTTTTTTAATTTTGTATTATTAGCAATAATCACTTCCATATCTCCAGGTCTTCTTTTTTTAAACAAGATATTTATTTTTTTTTTTGATTGTTTTTTAAATTCATTAACTGCCTCTTTGACAGAAATACCTTTGTAGTAACCACAATTTACAATTATTGATTTCATGGTTTCAGATATTTTTTTTAATATTTTAAGATGTACATCTGCTAAGTCTGAAACATGGATGTAGTCTCTAATTGCTGAGCCATCATGCGTATTATAGTCATTCCCATAAATTTTAATAATTGGTTTTTTTTTCATTAGAGCAACTGATAAATTTTTAAATAAATGGTCGCCTTTTGTAATAAGACCTATTTTACCTGATAAGCTTGCACCGCATACATTAAAATACCTAAGTATAGCATAATTTATTTTTATTTTTTTACAATTTGAAATAATTAATTTTTCAGCCTTAAGTTTTGTCTTTCCATAAACACTCTTTGGCAGAATTTTAGATTGTTCGTTCACAACTTTTTGTTTATCCTTATAAACAGCGGCAGTCGAAGAAAAAATAAAATTTTTGACAGATGTATTCTTGCATGCTGATAAAATACTTTTTGTGCCAAATACATTGTTTTTGTAATAAAGCTTTGGATATTTTTCTCCAATGCCAATGCTAAGACTTGCGGCTAAATGAATTACCGAATTGATTTTATTATTAATGATTATTTGATTTATTTTTTTTGTATTTAAAATATCAACTTTATAAAATTTTGCTTTTTTATTGATTAGTTTTCTAAATCCAGTGGATAAATTATCAACTATAAATACTTTCTTTTTATTTTTGACTAGAATTTCAGCGATATGAGCGCCAATGTACCCTGCTCCACCGGTAATTAGAATATTTTCCATTTAATTAAACTATTAATTTTTTTGTTATTTGTTTAACTAGCTTTGTTATTTGAATGTTTGTATTTAATATTAGCACATTTTTTTGATTACTGAAAAACCTCTTGTAGCCTCTAATTTGTCGCTTTACCTCATTGTCAGGTAGCTCATATTTTCTAGATTTTATGGTTTTTAGTGAAGGATTTAAAAAAATCCATAAATCAGGTTTCGGAAAAAAATTTAAAATAAATTTTGTTAAACCTTGAGAAAGATTCTGTTTGTAGCGAAGCGGATCAATCAAAACATCATGGGCATATCTATCAAAAATATAAATTTTCTTTATTTTATTTTGAAAAAAAAAAACTTTATAAGAAATTAACCATGATAGCAGTCTAAGTAAGCTTAAAATAAACGAACTTTTTTTTTGGTAATGAGGATTTTTAATTACAGTTCTTCGATCTCTAAAAAAAATATAAGGTTTTAGATGTAAGTATTTAGATCCTTTAATTATTTTATTTAAATTTTTTGCGAGAGTAGTTTTTCCTGATCCGTCTACACCTATAAATGAAACAATAAAATTTTTTTTCATTTTATTGTTTAGTATTTATTGGAATGCTGGCAGGTCTGGCTGCTGAAGTTACTATTTTTTTTGAGAGCGTTAATTCTCTTATAATTATATACAAACCAGCTCCTATAATTAAAATATTACCTAAATAATTATTTAGAGTTGGTATCTCGCCAAAAATAAAAAAACCTAGAAGCGCTCCAGTGAAAATTTGAATGTATTGGGTTGGTGCAAATAAAGATGATGGCAAATGTCTGGCAGAGTTGATAATGAAAATTAAAGCTATTCCTCTTATTATTCCACTAGTAAAATTAATAATAAAATCGTTTAAATTCATTGTAATAAAATGATTATATAAAAAAAATCCTGAAAATATTAGTAAAAATAATTTTCCATAAATTAAAAATGAGTAAACATTTTCAGTTTGTCCGTACTTCCTGACAATTAACCAACTAATTGAAACAAATAATGGCGCTAGAAAAGTTAAGAAAACATACTTGCTTAATGGTTCGTTAAAAGGATCTAAAGATATTATCACTCCAATAAATCCTACAATAATTGCCGTGTACCTTCTCCAGCCTACTTTTTCTCCTAAAAATAAATTCGCACCAATTGTAAGCATTAAGGGTGCTGTAAAAGCTACACTGTACATTACAACAAGTGATAGGTGACTCAAGCCAGTTATAAACGCAAGCATTGCTAAGAACATTAATGCAGACCTGAAAAAATGTATTTTTAACTTAACTTTTTTTAATTTAATCCAACCATTTCTCATTTGAATAAATAAAAGTATAGGAAGTAAAGCTGAAATACTATTTACAAATATTATTTGTGACACATGATAAGAGCCAGTTAGTTTTTTATTTAATGTGTCAAATAAAACAAAAAGGATGTAGCCCAATACGGCCAGCGAGAAATCTATTAGATAGATTCTCTTTGTAACTGATTTCATTAAATAAGATTTACTAAATCTCTTTTCTTTCCTTTGAATGTTGGTGTTTGGTACTTAAATGTATACTTTTTAGGAAGACATCTTTGTTTAGCTTTTTCCCAAATTGATAACCATTGTTTAAAGTTATAAATTTTAATATTTTTTTTATTTTTACTCCTAACACAAAAATTAGGAAGTAGATCTCGACCAGATGGTTGTCCAGATTTATGGTATCTTAGGTCCATACTAATTCTAAAATTATTTGAAATATTTGGGAGAGAACAATGAACTGTATGTTTACCTAACAAAACAATGTCACCAGGATTTGCTTCTAGAGCTACAGTTTTTAATTTATTTAACAGCTCACTGTTTCTAATATGTGCCTGTCCTTTTGAATCAGCGTCATGATTAAATAAGCCTTTTTTTTGTAAACCTGGAACTGTAATCATACAGCCATTTTTTTTAGTAGTTTTAGTAAAAGGAATCCAGCATGTGATTAAATCAGTTTTTTTTTGTCCTCTTTGACTTAGGACGCCAGCATCTTGGTGCCAAGGAGTTCTTCCGCTTAAACCATCATATAAAACCTTTTTTTTTAAAAATTTTTCAGGTTGCTTAATTCTAGAATTTTGTACAGGGTTTGAATTTATTTCTGATCCAATTAATTTTTCAATTATATCTAAGATTTGTCTGTTCCTAATTAAATTCCAGACTGATTGAGAAGCAAAAAAATCACTATCTTTTTTTAAATTTTCTTTAGGAGGTCTTATGTTAAAATACTGATCAAAATCTTTAATATTCAATTTTGATAAGAAAGTATATTTTTTCCAAAAATCAAATTTAAATACGGTGTCATATTTTTTTTTTGAAACAAACCTATAAACTAATCTATTCATTATAAATTCAATATCATTCAAGATAGGTTTTAAATCAAAATTAAAATCTAAAACATTTCTAATAACTAAGAAGCCTTGTCTATCAAACTTATCTTTAAGTTTTGAGGTCATTTATGAATTCTATGGTTCTTTGAATTGTTATTCAATATAAATTAGCTAATACTTTTCATTGTGTAATTTGATTCATGGAAAAATGAAAGAATCTTATTTTTAGTAAATTTAATTTTTGGATAATAATTAACATTTTTAATGTTACCATATTATTGGTTTATTAAATGCATAACTGCCATAGATAAAACATCTTTTTTATTCTTTGTGTCTAACGATTTCACCACCAAGGCATTATTTTTTTATACTACTTCGGTCGATTTATAACTTTAGTCCTAAATTGAGCTAAGTTTATGTCTGATTTTTTTTATTTCTTCTCAATAAATTGTTGTTATGGACAGCAATTTATGCAAAGTAAAATATTATTCATTAATTTTTTTTTAAAGAGTGCTTTTTGATGGGTCAGCGAAAATTAAAAATATATTTAGCAGATTTAATACATGATAGACATGTATACAATTATTCTGTTCCTCTTAACGTTGGTTACATCACGGCTTTAGTTAATAAACGGCTAGGCAAATCAATTGAAACTCAAATTTATAAATTTCCTGATGATTTAATTTCAGCAATGAAATCTGCACCTCCAGATATACTTGCACTTTCAAATTATGACTGGAATGTAAATATAAATCGAGCTCTAATTAAAATAGGCAAAGAAATAAATCCTCAATTATTTGTTGTGATGGGGGGACCAAATATTAAAAAAAAACCTGAGGGAGTTAAAGATTTTCTCATAAATCATCCCTGCGATATATATGTAGTCAACGAAGGCGAAGAAGCTTTCTCCAATATTGTTGAATACATATTAGGTCAATGGCCTTGTGATATTAGAAAGTTAGTTCTTTCAAGTGGAATAAAATTTGAAAATGCAGCTTACTTAGAAAGTGAAACAAAAAATTTAATGCTTGGTAAAAAACCTGCTTCGGCCCATGCAAAAGATATACCTTTTCCTTCTCCTTATCTTACAGGACTAATGGATCCTTTTATAAATAATACTTCATTTCCACTTTATCCATTAATTGAAACTAATAGGAATTGTCCGTATCAATGTCATTTTTGTGTTTGGGGAGATTTTGAACTTAATAAAGTTAGAATTTTTGATTTTGATACTGTTATCGAGGAGCTCCGTTACATGTCTAAAAATATTAACACTCGATTTAAATTACAGTTTGCTGATGCTAATTTTGGTATTTTAAACAGAGATATTCTCATAGCTGAAGAAATACGAAGACTAAATGATAAATATAATAAATTCGATAGAGTATATATTGCGCAAGCAAAAAATAGTGTTAAAAGAAATTTAGAAATTTCTAAAATTTTAGGAAATATGAGTTACCCTGACTTTGCTGTTCAAACTTTGACACCAGGCGTTCTCGAACATTCAGGAAGAAAAAATTTAAGCAATAAAGAAATAAAAAAATATATTGATGGGGTTAGAGAACAAGGACATGATGTAATGACGGATATATTAGTGGGGCTGCCGGGTGAAACTAAAGATCAATTTATAGATAGTATGAAAAAAGTAATTGATTTTGGATTTCAGAAAGCACAAGTGGCAGACATTAGGCTTTTAGATGGAAGCGTCATGGCAGAAGATGACTATATAAAAAAATTTGATCTCGAATCTCAATTTCGTGTTATTCCTACCGCTTATGGTGAATACGGTGGATTAAAAGTTATTGAGTATGAAAAATGTATTCGTAAAACTAATACTATGAGTACAAAAGATTTTCTTGAGTTACGCTTATTCAATACAAATTTTTTCTTATTATATTATATAGAAATGGGCCGCCCATTAGTTGACTTTGCTAAAAAAAATAATGTGCACCCTATTACTTTGATTTCAGATATTTCGAAAAATGTTGATAAAGATAATTACCCAGTACTAGCGAAATATATCGAAGAATATATTAAAATGGCAAATAACGAATGGTACAATAGCGTGCAAGAAGCCAATAAATATTATCTTCAACCTGAAATTTTCAATAAACTTATGAAAGAAGGTTTTCCCAAATTAAGCTATGAGTTTGCTGCTCAGCTTATTATGAGGGGTGATTTAAGAAAAGAATACTTAGAATGGATAGGAGAGAATATTAAAAGAAAATTACCAAATAAAAAATCAATTATAGATGAACTAGTGACATTTAGTGTTAAAAGAATTTATAATTTACCTTTTGATGGTATGCAAAATCCAATGGAAATATCTTTGGCCTCAGCTAATCACTTACTCGAGTATGTAAACGATTATAGTTATAATAAAGCTGATGAAGAATATAAAAATGCGGCTAGAAAAGGTGAATATAGAGAATCATTTGATACTGCTAATTTAATGGAAAATAAGAAAAAACATTCAAAAACACTCATTAAAGATTCAAACAAAAACTCTAAAATTCAGATCAAATTTGATATTGATAAAGAAAATAAAGCGGATTTAATTAAAGAAATTAAAAAAAATGGCGGACAAAAAGATCTTAATACAGCTATTCAAGTTCTCCTACAAAAAAATCAAAAATCTTTTTTAAGAAGCTGGGATATACAATACTAAAACAAATTCTTAACAACTCTATTAACAATAATAAAATTTTTTTCTTATTTTTTAGTAGCCTCGGCCAGACAAGATCAATCTTGCCATTGGTTTAACGCTCTAAGTGCGCTGATATTATTTCAGATATTTTACGATAACCTTTGGCGTTATAATGACCAAGGTATCCCAGAGGAAAATATTGTTCTAAATTTTTTTCATTATCAAAAAAATTTGTTAAATCGATCACTTCAATTTTTTTTGAAATTAAACGGCTTATAATTTCATCTTTTAGCTTGATTGAAGACTCCCTATTAGTGTTTGTTGTGAAATACCTTGACCAAGTTGGCGTATAGACAAATATGAATTTTCCTCCCCATTTAGCTGTTTCTAGATTCATTTTCTCTACTACTAAATAAAATAGATCTAAATCATATTCTTTTTTTTGCTGATTAAAAATACTGTACCTCAAAATATTTTTTATATTTTGCAGCTCAAGGGTATCAGACAAATGTTCTTTAAAATTTTCATATCTACTGCTTTCCATCTTGTAATTTTTATTTTCTAGTTTCCATTTACCTATTGCTACACTTTCTTTTGAGGCTAAACGTAAAAATTTATTAATATTTTTATAATTACTTAAATAATTAACGTTATGTTCTTTGTTGAGATATTGAATTAAATTATTATCTTTTTTTTCCCAGTTTAAGCCTGCTAGATCATTTCCCTCAAAATATATATAAATAGAATTTTTGGGTTTAATAAAATTTCCAAACTCCCTCAGAACAGCCAGAGAAACTAATGGACCTGTAGCTGCTACTCCAAAATTTAGAGTGTTAAAACCTTTTTTATTCAAATTACCAGCTATATCTTTTTCTCTTTTTACGCAAAATCCCTCGGCATAAGAGTCACCTATAAGAATTGAATTAATTTTTTTATCATATAATGCATTTGAATTTTTAAAGCCATATTTGTCATTTTCTATAAGACGATAATTTAAATCTTCTGCACATGATATGGATTTACTATTAATAGGTCCTCGAAAAGGAATAATTGAATTATTTTTTTTTGCTTTTATAAATGTTTTATACCTATCAAATAATGGTGAATAATAAAAAGCTGGCTCTAGATTATCTAATATTTTTTTATTTTGAAAAAAAAATTCTTCTGGGCTTCTTGTGTCGTATTTAATATTTTTATTTTTAGCAATTTGAATTCTAGTATTTTCTATATTGATCAATGATTTCTGTTCGTTGCTAGTAAAGGCGAAGAGTAGAAATTCAACTGAATAAGTTATCAAAATAAAATAAATTAAAAATATCTTTATAGCTCTCAATATTTCCTTCCTAAAAATTTTTTATATTCTACTGTTCTTTCCTCTATAAGTTTATTGAGCTTACCTGTTTCGTAGGCTTTGTTTTCAAGCTCTTTAACACCGAGGACACCTGGTCTAAATTCTCCAAGTGAAATATTTTTAGACTTGTTATTAAACCAATAATTGATTGTAAAATATTTTCTTTTAGATCTTCTATATTGAAAAAGTTTTAATCCTTTAAGAGCTGTATTCTTTGAAACATCAAAAGCAATTCTAATCTGCTTTTGTGTTTTGCCCTTTGCATTAATGAATTTTCCGTTAAATCTCTCTATTGAGTAATCTGTGAATTTTAACAATCTCCGAGACTGTCTAATGAGCTCATCTCCAAGTGTGGAGTCTAGTTTGCTTTGTTTAATTTTATCTGTCATATCAACACTATATGCACCAGGAATAATTAATCTACTGAGATCTATATTTCTGATACTGATTGAGACTAACAGAGATAGTGGGGTTTGTGAATCCCTAGCGTTTTAAGTCCTTTGTGTCTACCAATTTCACCACGAGGGCACTGTGTTATTTTTATTGTTATTGTTAGTATATTAATACATTAGAGTTTTAAAGTGGCAAAAATAATTAATTTATCTCTTCAATTTCTAGTTTGTTTCTAGTGTTCATATATTTTACATGAAAAAAATATTATAAATTTTCAAATATATATTTCATAGCAGAATATATGCCATTTTTATTCCAATGTGTGTCATCTCTCCAATAAATTAATTTGTTATTTTTAAGATCATTTTCTGCAGCTGACACTAGAATATCTGTTAAATCTTCCACCTCAATACCTAATTCATTATATTTTATTTTTAAATAATTATAATCAGTTTTGTCAATTTTTCCCTGATGTATATACTTTTTATAAACTGTGTATTTTGTTGGAATAAAATATACCTTTTTAAGTTTACTTAGAATTTTTTCATCAGTTATTATGTGAGTTGAAACATTAGTATAATTTTTTATTGGTTTGTAATGAAAACCAACGATATCATCTTTTAGCTTATGATATTCTACAGGACATGTGTTTGTCCACTTTGCTAATATTTTTTTTGTTAATGTTTGTGATTTTGGTCTAATTTTTTTATAAAAATAATTTTTTGTATATATTTTATCAAATATTTTTATAAAAATTTTATCTTTATTTCTTTCCAATCTTTCATAACCAAATCTCAGTTTATATTTTAAATATGGAATTTGAACATCGTTAAAATATATGAAATTTTTATTATTTTTATATTCATAATTAAAATCATTTCCTGCGAAATAAAATAATAGAATAACGGAATTTTTACTCAATTTATCTAAATGGTTTTTAATATGATATTCATAATATTCTGGTCCACTAATACTCGTTATTGCATAAACTTTTTTTTTATTTAATTTGTTAAATATATTCGCAGGAATATCTTCTTGGGTATTGCTTGACCCAGCGATGAAAGAGTCGCCAACTAAAATAATTTCTGCATCATTAATATTAAATTTATCATTTCTAAATCCATTTTGATCTGTTATAAAATTTTGTCTTCTAGGTTTTGCTAAATTTTCAATTTTATTACAATAATCTACAGCAATTATATCTCCATGAGGCATTACCATATTACTTTTTATATTTTTTTTATAATTAAGTTTATCAGTTGCAAATTTTTCATGTGCTCTATAAAAATTCTCATTTTTTTCATAATTCTTAATTAAAAAAAAGTTTGAAAAAATTGACATTATTAATACTAATAAATTTACAAATATAAGAGATTGGGATTTAAATTTAAGAATATAAGAAATAAATGCTACTAAAGTTAAATCTATAATAATAGGAAATCCAAAAGAAGAAATTAAAAAAAATAATAATATTACTAAAAGTATATTAAAGAAATTTTTCATGATTTTTCATTATTTACTTATTTGTTGTTAAACTAGATTGCATAGTAGATATAAAAAAAATATCTCAAATTCGTTCTTACTGTTGTTGTTAGAGCAATCTAAAAAATTTTTTATAGCTTCTGCGGAAATTTCCATATCACTAATTATATAGCGAAAAAACGTAAAATGTGACAGTACAAAGTAATCTCATTAATTTATTTTTGTTGGTGGTGGATAGCTGGCTCCAGCCCCATAAGAATTTTAAAATGCAGGACGATAGAAATGGGCAATGCTTAATTACTTGGGCCTATGTACCCTTCAAAAGGTTTGTTAACATCTAAATGGATAATTACCGAAACAACTGAGCAAGGATTTTGAGACAGCCAACAAAAAGCTATTGATCATTTCCAAACTTTAGCCACATGAGTTACATTGGCGTCTGTAATGAAAAAAAGAAAATTTATAAAACTAATGACCTTAGGACTATTGTCACTCCTTATTCCCTTTCAGGCTTTTGCTAAAGAAATCAAGAAGATCATTAAGTCTAACATAGAATGGAAAGAAATCTTAACAGCTGAGCAATATTATATCCTAAGGCAAGAAAAAACGGAGAAACCTTTCTCTAGTCCGTTAAACGATGAAAAAAGGGAGGGCGAATACCTTTGTGCTGGTTGCAACACGCCTTTGTTTAGTAGTAAAATGAAATATGATTCTGAAACAGGCTGGCCATCTTTTTTCAAACATCATCCAAACGTCATTGGTA
>Ga0209502_10002984_pt1 | contig 13588 bp, 12 predicted proteins | sample ArcticOcean_MG_C_10_FD_187442 | JGI IMG/M metagenome (GOLD analysis project Ga0209502, IMG submission 187442) | Marine microbial communities from western Arctic Ocean - ArcticOcean_MG_CB11_90 (SPAdes) (version 2) | ecosystem: Environmental > Aquatic > Marine > Oceanic | place: Arctic Ocean...
ACCTTCATACAGGGCGGATACAGCTGCGCCCGTCCAGGTGCAGGAAACAACCGGCGCAATATGATTGCGTTGGATACGGGTGTGATTGCTTTTGCAGGCGAGGCATTCTCCCTACCTTGGTATGGGACCGCACATGGCGCCTATCAAAGCGGGAAAGATGTGGTATCTCGATTGGCGCTCCACTTAAAGCTCACAAAGACAAACTGAAACCGATACTTAGCGCTGTTCAACTAATGAGATGTCCAGCGAGAAATCACGCCTACGGAGCCGGAGAAAGTGGAGTACGCAGCATCGAGCTATTTAATTATACTGCGCATCATTTAGTGCCCAGTATCCTTTGGTACCTTTTAGGCTTTTGTTTTCTTGGGCATAGTCCCATGGAGATCTGAATTTTTCATCTTTAGCTTTTGCGTCTGCTCCAGCGTCCAGCAAAGCTAGGATAATTGCTTGGTCATCTTCACGGGCAGCCATGTGAAGCGGTGTTTCACCATCCTTATCCCGCGCCATGACGTCTGCTCCAGCCGTCAGAAGTACTTGAATAAGCCTTGGGGTGCCCCATAAAACAGCCATGTGAAGCGGTGTCTTACCACCCTCAGTCCGCGCCATGACATCAGCTCCAGCCGCAATAAGTGTTTGGATGTTCGCGGGAGAGCCCCCGGCAGCCATGTGCAGAGATGTTTCCCCATCCTTACCCCGCGCCATGACGTCTGCTCCAGTGTTCAGCAGGGCTTTAATATTTGCAGGAATACCATAGATAGATGCCCAATGCAGAGGCGTGCGGTCATTTATGTCTCTCGCCATGACATCTGCGCCAGCATCTACAAGTGCTTGGATATTAGCCGGGGTGCCCGTAACTGCAGCACTGTGCAATGGTGTTTTTCCATCCTCAGTCCGCGCCATGACATCAGCTCCAGCGCCTATAATTTCTTGGATGTTCGCGGGGGTGCCCCCAGCAGCCATGTGCAGCGGTGTTTCTCGATCCTTATCACGCACCATAACATCAGCTCCAGCCATCAGCAGGGCTTGGATGAGCGCTGGGTTGCCCCCAACTGCAGCACTATGCAGTGGAGTTTCCCCATCCCTATCGGCCGCCATGACATCCGCACCTGCCGCCAGCAGGGCTTGGATGTTCGCAGGGGTTCCACCAACTGCAGCCATGTGAAGCGGTGATTTACCAACCTTACCCCGCGCCGTGACATCAGCTCCTGCGGCAAGTAGGGCATGAATATTGGCGGGGGTCCCGTAACTGGAGGCCCAGTGCAACGGTGTGCGGTCGTTTACATCACGCATCATGACGTCTGCACCAGCGGTCAGCAGGGCTTGAATTAATTCTGGGTTGCCTATTTGAGCTGCCAAGAACAATGGTTTTGTGCCCCACCTGTTCTGTGCCATAACATCTGCACCAGCGTCCAGCTCAGCCTGTAAATCGGCAGCTGTGGCAGTGTGCCACCAGTCCCTATCACATAAAATACCACAATCAGCACCAGCCTGAGTAGCAAAGGTTAACATCAGTGCTAATATTTTGCGGCGCATGGTTTTACCTCATGTTTAAATATAACGGAATGTTAACAGAAAGTATGGTTGGCTCAACAAATATGTTCAGCACATAAAATCGTGACTTTAGGTTTGTAACCAAACATCACTACCATAAACATCAGTGTATATGTGAGAAGCCTATAATCACTACACGAGATATTAAGCATGATGTAAGGCTGACATAATCAGGCTTTTGTGGGCTGAGTGTCAGGCTGTTCCACAAAGTAAGTTTTGTTTAGCGTTATTAAAACAACAAAATTTTATCGTGTGTTTGATAATTACTATTTGAAATGTATAAATAAATTAGCTGACAATGATGGTCATAAAATTACTTTGAAAAGTTATCCGATTGTGCTATAACTTAATCAAGGTGAGACATAACATCGCCATTCAGAGCAGTATACTACTTCAGGCTTCCTTTCTCTCCCGAGGGAAGCCTTCTGTTTTCCAGAAAAACTAATATAGGGTTAAAGCGCTCCAAAACGTATGATGTTACACAACTTCAGAGTTGGTATGAAATGACTGTAAGTAACAGCTTTGAGTAAAATTTAAGTTTAGAATTGATCACTATAAGCGATTAATTTGTAAAAGAAACCTTAACCAAATCTAAAGCATTGATCCCAGTTAAATTTATAATTTCAGCCTCCCCAACCAGTGGGCATAGTGTCACCTAAGGCCCCACATACTGGAAATGACGACAACAAATTCTTCGAACCTAAAGCTTTGGCGCGTTTCATTATAATCCTTGATCATGATCCATGTTAAGCTTTCGTAGTCCAGGATTAGAGCAGTGTAATCATAATGGCCAAAGAGTACATTGCATAAAAAAATACAGGGTCATGTAGCACATTGTTCAATGCGTTTGAGGGAAATATAAAACAAATGCAATCAACTTATAAGCAGTTTTGTCCCGTAGCTATGGCTGCAGAGATATTAGGATCACGTTGGAATATCTTGATTATTCGCGAACTATGCCTGGGATCGACTAGGTTTAGTGAATTGAGGAAGGGTTTACCTAAATTATCCCCTACACTTTTATCTCGAAGGCTGAAGGAACTTGAAGCCCATGGAGTTCTAAAAAAATACCAATCAGCAAGGATAAAAAATCCACAGAATATAAATTAACCGAATCTGGTGCCAAACTTTTAGATGTGATCATCAGCATTGGAACCTGGGGAAAGCGGTGGATAGACCAAAAATTAAATTTGGAAAATAGCGATGTCGGTCTGCTCATGTGGGATATTCGTAGAAACATTCAAATGGATATGTTCCCTTTAAAACAAGCTACCGTGGAATTTTCGTTTAGTGATATCGAAGGCAAAAAATCTACTTGGTGGATAATATTAGAAGAACAATCCCTACCGGATTTGGGCCCTATTGAGCCAAACACTTCTGTTGATTTATATGTTTCTTGCTCAGTTAGCGGACTAACTGAATTTTGGTTAGGAAACGTGGGCTTAGATGAGGCCCTTAAAAAAGATCAAATCAAACTAGATGGTGCCCCCAAGCTTATTTCCAGTTTTAGAAATTGGATTGGTAAGAGCAACTTTTCACATGTTAAAACTTTGCCCCAAACATTAGCCGCCTAATCAGGACGTGATGCTTCATCACAACTTCGACAGCATCCAAACTGCCATCCCGATCATCATCAAGTTCTCAGTCAGAGATACAAACCCAAGCGGGACCTTACTGTCACCACCTACGCAGGCGCACTTTAACTCACGCTTATCCACATACACGGCCTTGAACACGCTAACAGCACCAATGCTTGCTACAAGCAGCGCGGCAGGTGCCGAAAGCCACGTTAAAACTCCCGCCATCATCAACAGCCCAGCGCCAGTTTCCACGAACGGATAGACGTATCCATAACTGATCCAACGCTGCGCAAGCAGGTCATAATTGAGAAACATCGTGGCAAAGCGTTCCACGTCTTGCAGCTTTTGCAAACCCAATAAAACCATGGAAATCGAAATGAACCATTCAACAGTGCGCCCAGCAAACATAGTTCCCAGCAAAATCCAGCTAATTACTGAAGCCATCAACGCCGCTACCACAAATAAGGAAATCACAGGTTTATAGGTTGTGGCATTGTTTCGTGTAGGTTTTTTGCCAAAATAGGTGCTCAATTCATCAAAGCCGCCAACACGTACGCCATCAATAAATGCCTGCGGTGTGGAGGTGACACCATATTCGGTTTTGAACAAATCAATTTCCGCTCGCGTGTTGAGATGATTATCATTGACCTTAAAACCCTGCCGTTCCAACAGAGCTTTGGATTTAAGCCCATGGGGGCACATGTGATCAGCCATCACCATGCGATGTAGCGTGGCGGTTTTCGTAGCTTTGAGCATAGTATGTTTCCTTGGAAGGGCGTTTAGGCCTCTTGAAATCTAACCGCTTATATATAACTTAATCCTTACAGTAACAGGAAGGTCAAGGATAATTTATGAATATTTCTGCTGCATCAAAGACTGCAGGTTTACCGGTAAAAACAGTACGTTATTACTCTGACATTGGCTTGGTTGAGGCTTCTTCAAGGTCAGATGCTGGCTACCGTATTTACAACGATATGGCTGTACGCAAACTTATGTTCATCCGCCGGTCTCGAACGTTTGGATTTACGATTGAAGAATGCCGCGAGTTGCTGAGCCTCTACCAGGACCAGGGCCGCAGCAGCGCTCAGGTAAAACTCATTGCATCCAAACGATTGGCAGAGATCGAAGTTAAGCAGCTTGAACTGCAATCCCTGCATGAAGAACTCGCGCACTTGGTGACAGCTTGCCGCGGCGATCACCGCCCAGACTGCCCAATTATTGATTATCTGGGGTAAGCAAAAAAGATTAATTACCCACAGATATTATTTACTATGCCATTTTCAAAGAGCCACCCTGAATTATGTGCCCCAGGCCAATGTATAGTAGCAAAACCAACAATATAACCCTTTACTTTTTAGTGCCAATCGCTGGCTTGCTGGCAAGGGAGTTAGCCGTCGCAGAAATTTTTGGCTTCTCTTTCTTTGGTTTTTTTGTTTCTTTTTTGCTATTTTTACCTTTGGCCATTGTATGCCCTTTCAAAGTAAAGCGGTCCGATTCTTAAATAACATGGGTCACTACGGTCATTCACAGATTGCTAGATTAAGCGCTCACCTGAGAAACAAGTATCATGAGGATGCCTATTGGAACGGCAAGCATGGCATAACTCCTAATCTGATAAGAGCTTACCAAAATTATAGGGCATGTGAAAGATTATTTTTGCCATAAATACGCCACCGTGACAGTACCTTGTGATAATTCAGGGCTTTCAAAATTGAGGGCGATAGATATTTTGACCTACTTAGTCTTTGCTTTAGTGCGTAAAAAGTGGTTTGGCTTCACTCTTGGAACATTAATTAAGCTATCTACCCCTTCTACGAACCCAATCAACTTCATGTCAGCGATTTATACGGTCTGTTCGCAAACCAATCCCCCTCTGCGCCAAGCGTCTTTAATATATTAAAAAACGCGCTCCTACCTCTCACTAAAGCATTATTTTCAAGTCTAATGAGCGTTTTAGGGTCGAATTCTGATTGATCGAGAATGACATTGGAAGGATCGAAGGGTGGTGTAAGGTAGGCAAATGCTCCTTCGCCCAAAACTACATCCGGCAGTGGCTGTCGGCCAACGCTGATAGACGCCGAATAGGCCCATACATTTTCAAATGTGATGCGACGCAGGCCATGATCAAACAGGCGTCGTGTTATTTTTTCTAACGGAAGAAAGCCATCACCTATTGGCACCCCAGCCACTGTCAGTTGGCCAGTGTCCGCCGCATGGATCATAACATGGTCTTTAAAGTGAACTGAGTAGACATGTGGTAAGACGGCTTCAAGTGCTACCTCTGGATCCTCTAGGACCATCTGTGAATTGCCATAATCATAGAGAATTTTCAGACTATGATGATCCACCTTTTCAATAATCTGCACAAGTTCAGGCCCTGTAAAATCTTCATGGTTTTCGAGAACTATAACTATGCCAAGATCGTGAGCCTCATCCACCACTTCTGCCAAATCCCTGGCTGTGGCGTACATCATGTCGGCAACTTTTCCACTGTGACGCGTATAGGTTCGAAGCGATGTCGCACCTAGGCGATAAGCAACCTTCAGCAACTCAGACATGTGTGCAGGCCGAGTATCAGATGTATCCACCTCGAGGCTCATCTTATGCATTTCTAAGTGCTTGCGCAGGCGATCCATACGGTCGGTATCTCGCCCACCAAGGTGGCGGTAATTAGCATCATTCAATGACAAACTGAGTCCCTGAAACCCTAGCAGCTGCGCCAACTTGGCAAATTCAATCGCATCAAAGCCCAATTTGTGAGCAAAGTGCTGCCTAAGACTAAAACTGTGGATGGTAGGTTCAACAATCATACAAAGTCTTCCATGTATTTTAATTCAGCGCTTAAGGCGAAGCGGTATCTGTCACAGATATCTGGGTCGTCCAATATTTCGGCTCGCCAAGCACAATAACCCGCGAACCGCCACGCAAAGGCTCCGCGTAACTTGGAATATCTACGGGCCAGATCAGGTCGGTTTAAAGTATCCCAAAAGGATTTAATCTGCTCGTCTGATAATTGAGGTCGTTCACCGAGAATCTGAAAAGCAGGAGACAAAAAACTGTAAATATCCTCGCAGATGTCACCAGCCGCGGGACATTGCCAATCGATCAGGCGTAATCCGCCCCCTGAACCTACAAGGTTCACACCAACATCAGTATGTATCAGCGACAACTTTTCAGGTATGGATATAGCAACGGGGCATGGCCGAAACTCTTTGGGTTTATTTTTACATCGCACAAAAAATGCGTCACCCTCTGCAAGGATATTTTCACATGTCAGCGACACACGGCGGAAGCCCGTCGGATCGGCAACTTCCTTGCGCAAAAGTAGATGAGCGGCACCCACAACATCACCATCCCACATCTCACCCTCGACATAGTCGTAAACCAGAAGTTTTACTTCTGGCCAGAACCCAACCAGGTTGGGTGCTACGTCGAGGCCTTCAAGCCTACGCAGTGCCTGTGCTTCTTTTTCAGGTAGGTTAGGAAAGAGGGTACCAGCCGTAGGCATCGCAAATAGCTTGGCAACAAGGCAGCTATCACCAGTGTCTACACGCCAGACTGAGTTATGGAGGCCACCGCTAAACTTATGAAACTGTGCGTGGGTCTCGACCAAGCCAACGTTAGAAATAAATTGGCGTAGCTCTAGTTCAGTCATGCAAGATTTCCCCCATTTAATCAGTTTTTGGCTTTACTTCAGCAGTCTAAATTAGCTTGAGCTGCTAAATTCCAAAAACGGGATAGGCAGCATCGTTCCAGTATGAGCAATAAAATACTAACTATACTTTCGCCTTTAAAATCACATGGTAAATACTGCCTGTCAACGCATGACCTATGCTCTGTGATCTCCATTTATGACAAGATGTGTACCAAATGTGCACAAGGCCATTGTTGCTTGATAACGCGTGCCATTACGCCATCAGAAACTTGCTAAATAACTTATATGGAACCTGTTAGTATACTAATCTCATTGAAAAGGTGGGATGCATTAAGCGCACATGTCTAATTGGTGATCCCAAGTAAATCATCAAGCTGGGAACCTAACTTTTGAAACAGAATGTATCTTAGCATTACGCCCTATTAACTCATTTTATATGGGCTAGCAGACTCGACAAAAGCATATCGCCTTGATATCGGAAATCCTGCAAAAGGCGTTTCCATATTTATTCTAAAAAGGTTGTGAAAATCACATGCAAGTTAGTGTTCGTGAAAACAACGTAGATCAAGCTCTTCGGGCCTTGAAAAAGAAGTTACAACGCGAAGGTGTGTTCCGTGAAATGAAGCTTAAGCAACATTTTGAGAAACCCTCTGAGAAAAAAGTCCGCAATAAAGCGGAAGCTATTAGACGCGCTCGTAAATTGGCCCGTAAAAAATTAGAACGCGAAGCTTAATATAAATTACCTTATTGATTTGAAATATTTAGAAACTGGCGTGGCAAATTGGTACGTTAGTTTTTTACTAAACCTTAATCATCCCTAAGAATAGTGATATAAAAGTTTTTCTAATTTGATATTATCTGGTCCTGCCTAGACCTGCTAAAATACAATTCATTGTCTGTTAAAGTGGTCCCGATTAAATGCGGCCGAGTTGTATGTACGGTGTGCACCAACGTACGGCTTGAAATTGACCTCCGAAGCGTTAAATAACAACCAGCAAATGTGAAGGTTACAAATCATGACACTTACTGGAATTATACGTCTGGCACTAATCGCTTTAGTTCTCTCGGCTGGCTCCGGCTACGCTGAAGGAGCCAGTTCTGGATATACTGAAGAAAAATCGAAGTTTTCAGTTGGATTGACCTACGTAGGTGCTGCCTCAGTCTATTCAAATGTTGGAAATGTTTCTGCGGTAATGCCATCCATCAGCTATAACTCAGGTAATTTAAGTATCAGCTACCAGGAAGGTTTAGCTTATCAATTTTTTGATGGTGAAAAAGTCAAAATGAGTGCGTCTGTTGCTCCAAGAAACAGACCATATAATAATAGCCGTTCGGCGGACCTGACTGGAATGACAAGAGAGTTATATTATGATGGCGCACTAAAAGTGTCATACGAAATTTCACGGGGACTAAATGCTAAATTTAAATTTGCGACAGAAGTAACTGATAAATTTAATGGAAACTTAGCCGATATATCCTTAAGCCAATTTATTCCTATTTTGGGGCAACCGGTAATTTTTCAGGGTGGTGCAAAATGGTATGACAGTAACCGCGCGAATTATTTGTATGGAGTAAAAGCAAGCGAAGCTACAATGCAACGGGTGCAATACGCACCAGGCAGTGTCACCACGCCGTATGTATCCATCAGCACATTTTATTCGCTAACTAAAAAGACAAGCCTGTTTGCAAACGTCAATTCAAGTTTTTTACCCAGCAATGCGGTGGATAGCCCAATCATCGAGGGCAAGAACTATTTATATACTGTTCTTGGTATTAATTATAATTTCTAAAGCCAGGCTCAAACAAATGATGGACTAAATCGATAAACGGTATCCAAGAGTATTAATTTTGACAGAGAGCATGTGTAAAAAATACTGCTTGGTTTGCTATTGTGAAGTAGTTTCATTTCAGTTCGTACGGAAGTAACTACATGTCGATCACATTGGAGCCCGCCTGCGCTTCTATACGTTTAGAACTAGCAGTATGCTCAAAGTTTTTATCCCGATTAATGTTTAAATTTAAAGTATAGTTTTGGAATAATGCAGTTAGGTCGTCTTCCCTAACAATCATAGACTCTAGCAACTCAATACTTTGCCTCAAACCATCAACGTGTCCCGTTACGTCGTTAGACAATTCTAGGTTCTCTTTGATTACCGATCGAATCTCACCCATATTATTTTTAATTTCAGCTTCCACTATACTCAATCTCCCAGAAACCTTTTCAGTTTTCTTTAACGCTGAATCCCCTAAGGAAATATTTTTATTCTTAAATTCAAGAGTTAGCTTGGCAATTTTATTACGTATATCAGAGCCAAGTAGGATTATTTTCTCATCATTTTGTTTTAGCTTTTTATCAATCTCGTTATTCGAAGAACTAAAACTACTTATGAGAACGCTTAAATCTTTTCGTATTGAACTATTGAACTCTTGTAATTTATCTAAACTTTCTACTAACCCACTCTCTAGGTCCTGTTTTACTGCATCTGTTGCTTTGGAGGACCGTTTCAAGTTATCAGCCAGGGCACTATCTAAGTTATTGAATTTAGTTATATTTATCTTACCTAAATCATCAAATTTTTGAAGAAGAGACGTCTCTATGGCTCTATTTTTTTCCTCAAAATCGAGAGTTGTTTTGGAAATTAGGTTCTGCATATTAGAATTTAAAAGAGTTATTTTCTCATCTTTTTGTTTTAGCTTTGTATCGATCTCGTCATTCGAAGAAGTAAAACTACTTACAAGAGTGCTTAAATCCTTTCGTATTGAACTATTAAATTCTTGTAATTTATCTAGGCTTTCTACTAACCCACACTCAAGGTCGTGTTTTACTGCGTCTGTCGCTTTGGAGGACCGCTTCAAGTTATCGGCTAGAACACATTCTAATTTATTGAATTTAATTATATTTTTCTTACCTAAATCATCAAATTTTTGAAGAACAGACGTCTCTAAAACCCTATTTTTTTTCTCAAAATCGAGAGCTGTTTTGGAAATTAGGTTCTGCATATTAGAATTTAAAAGAGTTATTTTCTCATCTTTTTGTTTAAGCGTTATATTAATCGCATCATTCGAAGATGTGAAACTGCTTGAAAGAGTGCCAAAATCTTCTCTAATAGAACTGTTGAATTCTTCTAATTTATCTAAACTGTCTTTAAATCCTACCTCTAGATCTTTTTTTACAGCGTCGGACGCCTTAAATGAAGTTATAATACTATCGGTTATTATGCCTTCCAACTCTTTAAACTTGCTTACATTTTTCTCAGAGATATCCGTAACTTTTTGAAGAAAAGACTCTTCTAAAGCACTACTTTCTCTCTGAAAATCGAAAGTTGTTTTGGAAATTAGGTTTTGTGTATCAATACTTAGTAAAGTTATTTTCTCGTCTTTTTGTTTTAGCTTTATATCGATCGCGTCATTCGAAGATGTGAAATCCTTTCGAATAGAACTATTGAACTCCTCTAACTTATCTAAATTGCACTTCAATCCAAGCTCTAAGTCTTTTTTGATAGCGTCTGAGGCTTTAAATGAGCTTATCATACTGTTGGTTATAATGCTCTTAAACTTATTAAGTTTGCTAATATTCTCTTCAACACCATACTCAACTTTTAGGGATAGAGATTCCTCCAACAAACTATTTTTGTTGGAAAAATCTAGGATTATTTTAGCGATCTTATTTCGTACATCAGAGCCAAGTAGAGTTATTTTCTCATCATTTTGTTTAAGTTTTACGTAGATCTCTTCTATCGAAGAAGTGAACCCTCCAGTAAAAGAATTAAAATCCTCTCGAATAAAGATATTGAACTCTTCTAATTTATCTAAGCCTTCTGCTAGCCCAATCTCTAGATCATTTTTTATAGCTACTGATGCTTTGGATGAGCTTGTGATGCTATCAGTTACAAAGACTTCTAATTCTTTAAACTTACTACTACTTTTTTCAGAACTATACTTAACTTTTTGGAGTAGAGAACTAAACTCATCTCGAATGGAACCGTTGAGCCCCTCTAACTTATCTAAGCTACCCTCTAATCTAATTTCTAGGTCTTGCTTTAGACCATCGAATGCTTTGGATGACGTTATAATACTGTCAGTTAAGATACCTTCTAACTGATTAAGTTTACTGGTATTTTCTTCGAAATAATATTCAACCTTATGGAATAGAGCTTCCTCTAAGGCACTACTTTTGTTCGCAAAGCTAAGCGCTGTCTTGGCAATTTTATTTCCCACGTCAGCATTAAGTAGGGTTATTTTATCATCATTTTGCTTAAACTTTGTGTTGATCTCGGTTTTTGAAGCCGTAAAATCCTCCATAAAAGAGCTGAAATCCGCTCGGATAGAACTATTGAACTCTTCCAATTTATCTAAGTTTTCAACCAGCCCAAGATCTAGTTCTTTCTTATTTTCTGCAGAAATATTTTCTAATTTTATATTAGTCTCACGCTCAAATGCCTCTTTATTTCCAACGCCAGCACTAAGTAGGGTTATTTTATCATCGTTCTGCCTAAACTTTGTGTCGATCTCGTTTTTCGAAGACATAAAATCTTCCATAAGAGAGCTGAAATCCTCTCGGATAGAACTATTGAACTCTTCCAATTTATCTAAGTTTTCACCCAACCCAAGATCTAGTTCTTTCTTATTTTCCACAAAAATATTTTCTAATTTTATACCAGTCTCACGCTCAAGTGCCCCTTCTAACCCTTTCTTCATTTCACCTAAATCATTTGTAGTGGCAAAACCCCCACTTAGATCTTCGATTGCTCGATTCAGAGTGCGGCTCTGCTGAATCATGCGCTGAGATATTATATCCCCAATTTCACTGTCTAATTCCTCCCTAACTTTGGAGCCTTTTTTAATATCAGGTATTTTTGTCTCAAAACTATTTAATGTCTTGGTTAATTTTTCATCCAAAGAACTGAAATAATCTTTAATATCATTATTCAATTGGTTTTTAAAATTTACAAAATCTTCTTTTTTAATAAAACCTTCTTTTTTAATTGAATCTTCTTTTTTTATGAAATCTGGTTTGATTTCTTTAAGGGTCAGTTTTTCTAATTTTTTTGTATCTAAAACTGGCTCAGGAGTGACATCCGTAATGTCACTCTTTAGGTTTTCTTTTGACGGCTCTTGGAAGACACGGCTTCGTATCTCTTGAATTCGAGCTTTTGTTTCGTTTGCATCAGCCATAATTTTCTCTACAGTTTTATGAACTATAGTAGCAAAAATCATGCCACGCTATTTGGCGCTCTTTAAATATGGCCGTACTTTGTAGAAGTGAACGCTAAAGCATTTTAGGGCCACACTTAAAGAGTTATGATTAAATACTATTTTTTATGAAACTCGCCCTCGTTAATCATCTGCTGAAACATATCTTCAGCTGATGCTTTTAATGAGCTATAATTGATGCCAAGCTTCTCAGTACTCTTGGAGTTATCACCAATCCATTTGTGGCCCATATTCAGCGATATCATTTTACGAGAAAAGGTTTTATCAACGATTGGGCCAACTAGCCACAATAGCCACTTTGGCAACTCTTTAGTCGGGAGAGGATAAGCCGACCCATATTTTTCTTTTAGTAAATTGGCTACTCCAAGTGGCGATTGGGCTTCATTAAAGATCATGTGACGTCCTGCAGCTTTTTTAATGTAGGCCGCACGGATATGCGCATCGGCAACATCTCGCACATCTACCATCCCAATCGCAAAAGGTGGCGCACCAGCTTTCATTTTGCCATCACCCAATTGGCAAAATATGTCATGCGTTGCAGAGGTAGACTTACCTGAAAGTGTAGGCCCAATTACAAATGCAGGGTTTATAACTACTAAAGTCCATCTATCTTGATCTTCTGCGATCTTCCATGCTGCACGTTCGGCTAAAGTCTTTGAGTAAGAATACGGTTGGTGTGTAGCAGATGATGTGGTGTTCCAATTGTCTTCATCGAATTTGCCATTTGGAGTGCTCACACATTCAATTGTATCGCCGTAGATAGCAGCCGTCGAGCTGGTCAAAACCACCCGCTTGACAGATGCAGTAGCGTTTACACTCGAAAGCACATTTTCAGTACCAGCAAGTGCTGGCTCAATTAAATCTTTCTGAGCATCATTAAACTTCAATATAAACGGTGATGCGGTATGAAATACCGTGGCACATCCCTTCATTGCGTTGTCGTAACTACCAGCTTCTGTAAGGTCAGCCTTGAAGAGCACTACAGAACCTGGACCTTTTTGCGATAACTGTTTTAAATGTCCTACTTTTTCTTCGTTGTCAGGGTCACGAACTGCAGCATGAACACACACACCCGCTTCTACTAATTGCTTTATCATCCAGCCAGCAATGAACCCTGTGGCACCTGTAACAAGAACCTTCTTTTTCGTATCAACAGTATATTTCAATTTAAAATCCTAATAATTTAATGACGCCCTTTTTTATGTGGGCGCTATCTAAACAATATCAAGTTCTTGTACTAAAATTTAAATTGGAGGGCTAAAGTTTTCTACTAGTTGCGTTGCGGTTTTTGGATTATATTACACTTTGAACGTATGTTTCAGCAGTCCAATATGTACTATGTGCACTGAAATTTTTGAGTTTTGTTAAACTGTTTGTGGTATAATCTCCATAAAAAGCTTGGAGGTCATGGCTATATGCCGGCAACTTACCCCACTTAATTAAAGAATCGAAAAATGGCTACATATGAATGTTCTTCTTGCGGTATGGCCGTGAATGCTTCGTGCGCAAAGTGCGACACACCGTTGGTTAATGCTATTCAGACTAAAGAAGATGGCAGTGAAGTACAGGTTTCCAAGTGTCCTGATTG
>Ga0209502_10002991_pt1 | contig 13563 bp, 8 predicted proteins | sample ArcticOcean_MG_C_10_FD_187442 | JGI IMG/M metagenome (GOLD analysis project Ga0209502, IMG submission 187442) | Marine microbial communities from western Arctic Ocean - ArcticOcean_MG_CB11_90 (SPAdes) (version 2) | ecosystem: Environmental > Aquatic > Marine > Oceanic | place: Arctic Ocean...
TACTCAGATGGAGGGGTGTTAATACCATCATAGGCGTAGATTTCCAAGTTAAAAGTTGAAGGAACTGTTTCAGCCATTGAAAAGTTTATCCAAACCTCTGTAGGACAACCGCTTTGTTGGCCTACGCCATCATTTTGATACGAACGCTCAATCCAACAAATCAGCGAATCGCCTTCAGGGTCAAAAGTTCCTGAAAGGTTGAATCGAACATGTTGAGTTCGAGGAATGACGAGTTCAGACCATGGCGTCATTGCAGGTGTGACATCAAAGACAATTGTAGGCGCTTGATTGACAAGTTCGATTGTTCGGCTTTCAGAAACACAGTGGCCAGCATCATCGCAGACTTCCAGAGTGATGACATGTATACCATCGGACAATTGACATCCCATATTCAGATAATTGGTATTGACTGTGAATGGAACCCCATTGGTCATATCTTGTTGAGTAATCCCCTGCCCGTTGCCCACCCCCTGTCCGGTACATGACGCCACAATATCCCCATCGAGGTCACTTGTCCATGAGAAAGTGAGTTCATCATCATCAAGGTCCCAAGAATCGGAGGCATTGAATTCTACAGGCCCTTGCGAAATGAACACGCCGAGATCAACAGGTGTCGTCCACATCAAAAACGGTGCTTGGTTTTCAAGTGGGAGAACACAGTTGACAAAACGGTCTTGGTCAATGGTTACGGTTGTTGAGTTCGAAACGCTATCGTACCCACATGAAATGGTTGCCACTGTGTAACTTGAAGAACCAGTATTGGTCCATCGTTGTCCAATGAAATTTGGCAGTGAAAGATAACCCAAGGTGTTGGTTAAATCTTGCATTACCGGTTCAAATTGTGAAAAAGAAACATCGACATTTGCCCGAGGAATACCATTGGTATTGTTGTTCACCACCCAGACAGTGATGTCATATGCAACGTCAACTGTTGCGCCAGAAGCAATGGTTGGGTACGATTGGTTCAAATCGACATTGACCGGTTGGTGTAGGTGTAAATCCGAATTTGAATCGAGTTGTAAGACCGTTGAAGCCAGTGCTAAATCGGTAAGTGCAGACCAATTCACTTGACTGTTGATGAGTTGGATTGTTCCGCTACATGATGGTGAAACTGTGTTGCCTGAGCCTGAAAGGTCGAGATGATTGGTCAGTGAAACGCAACCTGTGCCACTGAAATTACTGTTACTGATTTCTGAAGAATAGTCGTTATGGTTTTGCCCATCCCATTCAATTCCAGAATGGTTACCAGACATAGTAAGCGAATGAATTCGGGCTGCTGCTTGAGAGATGTTCACGGCAGGGGTGCCTGATGCACCGCTTCGTTCAGTATGAATATCAAGACCATCGATATTGATGACGCCACCCTGTTGGCCGAGTGTGAGTCCCGAATTATCGACATCGAATGGAGCATGGTTTGGGTCGTTCTCGGCCAAGACAATATCGCTGAGCCACAAATCGGCAGAATCCCGAATAAGGATTCCAGAACCTGCTGAATGAGTCACTGTACAGGTGAAACATTCGACATCGAGCTGTGGATGTGTTACCGTTTTTGAACGATCAAAGAACATACCTGCTTTTTCTTCATCAGTGGTTCCGCCAAAGCCGTTGTACTGTACGGTGAAGTTGGTGAGTTGTGTGTCGATATTATCGAGCATGTGAAGTCCAGAAAGACTGTTATTTTCAAGGACTGAACCCTCTATTTGGACTGAAGAATAGTCCAAAAACATTCCATTTTCAGAATTGTTGTGCAGATACAGGTCGCTTCCTTGCCATTCTGCCTTGTACGAATGAATTCCATGACCTACAGAACCTGAAATTTCAAGTCCATCAAAGACTGGAGCTGATGTGAAAATCCATGTGATGGCGAGACCTGCTTTGTGTGGGCCTTGGCCAGGGTCACCGGAATCTCGAATCGTTAGATTTCGAAATGTTGTGGAGGAATCTGCATAATACAATCGAACACCAGTTGAAGTCGAATTATCAACGAGGGTGTTCTCAAACCAAGCACCAGTTGAATTGACGTCGATGGCTGCAAAAGCAATGTTCGGGGTTTTCGCACCCTCTCCACCGGTACCTCGAACGGTTAAATTCGTGAAGTCAGCAGTTTCATAATTGGTATAATTTGAGTGGTTTTCTTTATCGACATATACGCCTCTGTACATCGAATTACTGACTGTACAATCTCTAAAAACAGCGCGTGTATATCCACTGTCATCAATGTGCCGAACGACGATACCATGGTCCGAACGGTCAACACTCAGATTCAACAATAATGGTTGGCTATCTTCAACCCAAACGCCGGCAGAAATGGCCCAACTGGAGCCACTGATGTTACTCATAACGAGATTTCGTAAAACGCCACCTGACCCACCCCAGATGTTGATTGCTCGAGTGAGATGGTCGGTAAAAATCGCACCGTCGACAAGCGGTGTTGAGCCAGATCCAATTGACAATCCAAGACCGTAACGCCAATCGCCTTGGAAAGGAAGCACACGGCCTGCTTGATTGATGACAAGGTCGTAAATGAGTGGTGATGAAGAACTAAACATATCGATTCCAACGCGGTCAGGGTTGAGTATAGTGAGGTTGTGAATGATTGGATTCGCCCCATACATCGTCACTCCATAGATTGAATCTTCTATGGAGAGATTGTTGAGAATTGAACCACGGTTGTTTGAACTGCTGTTGAATTGAATCCCGTCATGGTCGGAGCCCGTCGATGAAATCAATGTAACTGGACAAGCAATCGTCCCTTCAATCGTGAGTCGTCCTTCGATATAAATCCGGGCACCCGAGCCCATTTCGATATTCGTACAGGGGGAAATGATGAGTTCATCAAAGACTGAAACGGTGTAGGTCGATGTTACTGAAACGGTACCTGACCATGTGGTTTGCGCACGTGCATTCACTGAATCCCCTACAGATTGAGGTGTTAATTCGACAATCGGTTCATCGCTATCAAACGCAAAGGGAGAAAGGCCTGCAAAGGGTGTGACGAGCAGTAAAAAAAGAACAAACCAAATTCCGAAAGGAGTACGAGACTTGATGTCCATACCTTTGGCTGAATGAAAAGGCATTTGAAGGGTTCGATTGAATGTGAGAGTATGCATCATGTGAGCCAAGAGATTCATTCGCAAGCAATAAGACTGTACTTCAATTCGACTGGTTATGCCCGAAGCGTTTGTGTTGTTCAAAACCCAACCTGCGCATGAGCGTGATGTCTATCTTTCTTTGATGAACCATTCGGCTGTTGCTGAAGTTCACGCCTTGTACGGTGAGTTTGATTTGTTGGTTCGTGTTTCGGCGGATAATTCACAAAACCTTACTCGAATGCTCATGACTGATTTTCGTCAAATAAAAGGCGTGAAAGACACACAGACACTGATTGCTGTGGAATACTGAGGTGAATGAAATGGCTATTGGATTTGTATTAATTACCACCGAACCTGGCTCTGAAAGTTCTGTTCGAACAGCATTAGATGCGATCGAATACGTCACTGACCGATGGATGCTGTTTGGTGAATATGACCTTATTGCTCGAGTTCAAGCAGATGATGAATACGCACTGACGCGTTGTATAGTGGAAGAAATTCGTATTTTGAAAGGAATTGCAGACACGAAAACTCTGATTGGCGCTGAACTTTGATTACAACAGTGAATGGAGCCGTGCCTCGAGGATATTCGCGGCTCTTGGACAACCTGCTGCTCGATGTTGGGTAATCGCTTCTTTCAAAGCAATCTGTCGTAGCGATGGCTCCAAGTTCGATTTACATGTCCACCATCGGGCATGAAGGCGATGAAGTAAAACATTATTCGGAGCCGAATTTGGTTTGGAGGCTTGAAGAAATTCTATTTTGGCTTGATCGATATCATGTTCAAGCAACGTTTCAACAAATGTCAAGCGAAGTGAATCACGATGAAGGGGGCTCGATTGGTGGGCAAGAGCTCGTTGCGTGCGTTCAATAGCCGTAGCAAGGTGATGGGGATTCTTTTTCGCTTCAACCAAGGAAGCTTTCGCCTCTAATCCCAAAACCAAGGCATCATCGATTCCTCCAACTGAGACGAGTGTCGCCCGTAGAGTTTCCGCTTTCACGAAATTCTCTTCTGCTAAAGCCAATGCGTGTTGGACCATCGTAAGGGCTACGATTGTAACAGCCCTTTGCTGGGGTGCTTCTGGAAGTATTATGTTGGAGATATACTGTTTAATCTGAATCACAGCGTCTTTGGAAAGAGTAGCGTCAATTCGGTCATCAAGGCGACGCGAGGCTGCAGCGAGAGCCAACTGGTTTTTTTGAAGCTGTGTCCCGATGCTCAAGCCTCTTTCTATTGCCTTTTCAGCATCTTCTATTCGGCCTTCAAGGTATGCCAAACCCATATCAATTTCATTGGAATAACCTTCTTCTTCGATCGATTGAAGATGGCGATGAGTGTGTTTCGGTTCACAACGGTCTAGAGCGACTTTAGCGGCAAGGTAATGTAAATGAGATGGGGTTTTTGAGAGTTCAATCGCCTGCTCGAGAAGAACCGATAAAGCGCTGCTATGCGTGGATACAAGCCGTTCAACGGCAGCCCCACAATAGGACTCGAGATCTTCTGATTCAGAACATATCCGATGAAATAAAAGTACAATTTGGTCATCAGGCGTTTCAGCGCATTCTTCCCAATGGAGTACAGCTTGCCGATGTAATTTCAGTTTCTCTTCACGCGACATCGTTGTACGTCGGACATTTCGGACCAAATGTTGTAATTCCATCTTTTCCATTCCCGAGGTCCAACGTAAGAATGCATAATCATCGAGTGTCCCTACCACGTCATCATCGTAGGCTTTCTTTGCTTCAATAGGGCGTGGGAGCAAGACAAGATGATCTAAACCAGCACGTGTTGAATCATCAAGTGTTGACATGACGACTTCTTCAACATACGATTGAACATCCTCATTGGTTTCTGGCAATGCTGTTCCTTTTTGATAGAGGAGGAGCGCCAATGGATGTCCTCCTAATCGCTCAGCAATATGTTCTCGTTCGCTTTTACTTTGAGAATCCCCGAGTAATTTAATCGCTTCAGAGGTTTCAAGTGGTGGTATTGAAAATCGTTTGACTTTCTCAAATGAAGCAAGAGGTTCTCTTCCTACAAAAATCATTTTTGGACCTTGAAGACTTTCCATCTTTTTACAAACACTGAGGAATTGTGGCAAATGTCGCCCAGGAATCATATGAACATCGTCAAAAATAAATGTTTCATCCTTGTAATGGTGTACGAGATGTTCAACCAGTGCCTCGAAGTCAGTGGGTAGTGGTGATGGAATCGACATCGAACGGCACAGTGTTTCAAAGTCCGAGAACTCATCTGCAGTTGCCCAACGAATATTTGACCCCGTTGAAAGAATTTCATTCCCAAGCGCGATGCCGACAGTGGTTTTCCCAATACCTGGCAATCCGCTAAGAATCATGCAATGTTGTTCACTAAACTTAGACAGTGCTTCAGCAATTAAACTGGAACGGCCATGTATTTCTCCACTTTGAGGGAATTCTCCGAAAGGTACGCCTTCTGAACTGCTTTTTCGAGGTTTAGAATGGTCTTCGCCTAATGAATCGAAAAGAAGACGGCCTTGTTCGGTAAGATGATACACATTTCTTCGCCGTGAACCTCCTCCGATAACGTGCGCCATTCGTTTGAAAATTAATCCTTGACTTTCGAGAGAAGTCAAAGGGACATTAAGGGCAGAACGAACGACTCCAAGTGATTCACTCAAACCGGGAAGAGAAATATCACGAGTCACATCCCATGCTTTCTCGAGACTTGCAGAATATTTGCCAAGCCATCGTATAAGGCGTTCCTGCGGTAATAAAAGCCCGCTTGTCATGTTCTTAGCCAACACACCATCTGTTTCTAAGTCAATCCCTTAGTGCATCACCCTAGAGGTACAAGGATTCTAAAAAAGAACAAAGAACTGAAATTTTGGATTTACCCTTGGTATTCGTATCATTGTCACCTAGAATTCACTCTTTTCGAATTTATTTGACGATTGGCTCTGTTAAACTCGTACGAAATTGTGTAATCAATGAAAGCCAGATTATGAGCACTGTTGCACCAATCAAAGAATTGTACGCCATGAGTTGAATACCGCACCATACTCCAAGATAAAACAAAGCAATGGCCCCCGCTATTCCAGTTAACCACAAGGGACCATAACGTAATCTCGGATCGATAAAGGAGTAGATGTAAAATCCACCACCATAGAACGCAAAGACATAAGCAAAAAGTGCATATAAAGTTCCAAGAACCAAACCAAAGAAAGCAAAAGATGGAGACAGCTCGGGTTGAACAAGAATGATTTCAAAAATTAGAAAAGCCGCAGCAAAGTTATGCATCATTTGATTCGGAAAATTAAACATTTGGTCATGGTTACGGTTGATTCGTACCTCTCCGGGTAAAATGATGTACCGAACGACTGTTGCAGTCAGTAAAGAGGCTCCGAGCGCTGCTGAAAATACAACAACGAGCATGCCGTTCAACCATGAAGGCGTTTGATTACCATTCATGACATTAAGAGAAAGGATTCCTGCAATGAAAAAATAAAAGATATTCAAGAGTAAAGTCCAACTGCTAAAGGTGACAAATTTTCCCATCCCTTTCGGATGAAGTGTTGTTTCTTTTCGTTCATCATGAAGGATAACAATCATGACTCCACGCCCTGATTTAAACATCTGAAATACAGCTGATGCTCCGGCAAGAAAACAAGTAAAGCGCCATAGAATGAGAAACTCTAAGGAAGCCCATGAGGAGTGAAAGGTCAATGCACTGCTCTCAACAAGAGAATACATATCCCAGTAAAGAAAGGCGAGAGTACTCAAAATAAAGAGACCAATTAATGTGAAAATGGTCAACCGAGTTGAATCATTAACACCGTATTCTAGAAGCCCTCCCATAACCCGTCCTCCTAAAGTTTCTTTCAAAACTCTTTGTACGCAATTTCCGAACATAAAGGCCCTCTTCTCTTCCTTTAATAATCGAAAACATGGACTTCATTCTTGCGTATGGGGATAAAGAGAAGAATGACGAAGAACAAATCATCAGCACTCAATTTGGGGGTGGAGTTCTTGAAGGGAGGGCTCTTGGAATGACTGATACCATGTCTGAACCTAAAAAGAAAGGGTCGTTTTTCCGAATGTGGGTAATGAGGCAATATTGGCGAATGCAACAATCACAAGCTGTGGTCAGTCTGTTGCTTTGGGGAACGACAATTACACTTTTGGTGTGGCCAATGATTTCTTGGAGGTTTACATCGAAGTGCGAATCAGGAGTGTGCTTTTCAAATGATTTCGCTGGTATTCCAAGCACCTACATTGGACTCGCAGCAATTTTCTTTTCAGTGATGTTTGCCGTTTTGGCCATAGGCTTTCTTTACGACCAAGTGTTTTCACTTTGGACCGAATGGAGAAACGTCGATATGGAACGTAACCCCTTTGCAACCTATGCACTTGCCCCAATATGGGTCATGTCCGTCGCTTTACAAGCCGAAATTCTGAAGCGAACCTCTCCCGAAGATGAGAACATCGTTGAGCAAGCAGATTGGTACCTCAAGTGGTGTGAAGCATATACTGAAGGCGAAATGTTTGCTCGTGCAGTGCAAAGATGGGACAAAGACCTCGGAGAAACTCCAACCTTTTGGTTTACATCAGATGATGCAATGCAGCGAGCACGCGATACGACAATCACCGATGATGCTTGAATTGAGCAGAATTCATACTTGTTTGAAAAACCAGTGTATTGGGGTTGATTGTAATTCCATTTCAATCCCGATGTGAATTGAGTTCTCTTATCTAAAACCCAATTTATGCATGAGCATTTTTTGTTTTCTTCGTAACTGTTGAAAAATACTTCCTGTGATGGGTCTCTTCCATTCTTTGGGAACAGCACTTCGACTCTTTTCAAGGTCTTTCGTTTCTAACCAAACGCCATAATTCAAGTAAATATTTTCACGTCCATCGACGCAAACTGCATGCAGGGGAACATGCGTATTGCCAAACGAATCCAAAGGTGGAACATGTGATGATTCAATCAAATCCTCGCGGATGAAAAAGGCATCATGGTGTCGAGCAGTCGTGTAGCATCCAGCATACACCAATGCATACCCATGGTTTTGAGCCATTAAATTCAGTGCTTTGAGCGAAGATCCCATCACACGGTCCATACGCCATGTCTCATTCACGTCATTTGGAAAGGCCATCATTGCATCAATCGGAAAATTCGGATTGAATTCCACGCTGAAGAAACTTGGACGATACTTTTCCAGAAGAGCATCGGTGACCCAAATATCGGTTGAATCTAAATCGATTGAGATATATCCCGGTTCATTCGGAACATCATATTGTTGAAAAAGTTCACAGATATTATCACTGGTGATGAAATGTTTGTACAGATTTATGGCAGGACTATGACAGTTGCCATCCAAAAGAAGGTGGTCCCATTTCCGTTCATGAACCAAATGTTTGGTGTTTGGGAGACAATAATCCCAACTGGTTGAATCGTATCCAAACTCAATACAATATTTGTTTTTGATTTCAATATGTTCACAAATGAAATCGATCACACCGTCTTGCATACCTTGAGAGGAATGCTGTACTTCATGTTCAGAAATCATCGAAATCCAATTTTGACCCGCCATAGACATCACTCCTTTTGTAAAGGTGGATGGTTCAAGAAATAGATGTTCGTATCATACGAGCCTGCTAGCATATGCAATACTCAAGCGCCCATGTGGAGCATTTATGTTCATTGCTTGAACATTTATGCTTGAAGCAAGCGTTAAGATCGATATCCACCGAGCCGTTCTAATTCGACAATTCGTTCCAGCGTCGAGGGTTGAAAGGTTGATTTGATTTGCTTGTCGTTTTGTCCTTCAAACACATTGCTCGCATTCAAAGAGGTTACCTGAGTACCCGGGATGACATCAAAGTGAAGACTCTCTCGAGCAACTTGAGAAATCGGAATTCCATGCTCAATAGCGAGATAGGTCAGCCAAAGATCATCGTTTCGAGGACAAGTTTCTCGGAACCCTTGCCCCACATCACGCATCAGCTGAAGAAATGCTGGAGGAAAAAGAACACCTGATACGCATGTTGCAAAATTAAGGTTACTGGGTTTCCCCAATCCTGGCGGCCATGTGTCGTATGGAGTCAAACTCATTCCATCGTCTGCAGCAACCATTCTGTGGGCTCGATAAGCGTGGATACTTACCGAATCTGAGGCAAAGCATGTTTCGAGTCGCTGCAACCACCAGGGTGGGTAGAGAATGTCATCATCAGCGACAACATGAGGAACTGAAAATGAAGGAGCATTGACAATCCAAGGTTGGATTTTAGTGTGGGGGCCAAGGTTTTCGGAAAGATGGATTTCGAGGCCTCTTCGTTGCAGGCGTTGCAATGTTTTCAGTGGATGGAGTACATGTTCTTCCACATCTAAATGGAGCATCAATCGAGACGGTTTGAGAGAGCCACGTCCAATACTTTCAATCGCCAAAAATACATTTTTGAGACGATGCCCATGGGTTGTCAATGAAACGGTTGGCCCGTCTTCTCCTGTAATTGAAGCACTCGAAAACCGATTACGAAGGCGAAGGCGGTAAATTGACAGGTGAATCGGAATACTACGGGCAGTGTTTACAGCAAAAGCCAGTGGATTAATTCGAGCCATTTTCTCACCGTAAAATCAAATCCAATGATTGTGCCCTTGGACAAAGTCATCTCTGCTGTGATTCATGCTACAGGTTTGGCTTTGATGTAGACTTCGGTTTGTAATCTGGAAAAAGAAAGTTTCAAGGAATCAAAACATAATTCTTCAACGGGTTGTCTTATTTGGGGGGGCATGAAGGCAACATCATGCCTGTGACGCTCTCTTCGGTTGATTTCCCGAAGAAGCCTGGGGTGTATTTATTCAAGTCCGAAAACGGCAAAGTGCTGTATGTTGGTAAAGCAACACGACTCAACGAACGTATTCGTTCCTATTTTGCTTCAAACCCTGACCGTCAAATGATACCGGAATTAGTTCGGAAATCAGACAGCATCGAATGTATGGTGACGCCATCACCCAGTGAGGCTTTGATCCTTGAACGTGAACTCATTCGTCAACATAAACCGCGTTATAATTCAATGCTAAAGGACGATAAATCCTATCCGTTTTTAGTGCTGACCAATGAGGAATTTCCTCGGATTATGTATACCCGCCATCCACCTGCAGGAAGTTCGCGTTGGGGGCCGTACCCCAATGCCGGTGCTGCCAAACAAGTGATGCAGTTACTTCGGCGGCAATTTGGAATACGTGATTGTAAAGAATTACTCCCTCAAGGTTGTCTTTCAATGCATATTGGATTATGCTCAGGACCTTGTATATCTGGTGAAGGGTACGCACAAAGTGTGGATGCTGCAAAGCGAATATTGAACGGTGATGCCGTTGAGTTACTCGAAGAATTTGCCTTACAAATGGATGCTGCATCCCATGAAATGCAATTTGAGAAAGCTGCACAAAGCAGGGATATGATTCGAGCCATTCGGGTGACGACAAGTCAGCATGTCGTGTCAAGCAAGGTGTATCGGGATTGTGATGCGCTCGGAATCGCAGTACAGGGTGACCTTGCTGCTGTGGTCGTGATTCATGCCAATAATGGTGTAGTTCAGGGCCAAGAAGTATGGCCGATGCTGCACAGAGGAGAGCAAAGTGATACCGTGTCGATGTTTGTCTCAGAACATTATGCGAACCGTGCACCTCCTCGACTCTTACTTACTCCTGAATTACTTGATGACGGCACTGAGGAATGGCTTACATCACGAAGGGGCTCAAAGGTCGAAGTTCGAACCCCGGTCCGTGGTGATTTGGTCACTTTGCAAACTCTTGCACAACAAAATGCTGAAATTCAAATTGTCCGATTAGTGAACCGAACAAGTGGTTCACTCGAGCAAAGAGCGGCAGATGATGGTGCGGCAGTTCTTGGCATGGAACAACTCGATCACATTGTTTGCTTCGATATGGCGCAGTTACTTGGCGATGAGCGAGTTGGTGCCAGTGTCACACTACGAAACGGTCGGCCGACAAAAAAAGAATACCGCAAATATACGGTCAAAGGCGATGCTATGGATGACTTACGAATGATGCGTGAAGTCGTTGAACGTTGGTTAAAGCGACAGGATGAATGGCCTGACCTTGTGCTTATTGATGGCGGAGAAACTCACCTTTCTACGATTTCTAAATTACTTGACGAACATGGTCTTGAAGACCGTTTTGAACTTGCTGCTTTGGCAAAAAGAGAGGAGACGATTTATCGCAATGGGAAACCTGAAATCATTCTTGATCGAAAAGGGAGAGTCATGGTACACGCTCGAGATGAAGCGCACCGATTCGTCAATACCTTTCACCGTAAAAGACGGAGTCGAAGCCGCCTTCATGACCCTTTGCTCGAAGTGGAAGGGCTCGGTGCAAAGAAGATGCAAAATCTACTGCGGCATTTTGGTGGGCGCCAAGGTATTGCACATGCTTCACTTCAAGATTTGAAGACAGTACCTGGTATAGGCCCATCACTGGCTCAGCGAATTCATGATTCAATGCAACAGTAAATCAGTCGAAGAGATCTTCGCCCATTTCGACGTGTTGAACTGCACTAATACCGAAAGGAGAAACGGGTGGAAGTGGTGGAAGTGAGTCTTCGGAATAATCCTTGAGTGTCTCCATCTCCCCATGTATTCCTTTACTGTGGAAACCAGACAAGTCGGCGAATTCATTTGGATTGATGCTCACTTTGTCAGCAGCGCGTACCTTTGAATAATTGCGTTTGGCTCGTTTCTTAGCTCGTTTCTTCTTAAATCGTCGAACTCCAAGGAACAATAAAATAACCATGATGGCCATGTATTTCCAAAGTATGACGAAAAAGAAGTACCAAGTGATTTGAAAACGGAAGGAAATCGTGTCCTCAAAACCACCGTAAGGTACATTGTAAGTGATTTCTTGCCGCCCGTCAACTTCTCTTTCCTCGATCAATCCTGATGAAGATTCTAAATCAATAAGTCTGATTCCTTTCGGAAGATGTATGGTCATTGGACCATTGAGGGCGATTCCAAATTCTTCATTCAGGTAACTGTCGGTCGAAATTGGGAACGTATACGGCTCCATTGAATCATCAGTAGAGGGTGATGTAATTCCCGACAATGAGACCACACTGTTGACAAGTACGCCGCTAAAAGATTGGAGGAGAGAGGCCATAGGCCAAAGTAAAGTTTGCCGAACAGCATTCGTCGTAAGCGATAATTCCGTAGAATCAAACTCACCGGAAAGCATTTCTCCAATCTCGCCATCAACCGCTAATTTGAACTTCACTTGAGGTATTTTCATGCTCAGAGAAATACCCGCCAGATCCGATACAATCAGACCAGGCGCACCTATGCCGTCTAAACTGAATTGGATTTCAAAAGCATCCAAGTCAATCGTTTTGAATTTGGAATTTTCAGTTGCCATTAAATGTTCAATGGATTGATGGATATAGGCAGTCAAGACAACACCGATCCGTTTGACAAAATCGCTCAGTCCTTGACTCGTAAGAGTAAAAATGATTGATTCACTGCAGATTGCAAGGTCAAGCGGAGCTTCTGGGTCCAATTCACAAAGGAATGAAAGATCCATGGTTCGGGTAAACGGTGTATCAAGACGACTTGAGAGGTCAATTCCAAGTCGAAGTAAATCCGATGGAACTGTAGCCATTGAAACACTGTGTTCCTCAAATGATGGTATTTTGTCATTGGGAATTCCAATCCTATGCATTGCAATCGAGGCATCCAAGCCAAACTCGAAGGCAACTGAACGATCCCATTCATTGAACTGGAAAGACATTGCATCCATTTTCACGTCGCTTGTTACACAAGTCGATTGGTTGGATAAACAAACAACATCGCCATCACCGTTTTTGATCACATGGCGCCAATCATACACATTGGTTCCTGCAAAAGAGAGATTCATTTCATCTGACCCGTAAAGAGAATCTTTCAAAATTATTCGGTCCGAATTTTCTTTTGTTTGAATCCAGGTAGGAAGTATGATTTCCAATGTTAATTCACTTGCAGGAAGATTACTTGGGATAATTCCCGAGAGGAAACTGCTTGGAAGTGAAGTCTCTACCTCGAGTCCTGCATCCATGACTCGACGAAAGTCATCTGTTGAAAGAACGCTAAGTATTTCTCCAACAGTCTCTTGTTCGTTATTTTCTTTCAAGATGTCCAACAACTTCATCGAGAAAGGTTGACTGGTCGTCTGAAGATAAACTGGGTTCGCATACGACATAGCACTCGGTCCGTTCAAACAATAGTTGAGTGGATTTGTTGGAGCGATAAGTTCGGTACAACCACTTGTACCTCGATGAGTAAAATTAAGCCCGCCAGCAGGACCTGAAATGCCTTCAGCAACTGAATCCGAAACCCATGTCATTTCGTTCATAACAATGGTATCCATGCCTGCTACTACCGAAGATACACCCTCAGCAATCGTATCGACTGGGAATTGACTCGTGATATTCGAAAGATC
>Ga0209502_10003002_pt1 | contig 13528 bp, 11 predicted proteins | sample ArcticOcean_MG_C_10_FD_187442 | JGI IMG/M metagenome (GOLD analysis project Ga0209502, IMG submission 187442) | Marine microbial communities from western Arctic Ocean - ArcticOcean_MG_CB11_90 (SPAdes) (version 2) | ecosystem: Environmental > Aquatic > Marine > Oceanic | place: Arctic Ocean...
ATAGCGCAGCCCGACAACAGAAATTCCAGCTGTATCAACAGCCGCCGGGTTCTCACCCACTGCTCGCAGCCGCAGTCCAAAGCGCGTTTTATAAAGCACAAACCATGACAATGGAACGGTAAGCAAAGCCATATAAACTAGAAGAGAATGGCCAGACATTAGTTCGGAATATAGCTGCATGGCAGGTCCAGCGTCAGCCATCTCCTTGGATGGGATAGCACCCGGAAAGTTTATTGGTTCAAATCGCCCTCCAGATTGCAACGGTGGCGTTCTTCCACCTTGGCCAAACCAGGCCTGCGCTACCACCACAGTGAGACCGGCGGCTAAAAAGTTTATAGCCACGCCGGAAATAATTTGATCCCCCCTCAAAGTAATGGAAGCCAATCCGTGAATTGCCGACAGCACAACCGAGGCCCCTATACCCGCTAAAAGACCAACCCAAACTGAGCCAGTAGCATAGGCAACCGCAGCCGACATAAAGGCTGCAGCGAGTATTTTCCCTTCAAGCCCAATATCAAAAATTCCAGCACGTTCAGAAAATAATCCCGCCAAACATGCTAATAGTAGAGGCGTCGCCAAACGTAGGGAGCTATCAAGAACTTGAAGAAGAGTAAGGAATTCCATGTTTTTACCCTCTCCATGCCGCTAAAAACAGCCGCTCAAGTGGAGCACGAACCATCATGGTAAGGGCCCCAGTGAATAGGATCACCAAAGCCTGAATAACAATGATTAGCTCACGTGGTATTTTAGTCCAGAGTGCTAATTCAGCACCACCTTGATAGAGAAAGCCAAACAAGAGTGCCGCTAGTAAAACTCCAAGTGGATGGCTTCGGCCCATTAGTGCAACTGCGATCCCTATAAATCCAGCACCTTCTGTAAAGTTTAAAATAAGGCGTTCGCTCTCACCTTGCGTCGTGTTTATTGCCATTAACCCACAAAGCGCACCAGAAATCATCATGGTAATCATAATAATTTTGACTGAACCTACGCCGGCATAGCGCGCGGCTGGCCCAGACTTACCCAATGCACGGATCTCATAACCCAAAGGGGAACGCCAAATCAGATACCAAACGGCAACACAGGCCAACAAGGCAATAAAAAAACTCACATTTGCAGGTGCTGATCGAAACATTTTTTCAAAACCTAAGAGCTGAGCCATATCTTCAAATGTCGGCAGGTGGGTGCTGGCAGGGAAGTTTGCTGTTGCAGGATCCATACTACCCTTAGGCTTCAAAGCACCAACAAGGAAAAAATTCAAAACACCAGCCGCAATAAAATTAAACATGATGGTAGTAATTACAATATGGCTGCCCCTCTTGGCTTGAAGATATGCAGGCAAGCCAGCCCAAATCATCCCAAATACTGCCGCACCTACTGATGCGCCAACAATTGCTAGGCTCCAATGTGGCCAAGGTATAAATAGGCAAACAAGGGACACTCCCAACCCACCCATCATTGCTTGGCCCTCACCCCCAATATTGAATAATGAAGCATGAAAAGCTATTGAAACGGCAAGCCCAGTAAAAATAAAATTTGTAGTGTAGTAGAGCATGTAGCCCCAGCCAGCTGAGCGCAATAAAGTGCCTTGCACCATAAGCTTAAGTGCTTCACCTGGGCTTTCCCCAATCGCTAAGATTAACGAGGCAGACAGAAATGCAGCCAATACTAGAGAAAATAGGGGGACGAGGACAACATCAGCCCATTTTGGCATCACATCCATTGGAGTGCTCCAAATATTTTACTGAAAAAATGGGTTAAGCTCATATTACTGCCTCGCTGATGACACCTGCCATTAAAAGGCCCAGCTCTTTTTCGTTTGTTTTTGAGGGGTCACGTTCACCCATAATTTGACCATCAAACATCACGGCAACTCTATCTGATAAAGATAAAATTTCATCTAATTCAACTGAGATAAGTAAGATCGCCTTGCCCCTATCGCGCAACGCAACAATTTGTTGATGGATAAATTCAATCGCACCAATATCAACACCACGAGTAGGCTGCCCAACCAAAAGCAAATCTGGGTTGCGTTCGATCTCACGAGCCAAGACTATCTTCTGTTGATTGCCTCCTGAAAAATTCTTAGCAGTCAAATTTGGGTTTGCAGGCCGAACGTCAAAGCGAGCCATCTTAGCAGCCGTTTCTTCACGGATCGCAGCATTATTCATCAGAAAGCGATTTGATTGGTGAGCGGGATCTCGGTGATAACCAAAAATAGAATTTTCCCAGGCCATGAAGTCCATGATCAGGCCCTCACGCTGGCGATCTTCTGGGACGTGGGCAATTCCTCGCGCGCGGCGCGATTGGCCATCACTAGAGGAGCCCGTCAGATCTATCTCTGCTCCGTTCACACGGATGGAGCCAGTGGCAGATTGGTACCCGCCCAAAACCTCTAGTAGCTCGGACTGGCCGTTTCCAGCAACTCCAGCAATACCCAAAATTTCGCCCGCGCGTACATTTAGGCTTACATCTTTGAGCCTAAGCACGCCAGCTTCATCAACCACGTTCAATCCGGATACTTCCAGAACCTGATGCTTAGGCTGAGCTGGTGTTTTGTCTACGCGCAGCAAAACTTTTCGACCAACCATCAGTTCAGCTAAATTCTCAGGACTTGTTTCACTGGTTTTCACTGTTGCAGTCATCTCACCACGGCGCATCACGCTCACCGTGTCAGTGATATCCATAATTTCACGTAATTTATGCGTGATTAAAATAATGGTTTTACCTTCCTCACGAAGCCGTCCCAAAATACGAAAAAGTTGGTCGGCTTCAGCAGGTGTGAGAACCCCAGTGGGCTCATCTAAAATCAAGATGTTGGCTTTTCGGTACAGTGCCTTAAGTATTTCAACACGTTGCTGCATACCTACGCCAATTTCTTCGATGATAGCATCGGGATCAACCTTTAACTCATACTCTGCAGCCAACACCGCAAGCTCGGCTCGTGCCTTACGTAAGGATGGCGCTAAAAACGCACCGCTTTCCGCGCCCAGCACAATATTTTCTAGCACTGTGAAGTTTTCTACCAATTTAAAGTGTTGGAAAACCATCCCAATGCCAGCTGAAATTGCAGCTTGGCTATCCGGGATCAGCGTTTTTTGTCCATCAATAAAAATTTCACCAGCATCAGCTTTGTAAAAGCCATACAGGATCGACATCAAGGTAGATTTTCCAGCACCATTTTCTCCAATGATACCGTGGATAGTTCCTGGCATCACACGGATTGAAATATCTTTATTGGCCTGTACCGGCCCAAAGGCTTTAGAAATACCTTTTAACTCAATGGCTGGGTTATTGGTCATCAAGATCCCTTTAATTAGAAAGGGCCGCACCAAGAGATTGGCACGGCCCCATAGTTTTAGCCTATTAAGGCTGCTACTAGAAGGACACCGCTGGGCAGGTCTCATCATCGGTGTAATTATGAACTGACAGAGCACCACTTGTAATTGAGGCCAAGGCCTTCTCAACTTTGGCCTGCATGTCCGCAGTTACCAACGACGCGTTATGCTCGTCCATTGCATAACCCACAGCACCTGTGAAATTACCAGTTTCAAGGTTATTACCTGCTTTAAAAGCTTCATAAACAGCAATATCAACACGCTTCAGCATCGACGTTAGAACTTTACCAGAGTGCAAATAGTTTTGGTTGCTATCTACGCCAATTGACAAAATACCTTCATCAGCTGCAGTTTGCAAAACGCCAACGCCTGTTCCACCAGCTGCGGCAAACACAACATCAGCACCTTGACTAATTTGCGCTTTTGTAAGCTCAGAGCCCTTGACCGGGTCATTCCAAGCTGCAGGTGTTGTTCCTGTCATATTAGCAATGACAGTCGCATTAGGGTTAACCGCTTTAACACCCTGCGCGTAACCGCAGCCAAAACGACGGATCAGAGGAATGTCCATGCCGCCTACAAAGCCAACAGTACCAGTTTTGGAGGCTTGTGCGGCCAACATTCCAACAAGATAAGAACCTTCATGTTCATTGAAGCCAATGCCACGCACGTTTGGCATATCCAGCCAGTTCACATCGATCACAGCAAATTTTGTATCTGGGTAGTCCGGCGCGACTTTGCTAAGCGCGTCAGAAAAGGCAAAGCCAGCCATGACTATTGGATTATTACCGGCTTCAGCAAAGCGACGTAGAGCTTGCTCACGCTGAGCTTCATTTTGAAGTTCGACTTCGCGGAATGAGCCGCCTGTTTCATCAGCCCAACGCTCAGCACCTTTGAACGCTGCTTCGTTGAATGATTTATCAAATTTCCCACCAAGGTCGAAGATGATCGCAGGATCTGCAAGGACTGCCGTAGCTGTAAGCGCCACAGCAGCTGCGCTGCCTATAATAGATTTCATAAAGCTCATTAGTGTCTCCCGTTAATAACTAAAGCCCAGCGAAGAGAATCTCTCTACGCAAATGCGAGCAGATCAGGCGATCATGGCCAAATTAGCTCATTCTGCCAAGGTAGGTTCGATAGAAAAGTAAAAAAAAGTTAATGTTATTTAAGAAATCAAATGGCACTCATCACAAAAATAAAAATTAAACATTTAAAATCAGATTTTTACGAAGAAGAAAGGCATCAAAGATAGCTCCATCCATACGCTTATAGTAGCCCTTACGAAGCCCAACCTGCGCAAAACCTAGGCCCTTATAAAGCGAAATTGCTGGCTTATTGTCAGATGCAACCTCTAAAAAGCTCCAAAGTCCGCCATTACAGGCAGCCCTGTTCAGTAGGTTCAGCATCACTGCCCGCGCATGTCCTTGTTTTTGATGGGAAGGTGCGCACGCAACAGTTAAAATTTCCAACTCATCAACGACCAAGCGTCCCAATACAAAGCAGTGGGGTTGAGATATCACAAAAACGCCAGGCTGCTGCATCAAATCCTCAAATTCGATTGCACTCCATGGTCGTTCTTGCGTGAATGCTTGATTATGTATTTCTGCCAGTGCAACCGGAGTTAGGCTTGGCTCACGCTGCAACTGGGCGGACTTCAACCACTTCAGGAATATAATGCCGCAGTAAGTTTTCAATGCCCATTTTCAGGGTAAGCGTTGAAGACGGACAACCCGCACATGCACCCTTCATATGAAGATAGACGATGCCACGATCAAAACCATGAAACGTAATATCACCTCCATCTTGCGCTACGGCCGGACGAACGCGGGTATCCAAAAGCTCTTTAATTTGGACCACGATAGATTCGTCTGCCGCGTCGTAATCGCCCTCTGCCGCGGCAGCGGCTTGGCCATCAGACAGTACTGGTGCCCCGGACTGAAAGTGCTCCATAATAGCGCCCAGCAATGCAGGTTTAATGTGATCCCAGTCCACTGTATCAGTTTTAGTTACTGTCACAAAATCGGAACCTAAAAACACACCAGACGTGCCTTCAATCGAAAAAAGTCTCTGAGCCAACGGGCTGGCAGCAGCACCATCAGATGACGGAAAGTCTGCCGTGCCCATATCCATAACAGACTGCCCTGGCAAAAACTTCAGAGTAGCGGGATTAGGTGTACTTTCGGTTTGAATAAACATATCAGCTGCCTCCGGTTTTTACTTAATCAAATATGCGATACTTGCAGTATAATGTCAAGTTTTTAGAATAATTCTAATTCTAAGGGTGCCCATTAGACACTTTAGCTTAGTGCTTGTAATTGCTCTTTACTCAAACTCCCTGGAACGATCACAATGGGAACTTCCAAACTGCCTGATGATTTTGATAGTTGCGTTACCAACGGACCCGGACCTTTGCGATCGGTAGCTGCGCCAAGCACCAGAATATCAACCTCAGAGTCATCGCGGATCTGCGATAGTATCTCAGCAACAACCTCACCTTCGCGGATCACCAACTCAGGGTTAACATGGTGTTTGTCACGCATCCATTTAGCAAATACCTCAAAATGAGCGTTAATCCGATCTCGGGCCTCTTCACGCATTATTGCGCCCACACCAATCCAATGATTGAATTCTTCAGGGGGGATCACAGCTAAAATTTCAACCCGAGCACCAGTATTTTCTGCACGCATTGCTGCAAAACGCATTGCGTTCAAGCACTCTGTGGAACTGTCCAGCACAACCATAAATTTACGCATTAAAGGCCTCCGTTCAAAACACATCATGCCTGCAGCTGAATATACCCGCAACGCTAAAATTGCATTGTATTCCGATTCAAAGCGTTAGGGATAGTTGTTCGCATCTAGCGTATCATACCAACAATATCATAAGTTTTTTGCAAAATTGGTCCAGCCAATGCTCGGCCACGCTCCGCCCCGCGCGCCAGAATGCGGTCAATCTCTTCTGAATCCTGCATCAAGCGAGACATTTCACTCGAAATAGGGGCTAGTTTAGCTACAGCCAAATCCGCAAGCTTGGGCTTGAAAGCACCAAATTGTTGCCCAGCAAATTCGTCGATCACAGCCTGCACTGTCATCTCACTTAGTGATGCATAAATGTTGACTAAATTGCGTGCTTCAGGGCGACTGTCCAACCCTTCCAGGTTGTCAGGCAGGGGTTCCATGTCTGTTTTGGCTTTCTTGATCTTCTTTACCAAAGTCTCAGCGTCATCCGTCATATTCAAACGGCTCATATCGCTTGGATCTGATTTTGACATTTTCTTAGTCCCATCACGCAAGCTCATTACTCGAGTGGCGGCGCCCTCAATCACTGGTTCAGGGATAGGAAAAAAATCCACACCAAAATCATTGTTGAACTTAACTGCAATGTCGCGGGTCAATTCAAGATGTTGTTTTTGATCTTCACCCACAGGCACGTGAGTTGCATGGTAAATCAAAATATCAGCCGCCATCAACGCAGGGTATCCAAATAACCCAAGCGAGGCGTTCTCACTATTATTGCCAGCCTTGTCCTTCCACTGGGTCATCCGTTTCATCCAACCCATGCGAGCGACACAATTAAATATCCAACCCAGTTGCGCATGTTCTGGCACTTGGCTTTGATTGAACAGAATAGACTTTTCAGGGTCAATACCTGCAGCGATGAAGCCCGCACAGAGCTCACGGGTGTTGCGGCGCAAATCTTCAGGGTTTTGCCAAACTGTGATCGCATGCAGGTCAACCATGCAATAGACAGTTTCCAACCCATCATCACCCTGCATATCCACAAAGCGTTTCATTGCACCAAGATAATTTCCAAGAGTTAAGCCACCAGACGGTTGGATGCCAGAAAAGACGCGTGGTGTAAAAGTTTGGGTCATAGCAGCCTCTGCTCTAGAATTCATTCAATTCATCGCATACTTAGCAAGGCTAAAGCCGTCAAGGAAACAAGCAATGCCCGACACACCCGCCCCAGCTGTCAATCCACTGCCCCCTGCAGTGATTGTGTTGTTTTTAATTATTGTGATCGGTGAGATATATGTCGCAGGAGCAGAGGCCAACCTTTGGGATAGTTTTGATGCCCGTATCAACTTAATACGCCAATTTGCCTTTATGCCAGAGGGGTTCGGACGAGCTTTATCGGGCGGCCTTTGGGTTCCTGAACTTTTTTGGCGAATGATGACCTACCCCTTTATACATGGCTCTTTGATGCAGGCAGTTTTTGCCAGTGTGTTCATTTTAGCAATGGGCAAGTTTGTGGGTGAAGTTTTGGGGAATATTGCAGTAATAGCCATATTTTCTTCATCTGCTATTTTCGCCGCATTGGGTTTTGCGCTATTTACCAGCTCCAGCTTTCCGTTGTTCGGCGGCTTTCCAGCCGCTTACGGACTGATTGGCGCCTTTACCTTTGTGTTGTTCAGCCGCATTGAAGGGTTATTGAGTCAACAGCTTATAGCATTTAGATTGCTAGGGGTTTTGATGTTGATCAATATCAGCTTTTCACTACTCCAAGATGGGCCCCCACTTTGGGTTGCCGAATTATGTGGGGCCGTGACAGGATTTATTTCTGCAGCCATAATCCACCCCGGCGGGGTCCCTTTCATCATAAATAAGTTTAGGCGGAGTTAAGACTACCGGCGCACAAGACGGCGCAGTTCAACAAATGTGAAAGCCCCAGTTAACAGGCCAGAAATTACATAACTCACCCCGCCTACTGCTAAAATTATAATCAACGCAATCACTCGCCATCCAGTGATCTGCAACATCGGCTCCAGAAGTGTAGCCGCAGCCCAAATAGCGGCTCCCATCATCAGGCTGGCCAAAGCAATTCTCCATGACTTAGCCCGCAATTTCGCATCGAAGCGTGCCGCTTCACCAAATTTCCTACTGCCCCACCAGAGGCAACCAAGCATAGCCCAACCAGCTAATGTAGCTCCATAGGCAGCCGCCGTGAACCCAACATAGGGCCGCAAAGCGATAGCAATAATGGCATTCACTACCAAAGCTACCAGTGCAAAGTAAAAGGGCGACTTTGTATCTTCGCGGGCAAAAAATAACGGCTGATATAGCTTTTGTAGCACAAAAGCTGGTAAGCCTAAACCATAAATTGCTGTTGCCAAAGCCGTAGCAGCAGTGTCGCCGGCGCCGAATGCCCCACGCTCAAAGAGCACAGATACTAAAGCTGTTGGAATCACCAACAGCGCTATAGCACTTGGAATTGTTAGCAAAAGTGAAAACTCTGCCGCACGGTTAAAAGCATCGCGCCCACCATCCGTATCTCCCAAACGAAGCCTGCGAGAGAGATCCGGTAACAAGACAATCCCAATGGCTATGCCAACCACCCCAAGTGGCAACTGATACAACCTGTCTGCATAATAGAGCCACGCATTGGCACCTTCAAAGTAACTGGCAATCTGGCGACCTACGACCAAATTCACCTGCACGACCCCACCGGCTAAAGCCGCAGGGGCGGCAATCACCGCCAACCGATTCATTTGTGGCGTCATGCGCGGAAAACGTGGCACAAGGGTAAATCCAGCCCGATGAGCTGCTACCCAGACAAAAACTAACTGAGCTATACCAGCTACTGGTACGCTCCAAGCAAGCGTCAAGCCAATGTTCCAACCGGCCCAGTTCCCAACAAAAAGCCCCCCTATGAAGCAGATATTCAGCAATATAGGCGCTGCTGAAGTTGCAACAAACCGACCTGCTGAGTTCAATACTCCGGACGCCAATGCAGCTAATGAAATGAAGAGGATATAGGGAAAAACAATTCGCCCAAAAACGACTGTCAGGTCAAACCTCTCATCGCCAGAAAAACCACTGGCCATAATCCAAACTAAATACGGCATGGCCAGCATGGCAATTGCATTTAATATGATCAAAACCAGCGCCAGCATTGACAGAGCGTCCCGCGCAAAATCTAGTGGGTCGTCTCCTGACGCCAGTTTTTTGGAAAAAATCGGCACAAAGGCCATGTTAAATGCGCCTTCAGCGAAAAATCTGCGAAACATGTTAGGTAGAGAAAACGCTAGTACAAAGGCCTCCGCCACAGGGGTAGCTCCCAGGACGCCAGCAATAAATACGTCCCGGACAAAACCCAAAATCCGCGATACGAAGGTCCAAACCCCAACAGTAAAAATTCCTCGCATCATGCTCATGATATGGCCATAAGCGTGCCTTGCTTAAGCGCGTCCCTCAGCTTCTGCTCCAACATATCGCGTTTGGTTTTAGAGTGATACTTCAGCCCAAACACATCTTTGACGTAGAAGGTGTCCACTACTTGTTCGCCGTAAGTAGCAATTACTGCGCTAAAAATATTGACGTTGGCTGAAGTCAATGTGCGGGTGAGATCATATAACAAACCCAAACGATCTCGGGTATCAACCTCAATAATCGTATAAATCTCTGATCCTTCGTTATCAAAACTGATCGATGTTGGCACCCTAAAGGCTCGTTCTCGCTTTTTAATCTTATCGCGTGATTGGATCTCCTCTCGGGCTACCACAGTCCCTTGCAGAGTGTCGTTTATCATCTTTTCGAGCCGGCCAAGACGGGTGTCCTCATATGGATGCCCGTCAGCATCCTGCACCCAAAAGACCGCCGTGGCGTAGCCGTCTTTGCTGGTAAAAGTACGCGCATCAACAACGTTGGCGCCACTAAGCGCCAAGGCGCCGCAAAACCGACTGAACACGCCAGGATGATCCGCCATCGCGACACAAATCCGAGTAGCATCACGGTCGTCATCAGGTTGCAAATCCATGCGCATTTTATCGTCAGGAATATCCAACAATAGACCTGCAAATATTTGGTGCGCAGTGACATGCAACCCCTGCCAATAGGGTGGATAATGTCGGTTTGTCTCCTGGCGCAAAGCGAGCTTGGGCCAATCAGCTAAACGGACCCGCAAGTTTCTCTTTGCTTCAGTCCCACGGTTTTCGCGGTTGAGATCCTCGAGGCCTGTTTCCAGTGCCTTTTTAGTTTGCCGGTACAAAGCGCGGATCAAAACCGCCTTCCAATTGTTCCAAACACCGGGGCCGACCCCAGATATATCACACACGGTCAAAACGGTTAGGAGGTCAAGGCGCTTAATCGACTGCACCGCTTTGGCAAAATCACGCACTGTTCGGGGATCAGCAATATCTCGTTTCTGAGCCATGTCTGACATCAGTAAATGATACCGAACCAACCATTCCACAGTTTCTGCCTCACCTGGCTTGAGACCAAGCCTAGGCGCAACTTCCCGTGCAATTTTAGCCCCAAGTACTGAATGATCATCTGGCCTACCCTTTCCAATATCATGCAACAACAACGCAATATAAATAACCTTACGGTTCAGCCCATCTGCCAAGATAGCACTTGCAACTGGTAATTCTTCAGTTAACTCGCCCCGTTCAATCGCAGCCAAATGGCTAATGGTTTGGATGGTGTGCTCATCAACAGTGTAGGAGTGGTACATATTAAACTGCATCATCGCAACAATTGGCTCAAATTCCGGAATAAAGGCCGCTAGAACTCCAAGCTCGTTCATGCGGCGCAGGCCACGTTCTGGATTACCATGTTTCAGCAACAAATCAGAAAAAATGCGCACAGCCTCTTCAGAATTACGCATTTTCATATCAATCAAATGAAGATTGGCAGATACCAAACGCATCGCATTTGGATGGATAAGCAAGCCCGTGCGCAACCCTTCTTCAAAGACACGCAGTAAATTCATCTTGTCATCTAAAAATAGATCTGTATCCGATATCGCCAATCTATTTTGAACAATGGTGTAACCAGGTCGCAGTTTTGGCTTGCGGCGTAAAAACCTCGCCAAGCGTGGCTCTTTTTTTATATTTGACGCCTCGAGTGCAGTTAGAAAAATGCGGGTCAATTCACCCACCTTGGTGGCATGGCGGAAATAGGCTTGCATAAAATGTTCCACCGAGCGCCGCCCACCACGGTCTTTGAAGCCCATACTTTCTGCCACTTCGACCTGAAGCTCAAATGTCAGCTGTTCCATCGCCCGGTTTGCGATCAAATGCAGATGGCACCGCACCGCCCAGAGAAATTCTTGGGCTGCCAAAAATGTTGTAAATTCGTCAGAGCTGAAAACACCAGCCTCCACCAATTGCTCAGCGTGGAATACACCATTGATATATTTTTCTATCCAGAAAAGTGATTGCAAATCTCGCAACCCTCCCTTGCCCTCTTTTACATTGGGCTCCACCATATAACGTTGGCCACCCTGTTTGGCGTGCCGCGCCTCGCGCTCAACAAGTTTGGCTTCAGTAAATTCGGCCGCCGTGCCTTTAAACAGTTTCTCACGCAATTCTTCTTGTAGCTGGTCAAACACGTCGACATCACCAAGCAGAAATCGCATTTCAACCAATGAAGTGCGTATTATGTAATCTTCGCGAGCGAGGCGCAAACAATCGCGAATGGTACGGCTCGCATGACCAACCTTCAGGCGGAGGTCCCAAAGCACATATAAAAGGCTCTCAATCACACTTTCTGCCCAAGCAGTCATTTTGTAAGGCACCACAAACAGCAAATCAACATCAGAAAAAGGCGCCATTCCACCCCGCCCATACCCACCAACCGCAATTAATGCCAGCCGTTCAGTGGTGGTCGCAATCTGGATTGGGTGCAAGTGTTGGATCACAGCATCATAAGCCGCGGCCACAACACAATCAGTAAGGTAGCAATAGCTAGCAGCAGTGGCATGTGCTTTAAAAGGTGCTAGTTTAAAAGCCGAGGTAATTTCTGTTGTGCCAGCAGTGCGCCCCTCACGTAAAACCTCAACCAATTTGGTCCGGATGTCAGATGAACATGAAAGTCCACTCAAACCAGCGCTTATTTGCGCCTCAACCACATCACGGTCAAAAATCTTTTTGGCTTCACAAATAAGTTTTTTAGGCCTGATAAGGTCAGAATTTCCCAATCCTAAAATCCAAAACTTGAAAACGATCGTGGCGCTACTTCAAGTACAAAGACTTTTTTACCAACAATGGTCGCAACCGCAAGTCCACGCTCTACAGTACCATCTCTACGTAGACGGAAAATGCCAGCTGCACCCTGAAATCCACTTGTCAAAGTGAGGCCTTGTTTATTTAACGCATTGCGATTTCCGGTAGCCACAGAGGCTCCAACAGCCGCCACCCCATCATAAGCGATTGTTGCTAACGGATGCGGCGCTACGCCGTAAACAGATTTAAAACGCGCGCGGAACTGCTCAGTGCGGATAGGGCTTGGCATAGCAAACCAACCGTCCTGAATACCCGGTAAATGAAAGGCTGAGGGCAAGACATCCCACTGCGAGAGCCCTGCAAACTGTACCACTTCAGGGTCGACGCCAGCCTCTGGCAGCAACTGTGCAATCAAGGGCAATCCCCCGTCATAATCTGCCGTCAAAAACACAATATCAGCCTCTACCAATTCATTGCGCTCAGCAACCCGGCTCATGGCCTCCACAACGTCCTGTTGGGTAAATTCATACTTTTCTATGCCAGAAGCCACATTGCCTCTATACTTCAGTGCTTTCTCAATCGCGTCACTCCCCGCCTGACCCGATACGTTGTTGGCGTGTACAATCAATGCCCGACTTTTGCCTTGGCCCAGCGCATAGGCCACCAAACGATCAGCGGTATTTTGAAAGGTATGGCCAAGCACATATACGTTGCCACCGGCTATATCCACATTGTTGGACAGCGACAAAACGCTTATCCCACTACGGGCTACGGCATGACCCACAGCATTAGCCGCCCCAGCGAACAGAGGGCCCACGATCACTTCTGCTCCTTCCTGGACAGCCAAAAGACCCATTTCGGCGGCCTGCAGGTCGATGCCTGCCGTATCATAAACTCGTATTTCCATATCAACGCTGCCGGCCAAGTCGTCCATCGCCATGCGTGCGGCTTGCTCGGCAGACACTGCCAGTACACGCACCCGCGCGTCCTCCGAACTGATTGGCAATAGGACCGCAACTTGTACCTTACTTGAGCCATCGGTGCGGAGACCTCCACCCGAACGCTGGCTATTTGAAGATCCCACACAAGCAGTAATCAAAAATGCACCACACAGCGTCAAAGTAGCGCCCCGCAAATGCCGCATCGAAGAAATTCGAGAACCCATGGTCAAAGCGCCCCTTCAGAGGTTAATAGTCAGGTGTTACACCTATTTTATTGCAATCCACAAAGGGGTCCAGTAGTGAATCATAAA
>Ga0209502_10003009_pt1 | contig 13501 bp, 9 predicted proteins | sample ArcticOcean_MG_C_10_FD_187442 | JGI IMG/M metagenome (GOLD analysis project Ga0209502, IMG submission 187442) | Marine microbial communities from western Arctic Ocean - ArcticOcean_MG_CB11_90 (SPAdes) (version 2) | ecosystem: Environmental > Aquatic > Marine > Oceanic | place: Arctic Ocean...
AATGGTACTGCTAACAACCCCTTAGGAGCCCAATACTGGAATGCTTTATGCTCATATGTAGCCTCAGAATAAGACCATTGCCAAGATGTATCATTTGCATTTTGTACCGGTGATACAGAGAAGACATCGTCTAATGTCGGACTTGATGTATTGCTGACATCGAATAATGAGATTCTAACATTTGACCAATCCAAACCCGTCCCATCTGCATTTGCTGGCCCCATGCCAATTGTCAATATTTGGTCTCTTGATAGTGGATGAATATAGGTGGATACTCCGGGCACTTCCAATTCTCCCAAGATCGTTGGATTTGTTTCATCTGATAAATCAATAATCCATAGTGGGTCAATTTGCATGAAGGTCACGATGTAGACTCTATCGCCATCAAAGCGAGTACTCCAGATTCTTTCACCTTCTGCAATGCCTTCTAACTTGCCTAATTCAGTAAGAATTTGCTTTCCATCATCGTCAACTGCTCTTCCGAGTGTTACTACTTGACTTGACATCGGCTCAGCGTCTTCTATCCACCAACGTCCCCATTGGCCAACAGTTGTTGCGACTCTGACTACACCTTCGTATTCGGAAAGTGAGAATTGGTCCAGTACTTGTCCATCAACTCTCCCTGAACCAGTATAGACAGTTTCTCCAGATGCTGAAATATCGAAAGTGTGAATGTTGGTTGATTCCATCATATCTGTGTCTGCACCCCAGAACCACCACCAATCCCATGCGTTTTCAGTGATGATAAGAACATCCTGAGAAGCATATACTTGTGGGTAATTACCAACGATGTGATCTGCTTCAAAGGCAAAATCTTCATCTGCTAAATCCATGGTAAAAATGCTGGTGAATCCTCTGTTGAAGCCATCACTTGGTGCAACGAAGTCTGCACATTCTCCATCACTCATCTGGTGTACTGTAAGAACTCCATCTTGGCGCTCGTAAACTCGTGGAAGAATTTCTTCTAGGGTGAGTCCATCAAGAACTTCTTGGTTATCCAAAATAGTTTGATAAGCTATCTTGTGACGGATTTCTTCTCTTCTAGAGTCATCATAATCCAGATTCCAATATCCTGATGGAAGGTTAAGCCATGATTGAACTCCTGGGATGTTAAGCCATGTGTGTGTCACTGTTCTAACAGTTGCATTTACTTCTCTTGCAGTCATATAATAGCCTTCAAGGAATAATTCTTTTCCAATTACTGGATCTGAACGGTTAGTGATATCTAGGACTGTGAACTTGGTTAGAGTTTCAGTTCTCCAACCTTGATAGCCGTCAGTCCAACCCAATTCCGTTCGTAGAGGACTGTCTTGAGGAATACTCCATGGAGATACGGTGGAAATAACCACCAATCTATCACCGTCTAGCATCATTGCTTGTGGTGTTCCCTCTATTGTGAAGTTCGATTCATAAGTAATTGTTCCAAAGTCTGGGACTCCAAGAATTTCTAATCTATTGCCGTTAAGGAAGTAGATAAAATATCCATCTGTCTTGACGAAGTCGGCTTCATCGACTCCTTCTTCTTGGTTGTTGGTGCCTGAGAAATCTTCGCCTTCTACTCTTGGCGGAGTTGCGCTTTTTGTTTGGCCTCCTGATGCTGTTGCGTCATCCATTGCTGATTCAGCCATTATTCCATCATCCATTCCAAATCTACCATAGTAGTATACTTCCTCTGCTGCTTGCAAAATTTGTGTTCGGTATTCTTCTGCAATCGATTGTTTAAGGCTACTTTCCAACTCTTCACAGTCGTCAAAACCACTGAGTTGTGGATTGCTTGCGGTCCTAGAAACAGAGGTTGACCAATCGTTTGGGAGGGTAACATCAGGGATATCTACAGCCTCATCAACAATACCGGTACAACCTGATACTAACATTATTCCAAGCACTAATACTACCAGTGTTTTGTGTTCTTTCATACTACTACCACCTCGCGCCCCACTATCAATGAATTGGTAAAGTGATTTTACTATGAGGAAAGGTGATGGCTATCTTTCAAAGTTTCACTACCAGTAAGTGTTAATCTCCAAGGAGAACGCTTCTTTGTATCTGTTTTTTCAATTAATTGATTGCTGCTAAGTTGTATCACATGATGGGAAAGCAACTGGCGGGAGAGTTCTAACTTTGCCCTCATTTCCTTATTTGACATTCCCAGAACACCTGCTTCTGCGAGAGTTTCTAAAATGGCTCTACGAGTTCCAACGATTGGCTGGCTGAGTGCATGTACCTGGTCTGGTGAGATGTGGGCTGCGGCATATCTCCTGTGTTTACCATCTCTCCAAGATATTATTTTACCTTGTGTTTCTAAAACATTTAAATGGTGGGCTGTGACCCCATTTGCCAATTTAAGGGCATCTCTTAACGCTGAAAAATGAATCCCCGCATTGGCCTCGATATATCCTAAAATTCTTCCTCGGTTTAATTCATCTCGGTTTGATTTCTTTGCGATCATTGGTGAGACAATCGCCATCAGAATGGCGATTTTAATTACTTCTGAAAAGGCCGAACTCAAGAAAAGAAGTGTAAAGATTCCAGTGCCAAAACCAATCAAGCCAATTGATGTATCATTATTTGCTTCATTTTCAATGTTTTCCGGTTGGCTTTTTTGTAAGGATAAACTGTCTTCTTCGTCCGCAGCAGCACTTTCTGTTAGTTGTTGGTCACTTTCATCCAGTGATACATCCATTCCATCGTCCGCCCGCTCATCGTTGAAGGTAGCAAAACCAAAAAGAATTGATGCAAGAGAAATGGCGAGAAGAAATCGAATACTCCAGCTCCCGTTCATGTGACTACATAGGCGGATAGGTTTTCAACGACTTGGTTAGATGGTTTGACAAATTAAATACTATTTTCTTTAATATATCATCTTTGATTGTAAAGTTCATGGTATACTATTAAAACCCAATTAACCGGTGTATTTTGTGGCCTATGAGGGGCGCATTTCATTTGTGAGAAGAATTAGCCTAAACTGATTAGCATGGGTAATAGTGGTTCTTCTGGTGGCTTATTTCGTAAGTGGGTAATGAGACAATATTGGCGTATGCAGCAGTCTCAAGCAGTAGTTGGATTACTATTGTGGGGCACAACCATCACGCTCTTATTGTGGCCTTATGTCAGTTGGAGATTTGACCCAACAACCACCTTGGCCGGTATTCCATTAACCTATTTTGGCCTAGCATCAATTTTCGGTGGCGTAATGTTTGGTGTACTGTTGGTTGGTTTTCTCTATGATAATGTATTCTCGCTATGGACTGAATGGCGCAGTGTTGACATGGAAAGAAATCCATATGTCACCTATGCACAAACACCTAACTGGACTATACTTACCGCTCTTCAAGCTGAAAACTTGAAACGAAATGCAGCAGGTGATGAAGAACTAGTGGCTCAAATGGATTGGATTCTAAATTGGTGTTCAAGTCATTCAAAGGGTGAGATGTGGGGTCGGGCAGTTCAACGTTGGGATACTGATTTTGGAACGACACCAACATTTTGGTTTACTGATGATGAATCAATGCAATCAGCACGCGACATCACATTTGAAGATGAGGCATGAGTATGTCCTCTCATATGGAGATCGAAAGGCGGTTTCTGGTTGATGGACGAACTCAAAAACCTTGGAGAAGTGAAGCGAAAAGCATCCATAACATCGAGCAATATTACTTGCAGGCATCTAATTTAAATTTGGATGCAGATGGTTATTTGTGCTTATCTGACGTCATTATGATTAGGCCGAGTGAGGAGGAAATTGTTATTTTTCAATCGCAACCTGATTGGATTCCTAGGATTCGAATCAAAGATGGAGTTTCAATATTTACTGTAAAAGGACCACGACAAGGAGCCAGTGGGTTGGAGTTAGAATGGATTGTTGAGGATGCCGCGGCTGCATCCGTACTGCAATGGGGGCCATTTCCAAATGTTCAAAAAACACGCTATTGCGTGGTAGGTGTGGACGATTTCATATGGGAAATTGATGAATTTGAAGGTGAATTGGCGGGGTTAATTCTTGCCGAGGTTGAGTTGCCTTCTGAACAACAACCGGTTGAACTTCCTCCATGGATAGGTCTTGAGTTGACTGGTTTAAGAAATTGGTCAAATGCAGCATTGGCTGAAACATTGATGGCCAACCTGTGAATCAATAACTGCTCAATGCTGAAATAACGCGCCCTATTTCATCAGCCCTCATCTCATGGAAGATTGGGATTGCTACAAGTTTTTTACAAATCGAATCGGTTATTACAAAGTTGACTGGGTGTTGTGGATGGTCGCTGAATACCGGTTGTTTATGACAAGGGATTGGATAGTAGGCTCTGGCATCTATCAGGTGCTCATCCATATGTTGGATGAAGGCGTTTTCATCTTCCACTAAAATACAAAATTGGTGCCATGCATGTTGGCTATTTTCTCTTACTTTTGGCATAATCAATTTTGTATTAGACTTACACTCTTGCAAGTATCTGCTGGCGATATATCTGCGATGTTGTAGCCATTGGTCGAGACGTGTTAGTTGGATTGACCCGATTGCCGCTGATACTTCTGACATACGCAGATTGCTACCCAGTTGCTGTGCTTCAACCCTTGAACTGCGGCCATGGTTTACGATTGACTCCAATCGCTCAGAATAGATTTGCTTACTGGTAGTAATCATCCCACCTTCGCCACCAACCGCCATGTTTTTTGATGGGAAAAAAGAGAAGCAAGCAATATCTCCTATCGCTCCAGCGTAAGTTTTTTCGCCTTTGGAATTAGTAATTGTTGCACCATGTGCTTGGGCCGCATCTTCAATCAATACCAACTGTTTTTGATGACATAATTCAACGATTCTAGGATCGATTACTTGGCCGAATAAATGTACAGCAATCACCGCCTTAGTTCTCTCAGTAATCGCTTCTTTTACCGCTTGATAATCCATGCAATAATATTCATCAACGTCGACAAATATTGCATTGGCCCCAGCAAGTGGAATTGCTGTTGCGCTGGCGATAAAGGTCAAAGATGGGACTATTACTTCATCTCCTGAAGAAATTCCGGCTAGTTGTAATGCTGCCCAAAGGGCAACTGAGCCGTTTTGGCAGGGAGTTGCAGCAAGGGCTCCACAATAGTTAGCAAATGATTGTCCAAAGGCAATGTTTTGCGGCCCTTTTACCCATTGCTTTGAGTCTAATGCCGCAATCGCCGCTTTGCGCATCTCATCATCCCACGAAGGGCGAGCCAATGGAATGCGCAGCATGATTCGGCGATGTGGTTCGCCTCCTTGAGTCTGCTTCTTGGGCTTGCTCAGTAACGCGCCTTTGAAGACCCCCAACAGGACTGCCCCGTCTATGGTGTCTGACGAAAGTACCCCCAATGCCGATAAGTCGGCAGAGGGTATTGGTCATGTCACGACCAATTTGGCCGACTTGGTTGGAGATATTTTAGAGTCAAATTCAGAGGCTATTACCAGTTCTAATGGCGTAGAGAAGGTTACGGAAGTAATTGAAGAAAAAACCCAACCAAAAAAGCGTAAATTCAAACCAAAGGGAATGTTTCTTGGAACGCGACGCGATAATGGAGAACCCATTGATATCAGTTCCACTGTTTTAGCTCGCCATGCGGCTATGTTAGGTTCAACCGGTTCAGGAAAGACTGTGATGGCTAAGGCACTCATCGAAGAGGCTACGTTGGCCAAAATTCCTTCTCTTATCATCGACCCACAGGGAGACTTAGCCCGGCTTGCCCTAGGCATAGAGCCGGATGATTTGGAAGCACAGGGTGGCGATTACGCTAGAGCTAAGAAATTAATGGATATGTGTGAAGTACGGATTTGGACACCATTGCGAAGTAAAGGTCTTCCATTATGTATTGACCCATTTAGAGCGCCTCCTGCTGACCTAGATCCTGAAGAAGCGATTACTGCGTGGGATATGGTCGCTGCAGGTTTCACCAACCTAGCAGGTTTTGATGTAGAAAAGTCTCAAGGAAAAGTAATCAAACCATTTCTTTATGAAATTCTAGTTCAAGGAACAAGGTGTGGATTAGATGTCGGTGATTTTCAAGCATTAGCAAAGGTTGTTCGCGAACCTCATCAGGAGTTCACTAAGAAACTCTATCCACATTGTTTCGCCGAAGTCGATGAAGATGATGAAAAAATTGATGCTCCTGAGTGGGAAGAAGTGATGTCGGTACACAGGCTAACTAACTTTGAAGAAAGGTTACCAAAAACCACACGTAATGATTTGGCAAGACGATTGTCTGCATTTTCTAGTGGTGTTAATCAGTTACTATTCTCAAACGGTGTTCCTATTGATATCGATGCTTTCGTTGAACCAGCGATTCCTGGAAAAATTCCAGTCAATATCGTTTATTTGAACACTATTCAAGATGAGGCACAGAAGCAATATTTCGTACAGGAATTAGCACGTGAACTGTATGATTGGATGTTGACTCAGCAACCGGCTGAAGGGGAATTGAAATTACTATTCTTCATGGATGAAGTTGCGCCATATCTTCCCCCACATCCGAGAAATCCTCCGGCTAAGGATTTGATTAAATTAATTTTCAAGCAAGCAAGAAAGTATGGTGTTGCTTGTGTATTGGCAACGCAAAATGTATCGGATGTTGATTACAAAATTCTCGCTCAGGCCAATACCACCTTCATTGGTAGATTTACTCAGCCGCAAGATATTGACAAAGTTCGACATTTGTTGAAAGAAAGTGGAGGGGACCAAAATTTGGTTGCTCAATTACCAACACTTGACGCGGGTCAATTCCAAATGGTTGCACCCGATGTTGACCCACATCCTGTTCCAATTCAATGCAGATGGCTCTACACCGACCACGGTGCGCCACTGAGTGAAGATCAAGTTGACGAGATAACAACTGATGAAATTCGCGCATGGGCAAAAACTCGTTCTAGTGGACAGAACAAGAGCCGGGGTGCTGGTGCAGCACATGCTGCAAGTCGTGGCTCTTCTTGGTCCAATGACGGAGATAGTTGGGAAGTTGGAGCCGCTACAAGTGTTGTTGAGAATGCTAGAATAAAGGCGGTTGGAGGAATGACTGCAGCTGCTCATGGCATCGTTGATGATTCTGCATTTGAAGTCAGATTGATGGGTGGATTAGCGGTCTTAAGAGATGGTAGAGACCCCCTTTATACGATGCAAGCCACTGTAAATGTCGCTTCTATTATCGTATTAGCATGGACCATGGTCGCATTGATGTTCTCTTGGAGAGATGGTGAACTAGATTGGTGGTGGCTATTGGTTTCGGCTGGCCTTTCTGGAATAACTGGGCTGATTATTGCATTGGAATCTTTACTTTCCCATGATGCTGAATTATTGCAAAGGTTGACTCGTTTTGCTAGAACCTTCCAATTGCTTTTGGTCGCTTGGTTATGGGGTTTGTTATCTTGGTCAACCTGGGGTTCTCTCGATTTATTTGGAGCAGAACCATTGTTAGAAGTTGTAGTGGTTTGGCTCAGCCTATTCACTGTGATTGAATTTCTCAACAGATTCAGGCTTGGAAGAATTAGATGGAATGGTGGCTCTGCACTGGACAAATTAGCCGGTGTAACTGCAGTTTTAACAGAAGTTGAAATGACAGAAATGAGGGCCAACTCCTCAGACATAATGTCTGGATTGCGATGGGTCTTACATGGAGTTACGATGTTATGGCTGTGCATTCTCTTGGTTATTGGAGATAATGATTTACTTGGAAAATATGACTCAATGGCGATTCAAAGTCGCCCGACTCTTTGGATTGCCTCACTATACGCATTGATGTTTGGTAGTGAAACTTGGCTACGTCTCCGTGGTAGAATGCCAAGTGCACTGCGTACATCTTAGTCCTACTAGTCGCTACAAGCGAATTGAATAATGTCAAAGAATCTACAGTTGTGCCCACAAATTTTATTTTTGGGTTAACCTGATAGTGAAAAATAGTTCTGTTAATATCTAAGTGTAGTCATATAACAAACACAAACACAAACGTTGCAGTAATAGCAACTCCTACCAGAGCGGCAATTAGAATGAATTGATTGTTTAGAGAAGAGGGGGTTTCGCCATGGATGGGTGTTTGATCTTGAAGAGAAGGGAGGTCAGGTAGTTCTTTTTGTACCGGTTCTTCACTAATCTCTTCTTCTATAACTTGAGAAATATTTGAGGCTTCCAACTGTTGTCTAGCGAGGTCTTCTTGGGCCGCAGCGGCGGCCTCTTTGGCTGCATTAAGTTCCGACTCTGCCTGGTTCTTCGCCTCTTGAAGTTCCGAGTCCGCCTGGTTTCTCGCCTCTTGGAGTTCCGACTCTGCCTGGTCTTTCGCCTCTTGAATTTCCAATTCTGCCTGGTTTCTCGCCTCTTGAAGTTCCGATTCTGCCTGGTCTTTCGCCTCTTGAAGTTCCAATTCTGCTTGTTGTCTTGCTTGATCTTGTTCAGCAATTTGGCGTGCTTCTTCTGCCGCCTGAAGTTGTAATTCGGCTTCGGCGTTGATGCGGGCGATTTGTTCTTGTTCAGCAATTTGGCGGGCTTCTTCTGCCGCCTGAAGTTGTGATTTGGTCTCAGCTTTGATGCGAGCGATTTCTTCTTCGGTCGCAATTCTGGCCGCGTTAATTTCTGCCAACGCATTCTCATGCTCTTCTTTTCGCAATTGTTCTACCGCGTCCCCTTGTGCTATAATGGATGCTTTTTCGGCCTCCATTCGGGATTTTTCGGCTTCTGTTTCGCGGGTTTTTTGTTGTTGAATTTCGGCACTGGCTTTCTCTTTTGCCTCTTTCTTCTCTTGGGCCAAGGCAGCAATATCATCAGCTGAAAGTTTGATTTCAAGGAGGTCTTTCTGCCCTACCTTTGAGAGTACTGCATCGATATAGGCTTCAAACTCTTCATCGGAAACTTCCTCGAACATCTCTTCCCGAGCCGCCTCCATGAGACCCTGTATATCGCGGGGCAAGAAAGTCCCGGGATGTGCATCTAGTTGGGTTCGGAAAGACGTGTAAAAAGACCGCTGTTCGGTTGAAATAGACCCGTCTGCAGTCATATAATCTTGTAGCGATGAGAGTATCTCGGTAAGGTTGAGTGAGGTTGACACAACACTCGCCCTCCATCAATACGGGTCAATTCACTTCAAACCGTGCTTCTTTTTTGATTCGTCGTTTGACCAATGGTATGCCATCTTCAGTAGTCGGAGGTAATGGCTAAGTCCATCTCGCTCCATGCGCTGGTGAAGGGTATCGTTGTGGATAAAAATATCTCCCCAAAGATTTGCTGCTGTCCCCTTCTTACCCTTTGGTAGATCGAATGTCGCCTTAGTAGTTGGTTCAAGTAAAGCTCGCCAAACCCTAGAAGGGTTAACTGCCATGGTGACTTCGACGATGATCTCATCCTCGTTCAATCCGGTTCCGGTTTGCCAAGAATCTTTCCCCAAGTCGGCGAGGAACGGTAAGCAGATGTCCTGAATCGAAAGGCTGGTCATCGGATCTGCGTTGGTTAAGGCTGAGAATGCTTCACGCATACGTCCACGGTCAGCGCCTCGAGCACCGATAGTCTGACGCATCTTGTCAATTGATGTTGGTACCAAGAATCGGATGTCGGTATAGTATACAAGTGGATTTTCGTCTCTGGCACCAAATATGTGAGAGTAAGGTGCTTCGTCACCTGATTCGCCAAGGTCTACAAGAGGGTATACTGTCTTCAAAGCGTTTGTAGCAATTGATTGAACAACTCGGCGCATCAAACGGTCTGGGGCAGCTGAAATATCGTTGAAAGTTTGAATGTATTCATCCATGCTCATGATATCATAGCCTCGGACTGAAAGGATTGAATGTACATTCGGGCCGACTTGTTTCTTTTCACCATCATGGAAATCTGCCTGGCTAATCCAACGGGAGCCTTGAGCGACTTCGCTTGCTGCGACAAGATCTGCATAAGCCTTGAAACGGCGAGTTACACGGTTCATGAAATCTGCTTGGTCAAGTTTTGTAAACACTGTTGATTCATAATTAGACTTGAGGGCGTGGTCTGCCACTTGACTTGCGTTTACACAGGTCAATAAATTGCCCTGGTCGCGAGGGTATATGAGTAGGCGGCGGCGCTTTGCGGCTCCGCCGAGGCTACCAATACCTGGGTCTGTAAGCATGTATCCAAGTGAGGCACATACCTCGAATAATCGAGCGTACTTGTCTTCGTCGCTTGCACTTGCAACCCACTCATCCAAACCAGGTTCGATGCAATGGAATTCAAGAGGTACCATTTCAGAACCGGCACCAAACATTTGGCGGACAGTGGATGAGCTCATCATGCCCATTAAACTGTAAAGTGAAGTTTTTCCAGTAGTCATGTAAATATCAGTAATACCTTCTTCACCAAACGAGAGTCTGCGGTCTGGAAGATTGACTAGGAGGTTAAATGCTGTAGGAGATTCCCTATTTCCATTAACAGCAGGCCAAATCCATGTGTTTGGTCGTGTCATTATGTATCCACTTGCGTCTTTTCCGAAACCTGCTGGAGAGAAGCGAGTCCAACCCAAACGGTTGTTGAAAGAAACACCTCTGTGCATTAAAGATGGATAAAAACATTTGTCCAATGGATCAGAATCTGGGACGATTCCTCGGTGACCGAGGCCCCATAGAATCGGTTCCCATTCAGGATCGTCGCCTTCTGCTGCGCCGAGGAAGGGGTGGTTGGAACTGGGTCCGTCGCCTGTAAGGAATGATCCTCCCATGCGCTCTTCGTCTCCTGCGGAACAGATTACTAGAGTTTGTGTGGTGGATAATTGTTTTGGAGTCCACATATTTGCATTGATAATAGTTTTTTGCTTGAGGAACTCTGCTACATTTGAAATTCGGCGTTCAAATTTGAATCGCTCTGCCTCAATCCAAGAAGACCCGAGAATAAGGTTGGTGTTTAGCAAACGTGCTTTGGCAGGCCCGATATATCGGGAGCGCGGGTCGGGGTTGGAAATATCCGATGCTGCAAGTGGTTTCCATGGCCCTCGCTGAGGAATATATTTGAGGAAAGATACGTGGTCAAACACATCAACTTGCGCCCTTGAGACGGCTTCTTCAACAATGTCCATCAAGCGAACATAGGATTCGCCTGCATGCATTTCTTTTGTTTCAGCATATACTTTATTTGATACAGATCGATGTTCCCACATATTATCACCTCAGAATTTTTTGCGCTTTGTTTCTTCTTCCGACGGTTCAGCACCTTCGTCGTTTGTTTCTTCTTCTGCTCCTTCAACTTCGGCTTCTTCTGCTGCTTCTGCTGCTTCTTCTGCTTCGGCTTCTGCAGTTTCTTCGGCTTCTGCTTCGGCTTCTGCAGCTTCTGCTGCTGCTTCTTCGGCTTCTTCTTCCTTTTCGGCTGCTACGATTTCCTTAGCAAGCTTTTCTGCGGATTCTTGGATTTCTTCTCCTTTCACTGCTGAAATAATCAAGGCTGCTGTTGCTTGCATTGATGCATCAACATATGGTGCTGCTCGATAGAAATATTGAATCATGATACCAATGGTTCCGAAGACTGCCCCTAAACCAATGACCCATCCATTGTTTATGTTCTGGGTGTTATCTGGATTAGCGTATAGTTCTGAAGCAGGTATTCCGGTTTCGGGTGGCCACCAGGTTGCGCCGCTGGCATTGGTCAAAACCTCAATAGTGGCCCAAACAGCGTAAACTATCATTATTATTGAAATGTAACTCATTAACATTCGATTTTCTAATAGAAATTTTATTAGAACCCGAGATTCTTTCGGTGACACTTTGTCATCTACAGGCATAGTATAAGTGGCTAACTCTTCATATATCTATTATCACCCATTCATAATAGGCTATGCTTAAAAAAACCCGCTCACTCACGCATTAAGTTTGAATGATATTTGGTGGTCAATGTTTTACAATTATGCTGTCGTTATTACCTATTTTTGGGGGCTCAAGAAAAGGGACTACTGGAGTTAATTGGTTTGACCAATTTAAGAAGGCATCAAAAACAATAGCGCTAATGCGGTGGTATGAGCCAAGACGGATTCATCCCACTGGAATGGCAAGAAGTTCCTGTTTCTGAAATGGAGAGGCGTTCTTTTGAAATTTATATTGAAGCCTCAAAAAGAAGGACTACGCGCCACTTTTCAAAAAGAGAAGTGTCAAAGAATATCATCGAAAAGGCAATTCTAACCGCGGGTACGGCTCCTAATGGTGCTCATTTACAACCTTGGACTTGGGTTGCTATTTCCAATCATCAATTGAAGCAAAAAATTAGAGATGCTGCTGAAATTGAAGAAACAAAAACCTACCAAGATAGAATGCCTGAAGCCTGGCAAGAGGTGTTGGCTCCTTTGGGAACTGATGCTGTTAAGTCACATATTACTGATGCTCCTTGGGTTGTCATTCTATTCCGGCAAACCAAACGCTTGCGTTCTAATGATGATTGGGGGCCAACCTACTACTCTACTGAATCTTGTGGGATCGCTGCTGGAATGTTCATTTCCGCGATACACCGGGTTGGGCTTACCACACTAACCCACACCCCTTCACCGATGGGTTTTCTTAGTGAAATCTTGGACCGACCAAAGCATGAGGTTGCAATGTTAGTGATGCCGGTTGGATATCCCAGTGACGGTGCAGAAGTCCCTGATATTGAGCGTAAATCCTTAGAAGATATTGCTATCTTCTTTGAATGAAATAAGAGTTGTTTGGCTATATTAATCGGACTACGCGCTGTTGATATACGCGTGGTCAAACCGTTGGTTTGAAGCAGGGGTTGCCAAGCTTGGTCAACGGCGCTGGGATGAGGTCCCAGTCCTCAATGGTTCGCAGGTTCGAATCCTGCCCTCTGCACTTTCATCAATACTCATCTTCGCAGAGGCTGGATGAGAACCAGGATTGAACTGAACGCCCCTCGCCATTATCACTGTTCAATCCGTAGGTGAGAATCTGCCCTCTGCACTTTCATCAATACTCATCTTCGCAGAGGCTGGATGAGAATCAGACGCGAACACCACAACATGGATAGAACGGACGCCAAAACCATTGAACCGATGGCATTCATGCCTCAGTTCTTTGATAATTGTTTAGCTTGATCTGCCCAGTCATCCCGCTTGACGCGGCCTGGGAAGAACTCAATTGCAACGTTGACTTGTTCTTCGATTTCAGCAGTCATGTTTCCAATCTGCTCAAATGTGAAGATTCCGAGTGCATTCAACTTCTCGGCAATGAACGGTCCAACCCCTTTGATCATCTGCAAATCATCGCTCTCAGAGGCACTGGCCACTCCGAGCGTTGCGAAATCAATGTCTTTGGCCCTCTTAGCGATTCGTTCCAATTCTTCTAACCTCTTCGCAGCTGTCTTGCCGTCAGCCTCAGCTTGTGCTTTGATGTCCGCAGCAGCCTGAGCTATGTTGATGCCTGCTGCCTTGCCTACTGCCTTGCCTACTGCCTTGCCTACTGCCTTGCCTGCCTTAGCATCTGTATTGGCCTTCTTTTCTCCCTCAACACTTGCAGCCTGAGCTATGTTGATGCTTGCTGCCTTGCCTACTGCTTTGCCTG
>Ga0209502_10003010_pt1 | contig 13487 bp, 14 predicted proteins | sample ArcticOcean_MG_C_10_FD_187442 | JGI IMG/M metagenome (GOLD analysis project Ga0209502, IMG submission 187442) | Marine microbial communities from western Arctic Ocean - ArcticOcean_MG_CB11_90 (SPAdes) (version 2) | ecosystem: Environmental > Aquatic > Marine > Oceanic | place: Arctic Ocean...
CAGTCATATCGGTACCCAAATCAACTGGAGTCGGCGTAGAACGATTTGTTGTCGTCCCATCCCCAAGTTGACCGTAACTGTTGTAGCCCCAGCATTTAACTGAGCCATCGTTTAACACCGCACACGAATGGTAGTATCCAACAGTTATCGCTACCGCAGTCACACCGGTACCCAAATCAACTGGAGTCGGCGTAGAACGATTTGTTGTCGTCCCATCCCCAAGTTGACCATAACTGTTGCTGCCCCAGCATTTAACTGAGCCATCATTTAACACCGCACACGAATGTCCATAGCCGGCTGAAACCAAACTGCCGCTTCCAAATCCAGTTTGGCTGCTAAATGTTCCCTGGTCCGCTGTAACCGATGATGGGGTTAGCAATACCGAAATAAGAGAAAATACAAGCATGACTACTGCTTTTTTTGTTCTCACCTTTGTCCTAAACTTCATCGGGGGAACTCCTAAAGAGAACTGCTGACCAGTCATTGACCGTCAGAGACTCAGCATCGTCGTTTCACGTTCGTTCGGGATCACCCCGAATGCCACCGCTACCGTGCCCACGCCTTACTAGCGCATGATTGCGCGGACCAGCTTCTCGTTTGCCACATGGTCATAGACAGCGGCGAGGCTGGCTCTCTTTCTCAAACATGGCTGCCAGGATCCTTTCGTCAGGTCACCCGCCGCAAGACGGCGGGAACTGTCATGATACAGATCCTAGGCCTTAGGCCTAAGGCGAGCATGTGACCGGGAGGCGGCCTCACAGGCCGTCGTCAGTCGCCCCTCATCCTGGCTTCTCGCCGCTTGCGCACTCGTTCGGCCATGACCCCGACGGGAACAGATCCGCAAACGCATCATCAGGGCACAACGCATTAGGGGGACCGAATCTTCGGGAGTCGGTCATGAGCGCCGTAGCGCCAGCCGGAGTCAGGCTGACTCCGGTGCAGTGACCATGGTCAACTCTTCGGGACTCAGACCGGCCGTCATCGCGAGGGCGACGAACTCGGCAAGAGACATCGACGATGGCGACGGGTGTCGCTTTCCATGGCTGGCCGGTTCACGGTTGGGATCGTCGTCCCCAATGACGCGGCAGACCGCAGTCAGCAGTTTCAGGAGTGAGCGTGACGCACTAACCCTGCGGGTGATTGAATCGATTGATGCTGCTCGCTGCTCGGGGGTCTGCTCCCAGTGAACTGGCGGCGCGCCGTTCAGAACGGCCTCGGCTCGTGCCTCGTCATCCGCAACGTCGTTGGCGGCGGTCGCGACGAGTGCGGCGTGTGTCGCGGCCAACGCAGCAGGCTCGTACGACTGCCACGCACACCCGTCGTCAATCATCCTGGTGGCCATGAGCGTCAATCGGGTCTTGAGAGCCGATGCGCTGCCCACCGCCTCGCCGATTCCCGATCGCCGCGCATTCGCTTCGATGGCATCGAGGCGTGAACGGCTACCGGCGTGGGTCATGGTGCTTCCTCCACGACGGTTCGGAGTCGGTCAATAGCGTGGCCGTTGGTTCCGGCGGCAGCGGCCTCCAGGCGAATCAGGCGCTCGTCGATTTCTACGGCCTCGATCAGGGAACGGCGTTCGCTGATCAGCGCGGTCACGATGCGTGCCACGACGTGATCGGGCGTGTCATCTGATGTCAGTAGGTCCACGGCCCGTTCGGCGGCGAGGTCTGCGACCAAAGTGATCCGGTCGAGCCAGCGTGTGAGCGTGTGCCGGATCTCTGCGCGCCCGGCCTCTACGCGGTCGATCACCTCAGGACAGGACAGATGCCGATAAGCGGTCGAGCGCGACATCTTGGCCGCGGCCGCTGACTGTGTGAGCGGTGTACCGCGCGCGACCAACGCCACGAGCACGTCGAGATTTCCGGCCTGACGGCGCGTAGTCATGGTCGAGACCCCCCACGGAGACCCCCTGCGGTTACGAGGAGGGTCGCAGACCGCACAGTTCCAAGGTGAGAGCCTGTGCGCTCGTCTACCGACGGCGCAGGAGGCCCGTCGTCGATTGGTGGGAATTTCACGCCGACGCGGCGCGCAGGCTCGGCGAACCGATCGCGAGCGTTCATCGAGGCGGACCCGATCGCGAGGTGATCCACTGCAAGGCAGTGACGCCGTGGTACCGCCAACGGGCACAGATGGCGAGCCTGGAGATTGTCGGGGAGTTCGTCGAGGGTCGCGCCGTACGACCAGGCGCAGATGAGCCGGTGCAGGTTCACCGTGCGGCCGTCGATCGTGGCGCACGCGTATCCGTTAGCGGTCCGGGCACCCGACCACAGGCGGCACCCAGTGTCTGGCAGTGGGTCGGTGCAGGCGTCGTGGATCGCGCCGAGCGTCCACGTCCACTGCGCGGGGTGTGACTGACGCTTGCGTCGTCCCGCCCATACCGGCCTCAGGTCGGGAGTGAGTTGGGTGGTCATGGCGTGTCCGTTTCTGGTGTCGGGTGTTGCATGTTGTGCCGGGATGTGTCGTCCACCGGATTGCTCTGCCCAGCCGAATGGAGGACTCGGCGAGTAGCGGCTGTGTGGTTGCTGTTGCGGCGGGCGGGCAACTTCATCGGTCAGCCTCAGCGCGTAGCGCAGTGATGCACTCGTCTCGCATACGGTCGGTGCGATCTGATGCGTCTCCGTTGTCGAGTGATGCGCCCGTGTCGCATTCCCTGGGGTACGGGGTATTCGTGGGAGAAGAAGGTGTAGTAGCGGTGGTGGTGTTGCTCGTCGGGGGAGGATCAGACGAACGGCGTGCGCTGTTGTGAACGGTCGTCCACATTCGCTTGCGCCCCTCGGCGATCCAGCTGTGCTCGCGTAATCGTTTGATCGACCGGCCGATCGTCATGCGGTCCACCCCGACGGCGTCGGCGATCTGCTGTTGGCTCGCCTTCGCCTCGCCGCTCATTCCGGCCTTTTCGTCGAGGAGCAGAAACACCAACTTGTCGAGCGGGTTTATGCGCTCATCGAGGAGCAATGCCGTCGGAGCGATTGCGTAGTGAGCCTGACCGGCGGGGCCGAACGGCCGCCACAGCGGTCGGGTGGATTGCTCGTCGCTCGGCCATGTCTCGTAGAGCCAGCCGTCCTCGTTCAGATCGACGCCGTACACGAAACCGGTATTGCAGTCCTTCCCGGCCCGGATCGCCTCAGTTGCGTCCTTGAACGAGTCGAGTGGTCGCCACACGTCGCAGACGAGCGCACCGGCAGACTCGGCCATTTTCGCGGCGACCCGACCTCTCGTCCACCCTCGACGATCGTTGTCGATGACCACAACGACGTAACGGCCAGCCAACGTCGAGAGGTCTACGTCTTGCCACGACGCCGATGCAACGGTGGTCGTGAGCACGCCGCATGTCTCAGCGAGGGTGTCCGCGTCACGTTCACCTTCGGTGATCCATACGTTTGGGATGTCGGGTTCAGCGACGAGCGAGGCAAGCCGGTACAGGCGCCGAGGTCCATCGCCCCGGCCCGCGACCCACCGGTCGCCGACCGGGTGGTAGGTAAGGAATTTCCCATCTGCGCGGTCGATGCGGCGGGTCTGGGATTCAATCGTCCCGGCCTCGTCGGTGTAGTTGAATGTGCGCAGCACCTTCGCGCCGCGTCGAGAGTGGTCAGGGAACAGGTCCGGGAACGACAGTCCGACGGCGGCGAGGATGTCGCTGGCTTCGCACCCGGCACCGCACGCGATCACGATCGCGTCGGGATTCTTCGTGCCCATGCTGATCGTGAGCGACCGGTGACGGTCGGAGTGCGCAGGGCAGTGGGTGTCGTGACCCTTGCCCGATCGGACGGCGTCGGGGAATTTGTCGAGCACCCTTTGGAGGTGTGCTCTCACTTCTTGGCCTCGATCGGCGACGGCTCGTCCAGAGATGCGTCGAGTCCGTTCTGTCGAAGTAGATAACGGATGAGGCCGGACCTGGTGACAACGAGGCGGCGAGGGGACACCCGTACGATCGGTAGCACGCCTTCCCGACCCGCACGCTTGACGCGCGAGTAGTCGAGGTTCAGCGCAGCGGCGAGCGCCTGTGCCGTGATCGTCGGCCGACCATCGAGAATCGCATCGGCGAGTTCGGTAACTTCGGCAATGTCGGTCGCCATCGGAGTGCGTGGTGCCGTCATGCGATCTCCCCTGCACCGCAATCGTTTGCGTCAACTCGCATGAACGCATCGAGTGAGTCAGTCCGCACGTAGCGATCGCCACGGATTCCGACACGTCGGCCGATGAGTTCGCCTGAATCGACCATTCGCCGAACCCGGGCGCACGTGGTGTCGTTGGCGACGCCGAAGATTCGCTGAGCGCCTTCGCTGGTCTTGACCCAAACCGGGGGGATCTGCTCGGTAATAGATGGCATATCCGAATCCTGAAGAAGCCCCGGCAACCCCACCACGTCACGTAAAGTGGACCAATGGCGACGGTGCAGAGAGCAACCGGAATCACCCAAGGTGATGGGCCGCCCAAACTCTTCACGTCAGCCGGATCGACCTGGCGACGACGCCGTGCCAGAGAAGGATCGAAGTGGCGACTCGTCAGAGGCGAATCGGATGGCTGCGCCGCACGCTCGGAGGTGCAGCGGATAGCAGACTTGTTCGCTCAGACAGACACCGCATGGGATCAGGACTGGCGAGAGCGCTTCGGGACAGAGCCGCCCTCTGGGGGTGTTGACCTCTCCGAATTTCTGCCAATACGCGGCCGACCCGCTGGCCCATCCGACGCCAGAGACATTGCTGAACGCCGACGCAAGGTCGCTTCGCTCCGAGCCGATGGACTCACCATCGAAGCCATCGCCGAAAAGGTCCACGCAGACCGGCGAACGGTGGACCGAGACCTTGCAACGCTGCGTCGTCTCCGCTGAGCGACCGTTGGCCGGGGGTGATCCCGGGGGTGATGGGGGTCGAAATCGCAGGCCAGGGGCGATGATCGAGCGACCCGGCCAACCCCTCGGAAACAGCTGCTGAACAGGGGAAATGCATACCCTGCCGACCCCTCACGAACCGATCGTGGTGCGCTTTGGGAGCAGGAGGCCGGGAGTTCGAATCTCCCCACCCCGACCACACCTACCAGGATCTTTGCGGTTCTGGCCGGTGGCCATGGCGAGGCATTTGTCAGCCGTGGGGGTCGCGTAGGGGTCTTTTTACTTCATCCACAACGAAGGAGCGACACACCACGACCACCACGACACGAGAACCGTCCATGAGCGCAGGCGTCGCATATCGCGTGTGACGCTCTAAAAACGGTCTGCGCGAGTGGCTAATGTTCAACCAGTTATGAGCACTCGATCCAAGGTTTTCGCCACTGTGGCCGTCCTGTGGATCGCCGTCCTGGGCGTCATTTCACTCCAGATGTTGAGCACTGATGAAACCAAGCCAGCACCTACGGCCAAGATCGTGGCGAGATGTGACAGCGCGTTCGACCCAGAGCAATGCGAAAAAGTCCTGTCCGACGCAGTCCCGGACTACGACGCTGCCGGGGCGGCTGTCAAGGCGGCAGCCGCCTCGTTGATCGCACTTGTCATCGTCGGGGCCACGATCATCTGGGCTCGCCCAAAAGACGACGAACAGGTGGCCCCCTCGACTCCCGCTGCCCGCTGGCTCGAGGCCTGCGTCTGGCCCGACCCGGCCGCGCGTGCGCCAAGGGCCACGCCTGCCCCCGCAACAATCGAAGCGTCGCTACGTCGACTGAAGGCGCTGCACGACGAGGGCATTCTCACCGACGACGAATACGAAACGAAACGCATGGCCCTCGCCGACCAACTCTGAACTGACGTGTGAAACGCAAAAACGCCCGCCCTGGCCGCTGTGACCGGTCTCAGACGAGGCGTTTTGCTGCTCGAATAACTCATGGTCAGGTTTGCCGGATGCGTGCTTTGGCGGTTGGTGTCGTTGCTGTTTGTGTAAGACGCCGACGGTGTCACCCTTGACGGTGACACGCTCACGATGATCGAGGTGAGTCCGAGCACCGGCTGGTTCTCGGATCGTCCGGTGCGAGAAGCGGGGCAGATGGCGACAGCGGATTTTGTGTCGCTGTGGGCAGAAGGCGGCACGTTTGCTGCTGACCCGCCGAACGCTGATTTCGCCTGTCAAGTTGACGGGGCCACGGTGAACGTGGTCGTTGAGTTGTCGTCGCCGGTCGTGAACGGGCGGACTCTCACCTACGACACGGTTCGTGTCGGTGACACACCTGACGGCAACTACGACTGCGATAGCAACGCCACCGGTACTGCTGCCACCTTCCAACAGCCGTTCGGGGTGGCTGTTGATACTGCCGGCAACGTCTACGTCGCCGACACCTTGAATGACCTGATACGAAAGATCAACTGACCGCACGCCTGATTTGTTGCGTTCGCCGTTGCGCTGGCGCTGGCGGGCGTCGCTTCAGGACGAGCGGTCGCGGACCTGCAGTCAGTCTCGTCTCGACTACTCAGTCGGCGTCCGCGCAGAACTTGGAGGTTCGCCAGGCGGTCGGGTCAGGCAGACATCGGTATCTGAGAGATTTGGTCGACCACTCGATGGACGCAAGATCGCGGCCGTCCTCGAGTCGCAATGCAGCAGTCGAGCCCGACAAATGAATTCGTTCGCCGCCCAGGGCCGCGCCGGTCGCCAAGCGCACCTGGATTGCGTCGATGTCGCCGGGGGCCTCGATGAAGTGCCACGTGTCGAATCCGCTCCGGATGGAAAGGAGCGACCGGATTTCGTTGGCTGCCATGTTCTCAGCGCGTTGCCGTTCGCACCGGGCCGTGCTCGGCCGAAAATCCTCGGGGCCGAAGTCGGTCCTGGCGAGTCCGATACAAACCCGGTCTTCTTTCCAGACCATCGGTGCGGGAAATCCGACGCGCAGTGCACCGGCGGTGGGCTCGAGTGGTTCCCATCCGTCGAAAGCGGCTTGTTCGAGCACGAATGAACTGGCTGGTATGGCCTGGGCGCCCCTGCGTGATGTGGGCTCAGAGACGCGGAGTACTGCTAGAGCGATGACGATCGCGAGCAATGCGCCACTGCCGACCAAGGCCCAACGAACGCGTGTAACGGAGCTGGCGCTCTCGCCGGTTGGTTCGCGGTCGAAGACAATCTCCATACTCACGAGCATCGACGATCACTCGCCCCCGAACAACTATCGTCTAGTTTTATCTTCATTGCACAAACGCACAAGGGTAAGACAAGGACCGGACAGCATGGATCAATTCATCACCGCCTACAAGACCGCATTCACGAGGTACACCGACTTTTCCGGTCGTACATCCGTGGGTGGATTCTGGCGCTTCGTCGCCATCAGTGTCGCCGTCGCTGTGGTGTTGTCGATACTCGGCGGCATCTCGTCAATCTTTTTCCTGCTGTACCTCGGCTACGCACTCGCGGCGCTGCTCCCCAGTATCGCGATTGCAATCCGCCGCCTCCACGACACGGGCAAGTCGGGGTGGATGATCCTGGTCGGCTTGATTCCGCTCGTCGGCCCCATCATCCTGATTGTTTTCTACGTACAGGCGAGCGACGGCCCGAACGAATACGGCACCGGATCAGAAGACTGACCCAGGCTGGTCGCAACCAGGCGATGTGAGGTGGAGCTCTCTTGCAACGAGTTTGCCGAAACTATCGGTTCGGCTCAGAGCGCAAGGGCCCTGTCGTAGGGGTGGCTCGTCACCCGTCAGCCGATGATGCGGTCGATAACGGAGCTGTGGCCGCGGATTTTCCCTGGCTTAGCGTCGCGGGCTGTCTGGGGGAACGCACCGACTGACACCGAAGTCGGCTCGGTGTTGTCTCCCGCGTCGAAGACGAGGACGTCGCTACTACTGGTCAGCGCTCCGGTGTGGAGCGGACCCCACTTACCTGCAGGCATGACGCGCACGCCTTTGCCGCCACGGTTCTGCTCGGGCAGCTCGCCAGGGTCGCAGCGTTTGCCCATCCCCTTCGTGGTGGTGAGGATGAGCACGTCGCCGATGGCCGGAAGGCCACCGAAGATGACTGTGGCGTCGGTCTTGATGCCACGCACGCCGGCCGCTGTCCGACCCATGGGGCGCAGGCCATCAGGTGAGAAACGAATGCCTTGCCCGTCGGATGTGGCGACAAGAATGTGAGCGTTGTCGTCGAACGCCTCCACGGACACGACGCTCGCGCCGGCGGCCAGTTTGACGATCGAGATGCCGCCCTTGCGGTCGCCGCCTTCGCAGTCCTCGGTCGCTATGCGTTTCACCTGGCCATCTGACATGACGAGGAGTAGGTCGGCAGGCAGGTCAGGCTCAAGCCACCAGCGAAGAGGTTCACCCGCCAGACCCGGCAACACGCTGGCTGCAGCGGTCGGCTTTTCGCCGACGCTTGCGACGAGGGTGCGGAACAGGTGGCCGCTGTTGGTCAGCGCGACGAGCGTTGTTGCCGTGGTCGTGTCGAACGTTTGCAGTGGGACCAGTTTTGGTTTGGCCTTTGAACCCTGCCCGATTGCTTGCATCCATCCGGCAGAGTCGAGGTACAGGGTCGTCGGCACATCGAGGACCATCTGGGCCTTTGACACTTTGGGAGCGCTCTCAGTGGTGATTGTCGTGACCCGCTCCGGAAGGTCCTTGAAGGAGTCCATCGTCTCGGTCAACTCGCGTGCGACCTGTGTGCGCTGGCGAGTCTCCGATGACAGCAGCCGTTCGAGTTTCGCCTGCTCGGTTTCGAGGGCCGTTGCTTCGGTCTGAAACTCGATGACGGCGTCTTCGGTCAGCTGGCCGAGGTTCAGGTCGAGAACGGCATTGGCCTGGGTCTCATCGATCGCGAACCGTTCGATCAAGCGCTCGCGGGCAATGGGCCGAGTCTTCGACGTGCGAACGATCCTGATGGTCTCATCAATGTCGACGAGGACGGCGAGGAACCCGCGCAGCCGGTGGAGACGTTCTGCGATCTTCGACAACCGGTATTCGGAGCGGGACACGACGACACGAATTCGATGGGCGATCCACGCCTGCAGGGCGCTCCGCAAGTTGTAGAGCCGGACGGTGTCGTTCTCGTCCAGGAAGTGCATCTGGACTTTGTTGGTGACTTGCAGGTTTGTGAATCGCAACAGGCCGGGGGTGATCATGTCGGCGTTGACGCCGGCGGAGAGCTCCACCGAGATGCGGGTCTGACCGTTCGAGGATTCGTCGTTAAACGCAGTAATTCCAGCGAGATCGCCGTTGTCGAGTGCGTCTCCGACCTGAGCGATGAACTTCTCGACGGAACCGAGGGTCGTGTCGGCGTAGGGCAGCGAGGTGATGATGATCTGTTGACGGCTGCGGCCGACCGGCTCGACGATCCAGGCGCCGCGGACCACGACGCGACCTTGCCCGGAGCGGTAGATGTCGTTGAGTTCGTCGCCGTTTGTAACGGTGCATTCGGACGGAAACGACGGGCCGGGTAGCACGGTCATGAGTTCGTCGACGCTGGCTGACTTGCGGTCGAGGAGCATCAACGCGGCTTGGCCCACTTCGCGGGGGTCGTGTGGTGGCAGATACGACGACAGCCCAACGGCGATGCCGTTGGCGCCGTTGACGAGCAAGTTGGGATACGCGGCAGGCAGCACGGTCGGCTCGATGGTCGAGCCTTCGTAGTTCTCGACCATCGGGACGACGCCCTGGTCGACCTCGTTGAGCAACATGACACCGAATTGCCCGAGCCGGGTTTCGGTATAGCGCGGCGCAGCCGGCGAGAAGTCGGGGGAACCGACGTTGCCGTGGAAATCGAGGAGCGGCACAAGGTTCGAGAACGGTTGGGCGAGACGCGCGAGAGCATCAGCGATTGAGGCGTCGCCGTGCGGATGGAACAACGCCATCGTGTCGCCGACGACGCGGGCGGTCTTGACGAAGGGCCGATCGGGGGTGAGGCGCTGGGTCCACATGTCCCACAGGATCCGGCGATGGACTGGCTTCAGCCCGTCAGCAGCGGCTGGGATTGCACGATCTTCGACGACCGCTCGCGCGTAGGCGAAGTAGTCGCGGTCGAGTTGGTCCCCAGCCGACAGTTCGATGATCGTTTCGGTGAACTTGACCGCAGCTGCGGCCTTCTTCTTGCGGGCCATCAGTTCGCGCCTCCGACGGTCAGGGACTCGCCGGATCGTTCGAGATACCACGCTTTGCGGAGTTCGGACTTCGGGCCGAAGAGACGCTCGGCGAGGCGGGCCAGGTTGGCAGGGTCCTCGATATGGACGACGCCGATCTTGCGGTCGGTTCCCATGACGGAGCGAAGTTCATCGGCATCCATCTCGCCAAGGCCCTTCAAGCGACCCATGTGGGCTTTGTGGGCGGGGTTTTCGGCTCGCCACGAGCGCATTGCCGCGTCGTCTTCGAGGTAAATCCGCTCGCCCCGGTGAACGGTTGTCCAGAGCGGCGGCAGCGCGTAGAACAGCCGTCCGGATTCAACGAGGCCCGGGCACCACGTGTAGAGGAACGCCAGGATGAGTGCTCGGATGTGGAGGCCGTCGTCATCGGCGTCGGCGAGTACGACGAGGCGGTCGTAGCGGAGCTTTTCGAGGTCGAAGTCGTCGCCGATGCCGCAACCCATCGACAAAATGAGATCGGCCATTGTCTTGACGACTCGGCTGATCGACTCGCGGTAGGAGTTCAACGGCTTGCCACGCAACGGCAAGATTGCCTGGAACGAGGGGTCGCGGGCATCGATGGCGGTGCCGCCTGCCGACTCGCCTTCAACGAGCAGCAGTTCGGTGGGCCGGTCGGTCTTGAACGTGCAATCGCGCAGTTTCGCAGGCAAACCATTGCGTGACTTGTTGCCTTTGCCGAGCAAGGCGCGTACGGCTGCCTGCTCGGCATTCGACTTGGTTCTGGACCGCATCGATGAGATGGCGAGGTCGGCGATTTTCTTTGCCGGTTCGGGATTCTCTTCGAGCCAACGGGCCATGGCAGGCATGACGATTGCACGCGTTCGAGACGTGGCCTCAGGATTCATCAGCTTCGACTTCGAGTTCCCGGCGAACTGCGGGCCAGGCAGCATGATGGAGGCGACCATCAGCCCGGCAGCAAAAATGTCTCTGGTATTGGGTTGCGACTCTTTGTCTTTCAACATGTCTCGGTCGCCGATGTACTTCTGGACCGACTCGGTTACGGCAGTCCGGAACCCGTTGATGTGGGTGCCGCCCTCCGGTGTCGCGACGCCGTTTGCGAATCCAATGCTGGTGTCGCGGCCATCAACGGTCCAAGCAATCGCAGCATCGAGCGTGATATCGCCGTCGTTGCCTTGGAACGACACGACGGGCGCGACGAGGCCGGTGTCTTCGGTCATCTCGGTCACGAGGTCGGCAACGCCGCCATTGGAGCACCATTCTGAGAGTTCTTTGGCGCCGTTGCGGTTGTCGATGACAGCGAACGTGACGCCTGGATGGATGAAGCTTTTGTGGCGGAACCGGTCGGCGATGATGCGCAGCGACCATTGAGGTTGGTCGAATGCGACTCCGTGGTCGTCGTGGAACAGGTCGAGGTCAGGCCAGAACCTGATCATGGTGCCGGTGTCGCCCTTGGCGCACTTGCGGACGACATGAATTGGTTCAATGGCAACGCCGGGCTCGACGTCGCCGTTGCGGCTCTTCTTGGTGCCGAGCGTGAGCCGGTGAACACTGCCTTCCCGACGGATCTCGGCGGCGATCTTGCTCGACAGCGCAGTGACGACGGATGCACCCACGCCGTGGAGCCCGCCGGAAACCTTGTAGCTGTCAGAATCGAACTTGCCGCCGGCATTGGTCTCGCACAGCACCACTTCGAGCGCTGATCGACCCCTGTGCGGGCCGTCTTTCATGTTCCCGACCGGGACGCCCCGACCGTTGTCGTGAACCGAGACCGAGCCGTCGCGGTGCAGTGTGGCTTCGATGCGGTCACCGTGTCCGGCCATTGCCTCATCGACGGAGTTGTCGACGATCTCCCAGATGAGGTGGTGGAGCCCCGCAATCCCGACGCCAGCAGACCCCAGATACATGAGGGGCCTGGCCCTGACATGGCTGAGGCCACTGAGGGCTTGAATCTGTTCGGCTTCGTATGTGTTGTTGGCGTTCATTTCAATGGGTGAGAGTACGAGCCCACAGCGGCTCCCGGAACGATGGTGCCTAAGTGATTCGCTGGCCCGGACCGAGGCATCGCCGAGATACGTCGCTCAGTCATTGGCAACGACGACAAACCACCAGATTTCGAAACGAGGCAAGAGTCATCATCGGAGAGGATCCGGAGGGTCATGTCGACCTCGACAGGCTGCTGGGTGAGGCTCGGCCGCGCTGCAGCTGCGTCACGGAGCCGATCGGGGCGGACGCCTACGATTCTCCTCATGAGAGAACGCAGCGAGTGGACGAGAATTATCGAAGAGGATCCGGAGCACTCGCAGCGATACATCCAAAAATTTCGTGATCTTGCCGCAGAGGGGTTCGATCTCGGCGGCGAGGCGCGGTGCATCGATGCAATGGTTGGGCGTGGCGCGCGCGTCTTGGATGCTGGCTGCGGTCCCGGCCGCGTGGGTGCGATCTTGTTTGACCTTGGACATGACGTTGTCGGCGTCGATGGCGATCCGGAACTGATCGCAGCGGCGGGGGAGGATCATCCCGGGCCGACTTGGCTCGTCGGCGATCTTGCCGAGCTCGACCTTCCAGCGCGCGGGATCAGTGAGCCTTTCGACGTGATTGTGTGCGCTGGCAACGTGATGGCGTTTCTTGCAACGAGCACTCGACGCGTTGTTCTTGAAAAGATGCGCTCGCATCTTGTGGACGGCGGTCGTCTCGTGATTGGTCTTGGTGCCGGACGCGGCTACGAATTTGACGGCTTTTTCGAAGATGTCGAGGCGGCCAACTTCAGGGTGGATCTCCGTGCCGCGTCCTGGGACCTGCGTGGCTTCAGTGAGGAGTCAGAGTTTCTCGTGGCGGCACTGTCGCCAGCCTGAGGATCCCGAGAGCAGCGGTGGGCGCCGGCACAACGTCACCCGGTCACAAGGGGCGGAGGAGTGAAGTGCTGTCCGAGGACCGAGGAGATTTCTTCACCGATGCTGAGGATCTTGTGGTCTGACCACTTCGGGCCGATCAGCTGCATGCCGACCGGGAGGCCCTCTGCAGTCTGGCCAATGGGGATGGCGACCGATGGCAAATGGGGCATTGTCGCGAGACCTGCCCAGAAGAGAATGCCTCGGTACGGCGCATCCGAGCCGTTCACACTCAATGTGCGCTTGCCGTATGAGCGCTCGGTGTCGTGGGGGAAGGCTGCGACGGGTTGGATGGGCGCAATCATCACGTCGACGTTGTCGAACACCTCCGCCCAAGCGTGCTGCGCATACGCTCGTTGCTCGTTTGCTGCCAGCCAATCGCGATGCGCCAGAGCGGAGTTGCGGGCGAACATGACAGCGTCGTCGTCGACGTGCTCGGCACTCCCGCCGGCCTTGGCAACGAGTCCTTTCCAGATATCGCCCGCGATACCCGGCGACATTGTCGAGTTGAGTAGCTGCATGTAGGTGCGATGCAGGTCGGAGGGAGCGATCGACGGCCGAATTTCGCTGTCGACTACGGCACCCTCGGCGCCCAGCCGC
>Ga0209502_10003017_pt1 | contig 13480 bp, 18 predicted proteins | sample ArcticOcean_MG_C_10_FD_187442 | JGI IMG/M metagenome (GOLD analysis project Ga0209502, IMG submission 187442) | Marine microbial communities from western Arctic Ocean - ArcticOcean_MG_CB11_90 (SPAdes) (version 2) | ecosystem: Environmental > Aquatic > Marine > Oceanic | place: Arctic Ocean...
GTTTCTGCAGAAGGTTCAACATTCGCAGGACATTCAGAAGGCGTAGACGCTACTGTAGGTGTTGACACTGGTATTGTATCAGGCGATGCAACTGGTGGTGTTAGCGTAGGCACACAAGTTGGCGTAGGTGGCGGAGCACACTTTACTGTAGAAGATGGACATATCAATATAGGAGTTGCTGGTGAAGCGGCTGCACTTATTGGTGTTGAACTAGATGTAAATGCTGACATTGATGTAAATGCATGTATTGACACAGCTAACGCAGTATACGAAGCAACTAAAGATCCAAAAGCAACAGCAGAAGCACTAGCAGACTCTGTACATCAAGCCGAAAAAGCATATGATGAACATATGGCGCTAGTAGCAAAGCAAGCTAAAGAAGTAGCTGATCAAGCATCTAAAGCCGCAGCAGAAGCTGCTGCTGAAGCACAACGCGAGGCTGAACGTATGGCTGAAGAAGCTGCCGCAGAAGCACAACGTCAAGCTGAAGAAATGGCAAGACAAGTTGCAGAAGCTGCCGCAGAAGCACAGCGTATTGCTGAAGAATCTGCAAGGCAAGTACAAGCCGCAGCAGAAGCTGCACGTAAAGCAGCTGAACAAGAAGCCGCAAGAGTAGCAGAAGCTGCCGCACAAGCTCAACGTGCCGCAGAAGAAGCCGCTAGAAACGCAGCCGCAGAAGCACAACGTCAAGCAGAAGCTGCCGCAAGAGCAACAGCTAAAGCCGCTGATGACGCCGCAAGAGCTGTATCTAATGCTGCTAAAAACGCTGCTAAAAAGTTAAAATTCTGGTAGACCGTTAAATTTAATAGGTAGGTAATTCTTTATCTACCTATTTTTTTCTAATAAATACTAGTAGGAGATTATTATGAACCCATTTGATAAACTTGGCATGGACTTTAGTGATGTTATGGCACCTTGGATTGCTATACTAGTATCAATCGCGATAGCATTTTGGTTTAAAGATTTTGTAACTAATCTAATGCAAGGACTAAAGTTTAAAATGAATCCTGCATTTAACGAAGGTGATGCAGTTATATTAAATGACGAAGACGCCATTATAGTTAAAATAGGATTAAGAGAGAGTGTATTTGGCGTATACAGTAAAAAAGGGTATACATGGCGTTATATACAAAATGATCGTTTACATATGATTAAACTTGAAAAAATAGTAAACAAGAACTTACATCTTGATACTGATTACGAACAAGGTCGAAAGATACAAGCAAAAATTGATGAATTCCAATCGCATCAAATTAACGAAAACTCTTCAGAAATTTCAGCTAATAAAGAAGAAATAGAAAAACTAAAGAACGGAAAGTAAATGTCCTATTGTCAAAATTGCGGACACCCACAACATGACGGTCCTTTATATAAAGAACATAAAGACGGCGATAATAAGATTGTTGTTATAGAAGTTTGCAAGCAATATAGAAGTAAAGAAGCAATTAAATAAAATTACTTACCATTTGGCATCTTAAATGCAAGTTTACCAGTAATTTTAGTTGAAGCGTAATTCTTTCCACCGTTAACTGTTATAACACCAGCAAACTGCGGCGGATATACGCTACGGAAACCAGTTACAATAACATCGTCACCACTAACCTTTGCATCAGTGTATACTTGTATAATTGATGCTTGTTTCATAAATTCCATCATTCCGTTTCCAAAATTTACACTAGAGTTAAGATGTTTAGCACAAATCTTTGCAACGTTAGTTACCATATGATTATAAATGTTATAGTTTGGATGATTTAACCTAGCACCAAAGGAATGATAAACTTCAAGTATCTGTGCTTTTTGTGTTTGAATATCTTCAACACTCATATTAGCTCTCTTCATTTCTGAAATAAACTTAACAGTTGCGTCGTCTATTAGTTTTAAATGTTTAGCTAGTATTAACGGTCCTACTTCGGCATTGTTATTATTAACTATATCACAAATTTCTACTACTTTAGGATATGAGTCATATAGTTTTTTGTTTTCATTTTTGGCCTTTAAAATAGCATCACTAATATTTTTCATACTAGCATCAGCACCGTCTTTGCCTTTACTACTAATTCCAATTTCTAAGCCATCTGCTCTAACAAATATACTATCAACTAAGTTATGATTTTTTCCAGCTGGCCAATATAAATCTAAATCGTTCCATGATGTACCGTTAAGCAAATCAGCGGCTGCTGCATCTACGCCACCTTTGATTACTCCTGCCATAATACCAATTGGTTGTAAAACTTCGCCTGCATAATCTCTAATTGCTGTTAAGTTAGATTTTTGACCTTCCATTGTAATTGGAAATTGTCCTGCTGCTAAATTTTCAAAGCCAGTTAATACTTGAGGTTTATCGCCTAAACTTACTCGAACCTCTTTCATCAACGACTCTAATCCACGGTATCTTTTTTCTTCTACACCAAGAATATCTTGCGGGGTTAATCCAGTTTGAATCTTTGTTGCTGCACCTGTTTGTAACCGATACCCATGAAACTGATTATTTTGCCAACTTGCAGGAATTCCTGCTTGTGCAACTTTCTTAAAATATCTACCAAATACAGCAATCTCTTCAGGTTGTCCGTCAGCACCAGTTTGATCATCTACAAGATATGCTAGTCCAAAAGCTAGTGTACCAGCATTTGGAGCATTAGTCCATTGTATTGGTTGGTCCAGACCTTTATCTAAAAGTTCAACAGCTGCATCTCTAGATGCAGTATCTTGAAATTGTTCTGCGTCACTAGGATATGCATCTATTTTTGTAAATGTTAAAATATGGTTAGTATCCATGTGCAAGAACTGTTGTCCTGCTTGTCTATTAAAGATACCAGATGCTTCGTTTATTTTAGAAGAAGCAGTAACTTTAAATTCGGTAAATCTCATATCTTAATCCTATCTTGTTACTGTATTTATGTTAGATTTTTGGAAACAGCATAGTAGTACAAAATGTTTCAACATCAGATTCTTCTAATCCTAGACTTTTCATTACATTAGGAGTATGTGGATTCATTTGTTGATGCTCGCAATAGAAGTTCTGTGCTCCGGCAACCTCGTCACTATTTCCTTGACCTGCAAACTGTTTAACTTCGTCAAAGTATGCACGAAGATTATCTAACGCAATGTTTATAATTGGTGTTGCTTCATCTTCTTTAACATTACCTGCAGCAAGCATTTTATCTGAAAAGATTGCTTTAGCCCAGTCTGGTAATTCTCGTTGTTTTTTAGGAATAAAATCTTCAACAGATTCTTTATATCCTAGGATCATGTCATGGTTAAAGTCTAGAGTAGGACTAAAATCATGAAATGCTCCTGTAATTTTATTTTTGCCTGCAATAACATCAAATCCGTAAATAGGAGCATCATTGTTTATATTAGGAAAACAACATACATGCATCATCCAAAGTCCTTTAGTGGCTCTTGCATCTACAACATCAATATGACAACGACGAAGGTAATCATTACGCCATACGCGATTAACCCAGGAACCGTCTTCTTTGTTGAAATGTGCCAATCCTGGCTCCGAGAATTCTTCCGCATTGTCATTAAATATTTGAATAATTTCGTTTTGGCATGCAATTAACTTCTCCCATAGTATACTCATTCGTAAGTTTCCCCAAAGAAATCATAATGAAAATATTGTGTTCCGTACCTAGGGACTTTTGTCTTCCATTCTCCGTTTATAATTACTCCACTTTCGCTACTTGTCTCACCTTCATATGGATCACCGTTCATATGTATAGAATTATCAACAGTAATAATCGGAGTTCGACCTAGATGTGATAACATTGTTAGGTGTGAATTATGCCAGTCGTTAAATAATTTATCTAACTTTGGATCGCCGCCACGGCCGCCGTTAGTTGAATGAATGAATAATTGACATTCATTACGATTGTTCATGTTAAAATTCTGATACGCTGTCCAAACTATTGTTTTTCCTCCAGACCAACTATGTCCCCACATGTCATTACATATTAGTCCAACTACATTAAATTTAAAACTGTTATCACCTAACGCCCAACATTTAATTCCTTCTTTTTCAATATCGTGTTCTAAAAACGGAAGGTCTTGGGGATTAATACAATATGTCTTATTAGTAGTTCCTCGAAGTTCTCCGTCCTTAGTATAAAACCTTATTTGATTACGTCCAACTTCGCCAAATCTTTCTTTTTCTTTCCAAAGCGTACCTAAGCATAATCCAACCTTTCCTTTAGCATACTCTTCAATTTCAGATAGTCCTGCTTTTAACTCGTCAAAGTTATGAAAAGGATCAATGCCAAAATGTGTTGCTGCTAACCCACCATGGCTGTATCCGCTTAATGAGCCTTCTGGTGTAACAAGATAGTCGCATTGATTTTCAATTGCATAATCAATTGCTTTCTTAATAGTACTAACGTTTTCTGAAATATTAGTAGTTACAGGAATTTGAGCACCTGCAAACCTTTGTGGAATCTGTGTCATGCTATATACCTAACAGTTGTAGAATTAGTTTTTTGAAAGTCTAGTTTTAAATTTTCTGCTTTAAACACATAATTAATAACTAACCTATTTTCGGTTTCTTGCGGACAAGTTCCTGTGTGCATTTGATTAGATTTAAACAATATTGCTCTTCCTTTTTTTGGTTCAACTTCTCCAACTATTTTTAAGTCTTTGTATGGATTAGGATCTCTTGTTGTTTTATTGAAGAACCTAGTAGGCCCATCGCTATCTTTAATATAATAAATTAAAGAAAAGTAGTCATTGCTTTTATGATCAGCATGTGGAGGATGATATTTTCCTTTAAATGATGTATCTAACAAGTTCATATTTACTTTTATTTTATGTATACTACCTACTTTACCACCTGAAATAGATTCTAGAAACACTAGTAGCATACTGGTTAGTGCAAAGCTATCAGAATCAGGGTTTTCTATGTGGCCTGGTTGATGAATTAATTGCGGACATTCTTTAATAAGAGGATCAAGTCCTAATTGTCCTTCATCGTTTCCAGAAGTAAATGACACATAATTCCATTTTGTTTGATATTGAAACATATCCTCTAATTGATCTTGTATGCTTATTGGTACTATATTCTCAATTATTGTATAGCTCAATTTCTAACTCCATTAGCTCTTTAAACAACTTAGTAGCAGATGTAAAAACATACTTTGCTTCTTCTGCCATATCGTCGTTTATTTTATTTCTAATTGCTTCTTTTAGTTTGTCTGGGTCTTCAAACTGATACATTGTTCCTGCACCTGGCACTTTTTTAGATATCATTTGGCCACCACTGAGATCTCCCATATGCAATACGTATACATGTGCCATAAGCAATTCAGGATCATGCATAATATCCTTCATATGCATAATATAATCTCTTGTGCTTTGTACTAGTGGAGGTGGGTCAGTTCTCTTCCACAGCTCTAAATAATCTGTTTCAATTTTCATCTTACGTCTAATGTCAACTAGATCATTTAATACTCCGTTTGCTCCAGCCATCGCTTCAAGCAAGTCGTATTTTTTATGTTGGTTCCATAAGTAAGTAGCATATAAATCTGGATTAATATTTCCGCTCATCAAAACTTTTACAAAGTCTTGTCGTTCAGCATCTTTATGATGCTCCATTGTTAAGTCTTTTAGACTCATTATACACTCCTGATCTAGTTATTATTCTTCTTCTACTTTAATCTGTAACGGATAGGACCGATCTCGACTTGCAGTGGTTGCTTCAACAGCCTTCTGTTCCGCCACTTCATATGTATATATACCTACAGTTGAGCTACCTTCAGTGTGGATCTGAAGCGTGAGATGTTGTGCTGTTTCTTCTGAGTGTTTGAAGATTCCCGTAAGCATCTCAATAACCCATTCCATTGGAGTAGCATCGTCGTTAAAGAAAATTACTTTATATTTAGACGGCTCTGTAATTTTTTGTTCAATAACTTCATCAATTTTTACATCGACGTCAAATTCAGTATTCATCTTATTCTCCATATAAGTAACGGGGGGCTGTTACACCCCCCTAGACATTTACTTGCTTTCTTTTGCAGTGCCTTCAACAGTTTTGCCTATTTCGATTGTAATCTTTTTAGGTTTTAACTCTTCTGGTATTTCACGTTTTAGGTGTACGTTAAGCATACCTAATTCTAGTGTAGCACCTACTACTTCAACGTGGTCAGCAAGTGTAAACTCTCTGCGGAAATTACGTCCGCCAATTCCTTTGTGTAGGTAGTTTACTTCATCGTCTCCTTTAGGAGCCGTGCCTTCAACCTTTAATTGATCTGCATCTTTAGTGATCTCAAGGTTGTCCATACTAAAGCCAGCAACAGCTAATGAGATCATATACTCATCTTCGTTGATTTGTGCAATATTATATGGAGGATACCCTTGTCCATTTGGACTGTTTGCAAATCCTCTTTCGAGTTCATTAAATAGTCTGTCAAAGCCAATAGTTGCTCTGTGGAATTGGGGTAGGTTTAGGGTTTCTAGTCTTGTCATTTGGTTTCTCCTTTAAAAAGCAAGATTATATTTGAGCCCCATTATGGGCACTCATGTACAGCAGGATCATCCTTTTGCACACTTTTATTTATCATTGAAATCCTAACTTATACGTTAAATTGGTTGAATACTTGATTTACCTGTTTTGATACACGTACAAACGTTGTACATTTAGGCATATCCTTAATACGTTTAGCACCAATATAAGTGCAAGCACTTCGTATTCCGCCAAGGATTTCTGTTAATGTATTTGCAACTTCTCCTTTGTGGGGAAGCTCAACTACTTTACCTTCTGCGCCTCGGTAACCGTCTTTACGTGATCCATGTTTGACCATAGCCGCATCTGAACTCATTCCATAAAATTGGATCTTACCATTAACAATTTCACCTTCGGATTCATCGTGTCCTGCTAACATTCCGCCTAGCATTGCAAAGTGAGCTCCTGCCCCAAATGCCTTTGCAACATCTCCAGGATGCACACAACCACCGTCTGCCATAATATGTCCGCCTATGCCGTTAGCTGCATCAGAACATTCTATAATGCCTGACAATTGCGGAACTCCAACACCTGTCATTAATCGTGTTGTGCATACACTTCCTGGACCAATCCCACACTTGATGATATCTGCACCTCGAATGATAAGTTCCTCAGTCATTTCAGCAGTAATAACATTACCTGCAATAATTGTTTTATCTGGATAATCATCTCGTAGTCGAGCAATAAAGTCAGCATAGTTTTCGTGATATGCATTTGCAACATCAACAGTAATAAACTTAATATCAGGATACATTCCCAGTACTGCTTTCATTGTAGCAAAGTCAACAGCATCAGGATCCCAAATTACAGATGTTCCGGTACATACACTAATGTACTTCATCTTAACACCTTTAGAAAGTTTTTGCCAATCATCTAGTGAGTAGTGCTTTCGTATTACAGTAAGCATTTTATGCTCTTGTAATATTTTAGCCATAGCAAACGTACCAACCCCGTCCATATTTGAAGCAACAATCGGAACACCTGTCCATTCGTTGCCACTGTTATGGAATTTAAACGTGCGAGTTAAATCAACGTCTCGACGACTTTCTAGTTTAGACCTTTTTGGCTTAAACAATACATCGCTATAGTCAAGTTTAATATCTTCTTCAATTCGCATTTCTTTATCCTCTAATAACCAAGTTCTTCCATACGTTTCTGCATTGTACGTTGATGCCTTCTGACAGCAGACGCTTTTGCACGTTTACGTTTTTCACTAGGTTTAATGTACTCTTGTCTGTCTTTATAATCTTGTAAAACACCAGACTCTTGCACTATTTTTTTAAATCTACGTAATGCTCCGGTAATGTCTCCGTTACGTACTTCTACATATAATCCGGCTGCTGGTTCTTTATTCGAACGCGGCTTTCTGTTATTTCGATTCTGCAATTTTAGCTCCTATTATATCTACCAAATAATCTAATTGGTATATTCTTTTATTGCTTAGTTTATTATAAAACAGATCAGGTCCGTTTGTCAACCAGAAAGTGTTAGTATTGGCAATAATATATGATGCAACATTTCTAATTGATTGGGGACTGTTGTCTATGTCCATAATAACATAGTCAGCAATATGACAATGGTTTAATAACCAGTCAGGTTGGTGGAAATCTTTCTTAGCAATTGTGGCATCTCCAATTTCCACATCTTTTTCAAGTTCAAGTTCTTCATAAATGTAAACGGTAAACGGGTCATCGAATTTCATTATAAGATTTTGAAAATCATCTTTAACTTCTCTGCTAGGATATATTAATAAAAAACTTAGATTATTAGTTAATAAAGTATCAGGTGGGGTTACCACTGTTAAATCACTCATCTTTGTCTCTTACTCTCCTCCATGCAGTTTCGTCAGTTTGCTCTTCGTTCTGTATATATCCAGAATCAACAGTAGTTTTGATTGAATCTGGACTGTCTTCTTTATCAAGATAAGTTTCCCAAGGAAACGAATCTATTTCACCTAGCAAGTATTTTTCTTTAAATGCCTTAATAGTTAAATTTGGATTCTCATCTTTCCATTTTCTTTTAGCTTCAGACCATTCTGGATGCTGATCTAACTCGTTAATTTGTTCTTCAGTTAATCTAATTTCTTCAGTTTTTTTTTCCGGAACTGTGTCTATTCTCATTTGCGGCTTAGCTTCAAGTACAATACCCATATTAGATGGAGGAGGTTCTACTGGTGTAGGCACGTTATACTCTTCTACTACTGATAAAACTTCGTTGGTAATTTCTTCATCTATTTTTTTAATTTCTTCATCTATTGCTTTATCAATTTCGTCATTTGGTAAAAAGCTATCTATTTCTTGCTCTAGCTCTGCTTTAAGAGAATCTTCTTCATCATCAATTTCTTTCTGTAATTCTTCAGGACTAACGTCTTCGAATTGTGGTGGAACGTTGTTAACTATTGCCTGAGCTCGAACCCTATCGTACTCTGCTTGGTCAAAATCCTCTTGTTTGGATCTCTTTATAAATTGGAACGTGTACTGACTTGCAATTAGTAATAACACTGCTAACGGGTCAAATACAAATATAATTGTAATTATAACCCAACGTACTGCTTCTTCAAGCATATTACGATCTGCTGCTTCACCGTAAACAAATTCAGCAATATACTTAATAGGGCCTACCTCGGCCTCAAGTTTTCTATACTCTCGTTGTATTGTATATTTTTCTTCAGTTAATGTATCTACTTGTTGGTTGGCTGTAGTAATTTTTAAATATTGTTGTTCTATTAACGAAGTAATATCAGTCTTTGTATCAGCAGTTAGTTGATCTCTATACTTATTAATAAGTTTATTAGATTCTGCAATCTGTGTATCAGCACTTGCTCGTAACCGTTTAATCTCGTCTCGAGCTGTAGTAACTGTACTTGACTGTGCAGAATCTTGTATCTTTTGTAGCCAAGAGTTACGTTCTACTTTCTTAGCGTCTTGCCATAACGTAAATGCCGTAGCTGTCTTAGGTCCATATGTTCCGTCAGCTTTTGCACCAATCATACCTTGTGCTTTTTTAATGTCGTTGCTCTCAATATACCCTTGTAGTTTAGCAAGCTGGTTATCAATCTTATCAAGTTCACCTTGGAAGAGATTAGTTACATTTGCAATTATTATATTTTGTTCTGCAATAGCAGGTTTAATTCGATCGTAAGCAGTACTAATTCGTTCTTGTTCTTTATCAATCTGAGCTTGAATATTAGACTGCCCACCAGTACCGGTAGTTTCTAGTTCTTTAATTTTTAGTTCGGCTCTAGTAACTATATCCTCTTGTCGAACAAGTTCACCTTCAATACGAGAAATCTGTGCAACGCTTTCGTCGACGCCACTAGTTTGTTCAATGTGTGCTTTTGATAAGAACCCAAAGATACCCATTGATGTGATGAACATAAGAATAATAACAGCAGTTGTTAGATAATACTTCAACCACCACTTGGCTTGTGTCCAATACTTGTGAAGCCACACTGCCGTTACTAGTTTAGCAACTTCAAGTACTCCGCCCATTATTATAATCGGTATCACTGCCGCGGCAAAAATTGCCGCTAACCCTGCTACTGAATAATATATTGCTACCGCACTAATGGTCAATGCAGTAAACATTACTAAAATTCCAAATATCAAATCTTTTTCCTCGTTTACCCTATACCATATTTATCTTAATTTTGAAAGAATTTCCATTTATTATTCTGTAAACATGCTCGGTCTGTGAAGTTCTTAGACTTTCCTTTGTACCAAACAGTATTCATAAGTGTAGTACATGTGTTTGAATCTACACGGGCTACAAACACTTCTCCTCTTGCACTAGATTGGTCGCCAAACCATTTACAACTTTCTCCAGCTGGCAACGTATCTAAAGCAAAATATATACAACGTTCATGCCTTGCTCTGTCCACTGCTGGCACTGTGTAAGCACTATTCTTACCTAGGTTGAACATAACTGTATATATAGATTGTGGTGTAGCATAATTTGATGCGGTACTCATTTGTCCATAATATGGGTTATGAGAACCACATGCTGATAAACTAATAACGGTAGCGACTATCAACAGCCTGCCACTCGCCATTCGGAAATTGGCAAAGAAATCCTTGTACATTTTTTTGGTTTCCTCTTATATTAACAACAGTTTGATAAGGACGACATTTTCTTGCCATACCAGTAGCTTTTACGAAATGCTCAACTTTAGGTTTATCTGTACATTCAACGATGGTGTTACTGTTTACAGTTGTCTTATTATTAAGCTCGTATTTAGAAGTGGTATTACAATATTGTGCCGGATCAAGCATAGTTTCCTGGTGAGTTGCAGAACAACCCGCCAGTGTTACTATACCAATTAGACAAATAATATTTCTCATGTCTATTGCTGCTGAGGCTTATTAAGTGCGGTTTGCTTAGTAGCTTTTGCTTCTTGAACAAGTATATCAAAAGTATCCTTACTCATTCTAAGTTTTACAAAAGTATACATTCTACCTTGGTATTTAAATGTACCAGTTTCTTTTGCAATGTGCTCACGTATAGTTGTATCTTTTACAGTATAACTAATTTTAGTTTTAGTATGACGTGATTCGCTACCATTAGCATCTTTAAACTCAAGAGTAGTTTTACTGTTTACACTAGAGTTCATACGTTTTGCAAAGTTATTCATTGCAATAGCATACATCTGCTCTTCAGCTGCCTGTACAAAGACACTTTCGCCTGCACCACATGCATATGCAAATTCTTCCTTCATCCAGAACCAACCTTCGTAGCCCGATTCAACACAGTTTGCATACCATTTAGGTTGTGCATATGTATCTCGTTCTGCAATAGTTGTCATACTTGAACATGCGCCGAGCGACGCTAGTATTGCTACTGTAGTAAGTGCCTTAGTTAGTCTTTTTGCCTGTGTCATAAATGCCTCCATTTGCATTGTTTTCTGTGTGTATGTGTTTAGTTTTACTTTACTCTTATAGTATAGCACCGTATTATTAGAAAGTCAACTGTTTATTTGCCAAAATATTTAATCCCATCTATAAAAGATATGATCGTCAATTTTTCCAACTAATCTTAGCTGTCTAGCCCAAGTAGGGTTAACATAATCTGCATGATAGTGAGTTGCGCCTTCTATCATGCCACTCCATTTATTAAAAGCAAGTACTTGATAAGCAATATCTTGTGCAAGTTTCCATTTAATATTGGATGCTTTAGAAGCTATAACTTCGTCAGCTTTTCCATCACAGTACCAACTGAACTGGCACTTGTTTCGAACAGGATAGTATATTCGTTGGTGTTCGTCAAGTTCTTTGTCTTCCCGTGTCTTCCAAGATTCTGTCATTGGTCCTTCATATACTACTTTACATGGTGTACCAGGATAACGTCTATCTCCAACTCGATTCATAACTACTCTTGCTACAGCAATCTGTCCAGCCATACTTTGGTTGTTTGCTTCTCTATAGATGTTAAGTGTCATACACTCTAACTCTTCAGGGTCAACAGTTGGTGTTTCTTCGTCTTGATTATTAGATAGATAAACAATCCTAGTTTGTTTTTTGTAAACAGGAACTTCTTTAATCTCTGTTATAGTGTTCTCTACTGTAACTACTTTTTCTACAATTTTTTCTATTTCTTTATATTTGATCTCAATTTGAGGATGTCCAAGATAATAAAAGGCTCCAAATCCAAGAATAAACCCAAAAAGAATCGCTAGTACATAACGTGTTCGAATTAATATCGCCATATTTTCCATTTATCTCCGCATCTTAGCAATGTCTGTAGCATTTTGCTTGCTAAAGACAGGTACCATATTTGATTTATGCATTGTTGCTATACCTAATAGAACTTGTTTGCCGCTATAAACTTTTGGTTTTGGTTTGACAGCAACCCCAGTAGGTATTCTATCTGAAGTTGCAAATTTGGCATCGGTACGAGGAGTCGAACCCCGGCTCTCAGGTTTGGAATCTGATGTGCTACCGTAACACTTTACCGACCTAGTTGCATCTGGGTCTATACCCATCTTGCGTAAAAATTTATTATGTTCAGCTTCTGATTTAATTTGCCTAGCTGATTTTTTTCGGTTGGACTTTTTTTGATTATATCTTGTAGTGGTTAGATAAGGACCAACTAAATGCATAGTCATATAAATCTCCGTTTGTGTTAATTTATAATATGATTATACAACAAGTTTAGGTAATTGTCAAGTTCTAATTTACCAAAAGTACCAAACTACTCCAGTAATCAAAATCAAGTCAGCACATATGCTCCAAGCAATATAAGCTCGAAACGCCCAGGGACCAATAATTTTTAGTACTCTCTGGGTCAATCCTCATTTTTTCGCTTGACCCGACTTCATTTCTTATTCCAAAATGCATCTTTATATGGATCAACACCCTTTGCTAAATCCGCCCTTGCGTCTGCTGATCTTTTCTTTTGATTTTCGTCCATCCACTTTAGATAGTTAGTTACAGGATTAGACAAATACCAACCTACATCTTTGTATGTACCAAACTTTGCTTTGAGCATTTCTTTGTTGAGGTTATCCCAGTCGCTATAGTATCCTCTGGATCGATTGATAGCAAGAATGGGTTTGGCCTTTTTACCTGCATACTTACCCACAAAGGCTCCCACATTAATTAGATAGTAGTTAACACAGTCTACTATGACTTCATTGTCGCCATGTGATGAATCAGGCCAACCTGTTTTGTACGTGTCTATAAACTTTTCAACATCATCTTTGCGTCCTAGGTCTTGTACTTCACTACTGTGATGTATTTGGTAGTTGCCTACTGGAATCATAATGTTGTTTTCACCAAACGGTCCTCTTGTACCTGCGTGTGGTTCAAGTGTTGCCCATACTGGATTTTTAATACCTAGTTGTTGTATTACGCTTTGTTGTGCAGGATTAACTTTGTTACCGTTTATTTCTCTATTTTCTTCTGGAGTAACTTTTACTACAAATTTATAGGCATTGTTTATCACACCTTTTACTTGACGATACATTAAAGGCTTGTTGCCCATTGTATTACA
>Ga0209502_10003022_pt1 | contig 13469 bp, 12 predicted proteins | sample ArcticOcean_MG_C_10_FD_187442 | JGI IMG/M metagenome (GOLD analysis project Ga0209502, IMG submission 187442) | Marine microbial communities from western Arctic Ocean - ArcticOcean_MG_CB11_90 (SPAdes) (version 2) | ecosystem: Environmental > Aquatic > Marine > Oceanic | place: Arctic Ocean...
ATATTAAAAAAGATGATGAAATTCTTATGATGTCCAATGGTGCAAAATATAAAATTGACAAGGTTGGAGTTTTTACTCCGAAGCCCATAAACAAAAATAGTTTAGGTCCTGGAGAAATGGGTTTTATAGTTACTGGAATTAAAAGCGTTTCAGAAACAAAAGTAGGAGATACCATTACATTGTCAAAAAACCCTATTACAAAAGCGTTACCAGGATTTAAACCAAGTAAACCAGTTGTATTTTGTGGTTTATTTCCCGTAGACAGTTCAGATTATGGGTTATTAAGAGATAGTTTGGGAAAATTGTCCCTAAATGATTCTAGTTTAATTTATGAAGCAGAATCTTCTTCTGCCCTTGGACTGGGTTTTAGGTGTGGATTTTTAGGATTGCTGCACCTTGAAATTGCAGTTCAACGATTAGATAGAGAATATAATTTAAATTTAATAACAACCACACCGGGTGTTGTTTATAAATTAGAAAAAATAGATGGAACCAAATCAGACTTGCAAAATCCTAGCAGTATGCCCGAACCCAATTATATCAAAACCATTAAAGAACCATGGATTGACGCTACGTTAATCACACCGGATGAATATTTAGGAAATATTATTAAGCTTTGTGAAGAAAAAAGAGGACTACAAAACAACCTATCTTACTCTGGAAATAGAGCTATTTTAAAATATAAACTGCCATTAAATGAAGTGGTCTTTGATTTTTATGATCGCTTAAAATCTATTTCAAGCGGGTATGCTAGCTTTGATTATGAAATTACTGGACATAAAGAAGGAGATTTAATTAAGCTTTCAGTTTTGGTTAATGCAGAACCTGTAGATGCCCTGTCTATGATCATACACAGAGAATTTGCAGTAAGGCAGGGAAGGTTAATATGTGAAAAACTAAAAGAACTAATTCCAAGACATCAATTTCAAATACCTATTCAAGCAGCAATAGGCGGAAAAGTTATAGCTAGAGAAACAATTCAGGGTTTTAAAAAAGATGTTTTAACCAAAATTCATGGAGGTGGCGCGAGAGATAGAAAAAGAAAATTATTAGATAAACAAAAAAAAGGAAAGTCTAGAATGAAGCAATTTGGGAACGTAGAGATACCCCAAGAAGCTTTTATTGGAGTTTTGAAGATTAACAAATAAATATAAAAATTAAATTTTTAGAAGAAAAGCTATTAAGGTTTAAAAGGGGAAAGATCACACTTGTGTTTATTTGTTTTAAAGAATTTTGCCGGATTTCCAGCAACAACTTTGTTTTTTTTTATATCACGAGTAACAACTGATCCTGCACCAACAAGAGTGCCCATATCTATGTTAATATAAGGTAAAATAGTTGCATTTGTGCCGATAGTAACAAAATTTCCCAAACTTACTTTTCCAGCAATCGTCGCCCCTGTCATTACATGGCATCCCATTCCCATTTTTGTACCATGTTCTATAGTAGCATTAGTGTTTATAATGCAATAATCAGCTATTGTAGTATTGCCCTGAATTATTGCGCCAGGTTCAATTTGAACACCTTTGCCAATATTTGCACTAGGATCGATTATTGCATGCTTGCTTACCGTCGACAGTGGAAACAATCCTTTTTTTTCTAATTCTTTAGAGATTAAATATCTTGCTTTTCCGTGTTCAGACCCAATAGCTACAATAAAGTAATAAGAATTATAAATTATCTTTTTTAAATCTTTAGCATCGTTAAAAAATTTAGCCTCAGTATGAAATTCTGGTTTTTTTACAAAAGTGTCAAAAATATATTTAAGGGTGACTTTTTTTTTAAATTTTGAAAATTTCATATTAAGACTAGATGGGTTATTTAAATAGTTTATTATTTTTAAGCATCTTAAGCTCCCACCCCAAATTAAAATATTTTTATTATTATTCATTTATTTTTTTTAAAATAATTTTTTTTACAATTAGTTTATTATTTTTAATTTCTGATAAAGTAGTCGACTGGAAATTTTCTATTTTTACTTTGCACCTTGATGAATCTATATCTAAATAGCAAAGAAACCAAGCCTCTTTAATATTAGATTTTTTTATTACACTAATGTTTATTAAATTTAAATTTAAATTATTATTTAATATATATTGATTAGTGTAGGTAAATAGAGCCTTGTTTAAAGCATCATAAAATTCTTTTTTGTTTTCATAATCTGTTTGGTGCTTTTGAATAATAACAGTATTAAGATTTGAGGATGCCATTTCTTTTAATACAAAGCTAAAGTCTGGCTTTTGTTTATTAATTTTTCCAAAAAATTGCTTTATAGTATTTTCTGTTATCAAATTAGAAAAAGTAAGAAAAATTATAATAAAAATTACAAATCTCTTCACAAATTTTTTTTTAATTTCGTAAACTAAAAAAGATATAATTATTAGCACGGGAATAATTATAAATATAATATACCTGTCTACTAAAATTGGTTGAAATATAAAACTAAAAAGTACAGGGAAAAAATATGCATTAAAAATAATTAATAAAAAAATTAATAAATTGGAACTTGCAATTTTTTTTCTAAAATTAAAGATCAGAGATAGCAAAATGACCAAATGAACAATTCCTAGCAAACGAGATCCAAAAAATTTAGAAAAAAAGAGATTAGTAAAAAATTTTAATTCTATCTTGGGAATCCAGGAGGTAATTTCATTTAAATTAATAAAGTAAAAAATATAATAAATAAAAGTAATTAAGGCGGAGATAAGTAGGGAGTAGTTGAGTCTGGTCATCTCTTTGTTTTTGAACCAGTTGTTATTATTAATGATAATTAAACTCATTATCATTGAAAAAAGTAATAAATATGAGAATGGGTGGGCTAAAATTGAAAGAATTAAAAATATTGAACAAAAAAAAATATTATAATCATTCTTATTTTCTTGGCTTACATATTTAAAGAAAAAAAATAATGACGTCGTAAATAAAAAAACTAAGAGAGAATATACTCTTAGTTCTTGAGCATATTTAATTAAATAGACATTCGAAGAGACCAAAATAAGAAAAAAAAGGGAAGATTTTTCTTTTACTTTGAGAATTAAAAAAAATGAAATAACTACTGCACCAACACTAAATATTGAAGACAAATACCTACCATAAAAAACGTTGTATCCGAAAATTTTAAAATAAAATTTTAATAGTAAATTATATAAAATTGGCAATTGTTCCAATTTATTGTGATAAGAGATTGTTTCCCTGAGAGACAAGGAAGGATCGGCCACAGAAAAACTAATTATTTCATCAATCCAAAGATCTTCATAATTTAAATTATATATTCGAAAAATAATAGCTGATAAAAAAAACAGGAAGATACATAAATTTCTTTTGGAGATTTTTATGTTCTCTTGCATTATTTTTCTATCCAGTGAGAAAACAGATCTAAGTTACTTCTTATGTATTGAGGATAAGATTGATCAATGATTGTTTTTTTAAACTTTAGATCTCTATTAAATGGATCTTTTAAATTTTTAATATTATTTTTTATAGCTTCAATAGATCTAAATTCAGGTTTATTTAATTCAGTGTGACCTGCATTTTGTATTTTGTTTGCTATTTCCTCAGGGTTCATAAGGTAACTAAAATGCCAACCTCCCTCTTTTATTAGCTCAATACTCTTTTCCTTATCTATTCTCCAGAAAGGATAGTTAATATTTTTGACTTTTAGCATTCTCAATTTAAAAAAAGATTTTAAATATTTTTTCTTACAAATTCTAGGTCCTGGCCAATTACCATTTCCTTCATTTTCGCATAATAAGTTTATTTTGTAATAATACATATTTTGCAAAAAAATTCCAAATTTGAATCTATGACGTTGAAAATTTAAAATTTTTTCTGGATTGACAATTTCATCTTCATCAGAATATATAATGAGGTCTTCGGAATTGGCTAGTTTAATGCCATTAAATAAATTTTCTATTTGCATTTCAATTAGTGCATAATCTTTTTCACCACGGAGTTCTATCTTAGGAAGATTTTCTATTTTTATATAAATAATTTTATGTTTATATTTTTCTGGAATTTTTGGGTTAAAATTAAAATTTTTAGGATTCCCTGTGTGAGTTCTATTTGCCTCACATACTACAAAATAATCAACATGTTTATTTAAAACATTAAATCTTGTCTCGAATAAAAAATTTGCATTGTTAAAAGTTGTGCAATCAAAAATTTTCATTATATTTAGAATTCAATATATAGTATTAATAGCTCACTTTGTATAGGGAGAGGTGGCCGAGCGGTTTAAGGCGCACGCTTGGAAAGTGTGTGTACTGTCAAAGGTACCGTGGGTTCAAATCCCACTCTCTCCGCCATAATTTTATGCTATAACTTTTAAAATATAAAATATAAATTTTAAAATGGAACAAAAAACAAAAAAATTCTTTTTAGCAAAAATTTATCATCTACTGTTTAAAGAAAAGTTCAAAAAAAAAATAATCTTCAATTTTCCGAAAGGTGTTAGTAGGTTAGACTTGATCAAAAGATCTATTTCCAAAAATAATTATCAAAGTTATCTAGAAATAGGTTGTGATGATGATGAAATTTTTAATTCAATCAATGTAAAGGGAAAAATTGGTGTTGATCCATTTTGCGGAGGTAATTTCAGAGGAACCAGCGATGATTTTTTTTTTCAGAATAAGAATAAATTTGATTGTATTTTTATCGATGGATTGCACGTTTACAAGCAGGTTAAAAAAGATATTTTAAACTCGATCGACTGCCTCAATGATAATGGAATAATTATTTTGCATGATTGTTTACCTCAAACAATATCTGCACAGGCCGTTCCAAGAAGTAGATATTTGTGGAACGGAGATGTTTGGAAAGCAGTTGTTGAAGCCAGAACTTGGCACCACGTTAATACCGTTACTGTTTTGATAGATCAGGGCGTATCTATTATTAAGAAAAATAAAAATACAGACATTTTAAAAATAGAAAATCAAAATTTTGGAAGTATTAAATTTGAAGAATTTTACAATAATCACAAAGAGTATATGAGAATAGTAAATTTTGTTGATTTAGAAAAGTATATTTAATTCTTTAACAAATTGCTTAGTTTACCTATGTTGATAATTTGATTTTTAAAATATTTTTCTTTTAAAGTTTTTTTTGCCTGTAGTTTTTTTACACCAGTTTTAGATAATTTTGCAAAACTGTAAATGCTTTGTATTTTCCCACCAATATTTAGAATACCTTTAAAATTTATTATTTTTGGAACCAGCTTGACAACTTCTTCATGATAAAGAAAATTAGTTTTAATATCTGTGTAAGCACTTTCATGTGCAAAGGGTCTTTCACTCATAAAAATTCTTAAAACTAAAGAATTTTTGTACATTTGAACGGCACATTCTCCACCCATTTTAGAAAAGGCGTAATTGTTAATTGGTAATACCGGGTCATCTTCTTTATTAGATTTGTTGTTAAGCGGGTAAACATAATTTGTTGAAAAATATATTAATTTAATTCCCATTTCCATGCAGGCAATAGTTAAATTTGAGGTACCAATAATATTAATTTGTATACTTTTTTCAGGATAATTTTCATGAATACTCATTGGTCTTGATACCGCGGCAGCGTGTATCACAATCTTTGGTTTATTTTTCTTAAGAAATTTTCTAATTGATTTGTAGTTACATACATCAAATTTTATTTTTGAAGGGTAGTAAATATTTTTAAAAGAGTATTTTGATTTAAAAATTCTTCCAAATCGGCCAGACCCTCCAGTAAAAATAATTTTATCTTTGTAAAAATTCATTATTTTAAATTAGAAAAAAGAATGCCCTTTTGATCCTTATCTGATAAAATGGGATTTTTGTTAGGCCAATTAATTCTTATACTTGGATCGTTCCAAAGAAGTGTAGTCTCACTATTTTGATCCCTATAGTTTGAACATTTATAATAAACAATACATTCTTTTGATAAGCATAAAAATCCGTGAGCAAATCCAGCGGGTATTAGAATTGAATGTTCGGATTTCTGAGACAATTCTATTGAAAAGTATTTACCATAAGTTTTAGATTTTTTTCTTAAATCAACACACACATCAAATATTTTTCCTTGCATAACAGTTAGTAATTTTGCTTGCGATTTTTTTTTTTGAAAATGCAATCCCCTTAAAACATTTTTTTTTGAGTACGACATGCAGTCAAAGATAAAGTTATTATTTTTTTCAACCCTTTTTTGAAATACCTCTTTAAAAAAACCTCTTTTATCATTGAATATTTTTGTTTTTATCAATTTTAGGTCTTCAAGCTTTGTTTTAATTGTTATCATTTTGTTAAACTTTTTTTAAATAGTTACTATAATCACAGTTCCCATAAAATTTTATATTTAGTCCCAATTGTTTCCTACTTATCCATTTTTGATTAAGAGCTATCTCATCTAGGCAAGCAATTTTAATGTCTTGAACTTTTTCTACCGAATGAACAAAATTAGATAAGTTTGTTAAGTCTTCAATTTTTCCAGCATCTGACCAAATTGCCCCTCTTCCAATTTCTTCATATCTTAATTTTTTTTTATTTTGGTAGGCTTTTAAAACATCAGTAATCTCCAACTCATTTCTTTTGGACGGTCTTACCTTGCTTGCAATTTGAACCACCTTGTTATCAAAAAAATACAAACCTGTAATTGCCTGATTTGAAATAAATTTTTTAGGCTTCTCCACTATATTGCTTATTTGTAATTTTTTAATTACAGCCACACCAAAACTTTCTGGATTTTTTACTGTCTTTAAAAAAATTGTTGCACCCGAATTATGACTTTTTGCTTTTAAAAGCTTTGCAGTTAAGCTTTGACCATAAAAAAAGTTGTCACCCAAAACAAGAGCTACATTATCGTTTTTTATAAAATCTTTACCTAAAATAAATGCATCAGCTATTCCTCGTGGTTTTTTTTGAACTTTGTATTTTATATTTATTCCGTATCTTTTTCCATTTCCTAAAATATTAAAAAAATTTTTTTCTTGTCCGTTGTTCACAATAATTAATACATTCTTAATTCCAGCAAGCATTAAAATAGATAGAGGATAAAATATCAATGGCTTATCATAAAGCGGTAACAGCTGTTTATTTACTGACTTTGTCAAAGGACTAAGTCTCGTACCTGTGCCACCAGCTAGTATTATTCCTTTTTTAATCAAGTTTTTACTCCTATTCTTTTAGTATATTTCTTATTATTTAATTTATCTAACCATTTTTTATTATTAAAATACCATTTAATAGTATCCTCAATTCCTTTGTGAAATTTATATATTGGCTTCCATTTTAATTTCATTTTTATTTTTTTTGAATTTAAAGCATATCTTTTGTCATGACCAGGTCTGTCTTTAACAAAAACTATTTTTGATTTACTCGTAATTAATTTTTTACTCATGAGTAGTATCTGTTTAACAATATTAATATTTTTAATAACTTTTCCAGTTCCTATATTGTAATTTTCCCCAACTTTTCCATTTTTAAAAATTTTTATTAAAGCTAGGCAGTGGTCATTAACATGTATCCACTCCCTTTCATTTGTGCCAGTGCCATAGATGGGCAAATCTTTATTATTTTTAATATTTAAAATTATTCTTGGTATAAGTTTCTCAGGATATTGATTAGGTCCATAATTATTACAACAGTTAGTAATGATTGCTGGTACACCAAAAGTTCTTACATAAGATTTAACAAGAAGATCAGAAGCTCCTTTTGAAGCAGAGTAGGGAGAACTTGGATAGTATGCATCAGTTTCTAGGGAAAATTTATTTTTTGATATATCACCATAAACCTCGTCTGTAGAAATATGAATTAATTTAAATTTTTTATTTTTTGATTTTTTTAGATAACTTCTTGTAGCTTCTAATAAATTAAACACCCCACATATATTACTTTCTATAAATGATTGTGGGCTATCAATAGACTTATCCACGTGAGTTTCTGCAGCTAAGTTAAAAATTCCAAGAGGTTTGTATTTTATTAATATTTTTTTTATTAGTAGTTTGTTATTAATGTCAGTCTTAAAAAATTTGTATTTTTTTTTATTAATGTCATTTAAATTGTAAGGATTAGATGAATACGAACATTTATCTATATTAATTACAAAAAAACCAGATTCTGTTAATAATTTTATGAGGTTGCTTCCAATAAAACCTAATCCACCGGTGACAATAATATTTTTTTTCATGATAAAGAGTATTTTTTAATTTATATATAACAAAGTTTCAATGAATTATAAAAACATCACCGCTGTAATTGTTACCTTTAGAAGTGAAAAGGTCATATTTGATTGTCTAAAAAGTATCAAAAATATAAAAAATATTATTATTGTTGATAACTCGTTAGATAGAAAACTCAAAAAAAAAGTTATATTAAAATTTCCTCAAGTTAATTTTATTCTTTCCTCCAAAAATTTAGGCTATGGGGCTGGAAATAATATTGCTCTTAAAAAAGTAAAAACTAAGTATGCTATAATTTTAAATCCTGACACAATACTTTTGAAGGGATGTGTTGCTAATTTTTTGACTTTAGCAAAAAATTTAAAAAATAAATTTTCTATTATTGCACCAAGTGTTAACGGAAAAATAAAAAATTATGGATTCTTTGAGGGTGGAAAAATAAAAAAACAAATTGTGAAAAAGACAACATATTTTAACATTGACTATGTGAAAGGATTTGCAATGTTTTTGAACATCCAAAAAATAAAAAGTATTGGGTACTTTGATGAAAATTTTTTTATGTATTTGGAGGAAATAGATTTGTGTAAAAGATTAAAAAAAATAAATGAAAAAATTATAGTTTCTTCAGACGCAAAATCTAAGCACCTTGGTGCAAGGTCGTCAAACATAGGGTTTGAATTTGAGTTAAATAGAAACTGGCACTGGATGTGGTCTAAAATGTATTTTACCAGTAAGCACAATGGTTTTTTTGTAGCTAGAATTTCTTTAGCTCCAGAATTGATTAAACTAATTATTAAAAATTTATTTCATTTTATTTTTTTTAATAGAAGCAAATTTTTAATTGTAAACGCTAGACTATGCGGACTGTCAGCATCTTTTTTTAAATTAAAATCATACTTTAGAATAAAGCTTGATGTTAAATAAAACTATTTTAATAGGAGCCGGATTCTCCTCTGCTGTTTTAAGCAGATTAATTAACAATAAAAACTTATTGATTTTTGACAAAGGTAGAGGTCCGGGAGGAAGAGCATCTACTAGAAGAGTTGATAATGTGGGATTTTTTGATCATGGTCTTCAGTATATTTCTCCAAGAACAAAAGAATTTGATCTCTTTTTAAATCAATATTTAAAATCTTCCATTAAAGAGTGGAGTGGCAACTTTCGCTATTTTGAAAATGGTGAAACAATGAAGGGTAAAAAATATATTGGAAAATTAGGAAATAATGATTTTGTAAAAGATTTGATAGCTACCAAAGTAGAATATTTAAAAGAATTATTAAAAATCGAAAGAAAAAATAATAAATGGATTTTGCAATTTAAGGACAAAAATGTTCAAGAATGTGAAAGATTAATACTAACGATACCTATGGAGCAATGTCAAAATGTCACTAAATCTTTAAATTTAGATTTAAATTTTCAAGGCTCTATGGAACCAAATCTCACTGCTATGATTGGTTTTAACAAGTCTTTAAAGGTCCATTCTTGTGGGGTAAAGTTTCAAAAAAATTCTGTCTTGGGCTGGGCTGGCAATGAAAGCTCTAAATTAAGAATGGGAAATAATAATAATCTTGAATTATGGACTTTACAAAGTAGTTTAAATTTTGCAAAAAAATACTGTCATATTTATAGAGATCAAAAAGAAGAAGTTTTAAAATTGATGACCCAAGAATTTCTTGACTTACTTAAAATTCAGAATGTAGAGATATCTCATAAAGACATTCATGGTTGGTTATATGCTTTTAAAAAAAAGGATTTTTCAAAAAAATTTTATTGGAACGGGGATATCAATTTGGGAATTTGTGGGGATTGGATGTCTGGACCGAAAGCGGAGGACGCCTGGATTGGCGCAACTTTACTGGCCAATCAAATTAATAACTCATAGAATTTTTTAATTAAAGTTAACGCTCTTTGATCCATTCCCATAGTGGGGTTAATTTCTTTTGTTACATAGGATATGCCTAACCCTTTAATTGGATCTGCAAACCCCAATGATCCACCCCAACCGTTATGCCCAAAAGATTCTTTGTGTTTTCCAAACATCCATCCACCCCTCAAAATGAATCCTAGCTTAGTCCATCTAACTGGAAAATTTAAACTCAAATCTATTCTAGATTCCGTTTCTTCTAAACATTTGGTTAGTAAATTTTGACTAATAATATTTTTTTGATCGCTTTTAAAATCATTAGCTAAATGATCGTAAATAGAGGCAATCGCATCTGAATTGCCGTGGCCACCCATGGAATGTATTTCAGCTTTTCTCCAACTTTGGCTATTATAAAATTCAATATTTTGTTCAGGATTGTTAAAAGCATTAAAGTCTTCATTTTTATACCCCTCCCTCTCATTGGTTTTTTGTAAAGAAAGATCTGCAACATTTGGTATTTGGGAGTCATCTAAGCCAAAATAAAAATTTAAATTTTCTTTGTCGGTGATATTTTTTTTTAAATATTGACCAAGACTTAAACCAGTAATTATTTTAATTAAATTTCCTATTAGGTATCCATGAGTTTTTGCATGATAATATGTTTGTTCCCCAGGTTTATGGTCAGGTTCTTGATTTTCTAAAATAGAAATAATATTTTCCCGGTCTAGCAAGTCTTTATTTTCTAACTTTGTTTTAAAGCGATATATTCCAGATTGATGAGAAAAAACATGTTTGACTAAAATAGATATTTTATTTGACTGTTTAAAAGATGGCCAGTAGTAAGAAACTGGTTTCTCTAAATCTAATAAATGTTCATTAATTAACTTTGCAGCGCAGGCCTCATAAATTCCTTTACTTGTAGAGAAAGTATTAACAATAGTTTTTTCATTCCAGGGACTATTTTGAGAGTTTGTTACTCCACCATATAAGCTAATGATTTTTTTTTTATTTTGAATGATAGAAAATGCAGCTCCAGTTTCTGTGAGGTCCTTAAAGAAATTGTTAAAAATTTCCTTAATCTCTAAGAATTTTTCTTCACAAAATCCCTGTACAAGCATTTAGATTGCTAATTTCATAGCAAAGTTTCTTCCAAGACTAATCTTTAAGTCCTGACAAAATTTTGCAGCTTCAGCTCCATCAATTATTCTATGATCGTAAGATAAAGAAATTGGCATTATCATTCTTGGTTCGAATTTTCCATTAATAAATATTGGTTTTATTTCAGATTTTCCTATCCCAATTATCGCAACTTCTGGAGAGTTGATAATAGGTGTAAAAAAATTTCCTCCTATACCTCCAAGACTAGAAATCGTCATCGAACCTCCAAAAAATTCCTTTTTATCAATTTTTAATTCTTTGCAAAGCTTACTTACGGATCTTACCTCTTTACTTAAATCAGAAAGACTTTTTATATTAACATTTCGGATCTTTGGCACCATCAAACCATGTGGAGTATCAACAGCAACTCCAATATGAAAATATTTTTTATAAACAACTTTATCTTGGTCTAAGGAGCTATTGAAGTTTGTAAATTTTTGCATACCATTAACCAAGGCTTTCATTATAAAAGCCAATGGTGTTATTGAAATTTTCTCTCTTGTATTTAAATCTACCAATCCTTTTCTAAAACTTTCCATTTCTGTAATATCCAGCTCATCGTGTTGAGTTACATGTGGAATAGTATTCCAGGCCTTAACCAAGTGTGGACCAGACATTTTTTTAATTCTAGGAATAGCTTGAATATCAACATCACCAAATTCATTATGTTGATACGGAAGAGGATATGAATCAATTTTTTGGGTTTTTGAGCTTAAATTATCTGTTTGATCAATTTTTTTTTTGTTTAAATTTTGACTAACATAATTTTTAATATCCTGCTCCAGAACTCTTCCCTGCCTACCACTACCAGAAACATCATTTACAGAAATTCCTAGCTCTCTTGCAAATTTCATAATTTTTGGACTGGCTCCAGAAACGTCTTTGTTCTTGTCAGAGGATAGAATTGATTGAGCAGGAGTTGAACTGTTTACAATTACATTTACGGGAGATTGGGCAATACTTGGAGTTGTTTTTATTATACAAATTTTTGTGTCTACTGAAACTTTTTCGCCAATTTTAACAGCGATTAGATTGATCATACCCTCTATGGGGGAGGGAATATCAATACTTGAGCTGTCATCTTCAATTGTAATAATTGGTTCTTCTTCTGAAACCATGTCTCCTTTTTTTACTAAAATTTTAGTAACAATTAGTTTTCCTACAAATTTTATATTTGGAATGGTTAGGGTTTTTAACTCATCTATTTCATTTTTATTTTCAGTGTCTTTTTTAATTTCAGAATAGGAACCGTTTTCTTTAGGAGATTCTTTAGAACTCTCTAGGGAAGCAACTAAACTTCCCTCAGAAACCTTATCCCCAATTTTGATATGAACAACTTTGACAGTGCCAGATATACTCGAAGGAACCTCCACGCTTGATTTGTCACTTTCAAGTGTAATAACAGTATCTCCTTTTTCTATTTCTTGACCTTCTTTGATTAGAACCTCAATAATTTCGACATTATTAAAGTCACCAATATTAGGAACTAAAATATCATTAGACATTATAATTTTGTTGGTATCGGTTTTGTTTGATCGATATTATATTTTTCGAAAGCGTCTTGTGCAACTTTAGATGCTATTTTTTGCTCTTTTGCTAAAATACTCAAGGTATTTGCAACTATGTATTCTTTATTAACCTCAAAGAAATCTCTTAATTTTTTTCTAGTATCACTTCTGCCGTATCCATCTGTTCCAAAAGCATAGTAACTTTCTTTGATATAAGGACTAATCTGTTCTGCATGAATTCTCATATAATCTGTTGCAGCAATGACAGGACCCGATCTTCCGTCCAAACATTTTTCTACAAAAGATTGCTGCTTTTCTTTAGTGGGGTTAAGTAGATTTTTTCTTTCAAATTCCATTCCATTTTTTTTAAGCTCATTAAAGCTAGTTACACTCCATACATCAGAATCGATCTCATATTCCTTGCTAAGAATTTCAGCTGCTTGCAACACTTCATTAAGAATAGTACCGGAACCCATGAGTTGAACTTTAGTTTTTCCCTGATTTTCAAATTCTTTTAATAAGTACATTCCTTGTAACACATCCTCTTTTTTTACATGATTTGGTAATTCAGGATGAATATAGTTTTCATTCATGGTGGTAATATAATAAAAAATGTTTTCTTGTTTTTCATGCATTCTCTTCAAGCCATCTTCAATAATAATTGCAAGCTCATAAGCATAAGTAGGGTCATAAGAAACACAATTTGGAATCATGGAAGCCATAATTAAACTATGTCCATCTTGGTGTTGTAAGCCTTCTCCTGCCAAAGTAGTTCTTCCAGCAGTTGCTCCTATTA
>Ga0209502_10003023_pt1 | contig 13464 bp, 10 predicted proteins | sample ArcticOcean_MG_C_10_FD_187442 | JGI IMG/M metagenome (GOLD analysis project Ga0209502, IMG submission 187442) | Marine microbial communities from western Arctic Ocean - ArcticOcean_MG_CB11_90 (SPAdes) (version 2) | ecosystem: Environmental > Aquatic > Marine > Oceanic | place: Arctic Ocean...
CAACGAACTCGACGAAATGATTCTTGCTGTCGGCGGGAGGCATTACCTTGCCAAGGACGCACAACTCACTCCTGCAGTGATCCGCTCCGGGTACCCCCGACTCGATGAGTGGAAAGCCATTCGGCGAACCGTTGATCCGAATGGCCGATGGGCCAGCGATCTGGCCCGCCGTCTCGACCTGCTCTGAGCCGTCAAACGTTTACCGCCTCGACCACACCGCCTCGACCACATCCGCCTGAAAGGCGAACCATGAACAACGCGATCAACCAGCCTCAGACCATTCTTGTCCTCGGTGGCAACAGCGACATCGCTCGTGCAATCGTCGCAGAGCTGTCGTCGCCGGCGCTCAAGACCGTCGTACTCGCATGCCGCGACGAGGCCTCGGCCGATTCCACTGGCTTCGCCGACCACGTCAAGGTTGCAACGGTCACCTTCGACGCAACCGACCACGCAGCACACGCTCCGATGATTGAGGCGGTCGCTGCTGAACACGGCGATCTCGACGTCGTCATTCAAGCATTCGGCCAACTTGGCCTCGACGTCGCCGACGATCCGGTTGCGGCTGCCCAACTGGCAACCGTCAATTATGCCGGTGCCGTCAGTTCGGGCTTGGCTGTTGCCGCGCAACTCCGCAAGCAGGGTCACGGGACACTCGTGGTTCTTTCGAGTGTGGCGGGCGTCCGAACCCGTGCCTCGAACTTCGTGTACGGCTCGACGAAGGCAGGCCAGGATGCATTCGCCACCGGCCTCGGTCATTCGCTGCATGGCAGCGGAGCGAGTGTGATGACGGTGCGGCCGGGCTTTGTTCGCTCGTCGATGACCGAGGGGATGGAAGAGGCCCCGTTCACTATCGATGCGGCGGTTGTGGCTGAAGCGGTCGTCAGCGGGCTCAAGAAGGGCTCGAGTGTCGTGTGGGCACCCGCCAAGCTGCGTGGTGTGTTCGGCTTGCTGAAGTTTGCACCCGATTTCGTGTGGCGCAAGCTCGACAGCTGAGACGATTAGCCGGTTGGGGCGGGCTCAGGAACGGGGATTGTGGGATAGGTGCCAGCGACGTCGGCGCCGCTGATCCCTCCGCCGCCCTCGCAGCGCTCGAACAGCAACACCAGGTTGTCCTCGAACTGGGCACGGAGACAGAAGTTGTCGGCAACAGCCTGATTGTGCTCCTGGCTCTGTCGAGTCACCGACTCGTTCGGCTCGACCCAACCTGCCCACACGTTGGTCAGCACCAGGAAGTCAGCTTCAGCGATGTCTTCGGCAAGGCCTGAGCCTTCGGCATCAGCAAGGCCAGGGTCCATCTCGATGAAAAATGTGCCCGGTTCCAGTTCGGGAAACAGGAAGTAGATCGACACGTCGTTGTAGACCGTGCGGCTGAGGTCGGCGGTGCCCACGATCAATCGGTCGCCCGGGTCGCTGATGGCGTCCAGCTCGGGGATCAGGTCGTTAAATGCGTTGGTGACGATCGGGTCAGAGAACCAAAACCGGCGACCATCGCGCTCGACGAGGAACGGCAGCGGCAAGTTGCCCACGGCCACTCGCGTATGGAGCAGGTATGTGCGGTAAGTGTAGAACGGTGCAACCACCAGCAGTAGAGCGAGCAACGACGCCACAGCGGCGAGGGGTGCTGCATGCAGTGCTGCACGCTGCTGAGGTACACGCGTCCGGATCAGATCGACGATGACGACGATCAGGAGCGGCCACGATACGACAGCGACCCATGCCAGGTGGGTTGAGTCGGGACGTTGGAGTGCTTGCGGGAGGAGGCCGAGACCGAGTAAGCCTGCCGCGATCAGCACCCCGCGCTGCTGCGGGTTGCGATTGCCCACGTTGCGCCAGGCGGCAACCGGCACGGCAATGGCGATCGCGAAGACGGCGAAGAACCAGAAGAACAGCTGGTGATTGGGAGCGAGTGCAGGCAGGTTCCACCAGGGTGGATTGCCTTCGGCAATGGCCTGCAGTGCGCCGTCGACCCGGTCGAATGACGGCGGAGTCGGCAGCTCGCGGCCGGCGCGCAGATTGAACACCGGGTCAATGATCAAGCCTTCGATCACGGGGCCCGGCCCGGCAACAATGAGATGGATCCACATCGGGATGAGCCCGACGATGCCGGCCCCGATAAGCGGCACCGCAGCCTGACGTCGTTGTGCCCAGGCAGCACCAACAAAAGCAATCGAGATCGCAATGGCCATATCGGGTCGGAAGGAAAGCGCGAACCCGCCAATCAGGCCGGCAACCAACCAGTCAGATCGCGCAGCCGTCGTGCGCGCCCTGACGGCAAAGACAACGGCCCAGAGGGCCATCCCAACGGCGCCGTGCCAGGCCAGGGCCGAGAGGCCAATCGGCGTCATGATCAAGAGAGCCGCCACGATGCCTGCGCCAACCGCTGCGATACGCCCCCATGCCCGCGTCAGCGCGTACAGCCCAAAGATGATCAGCAGGTGCTGCAGCAGCCCAAACGTGCGTTGTGCTTCCAGCGTGTATCCGAACACCCAGTACCAGCCGGCGAGCACGTTGAGGGAACCCGTGCCGTACAGGTGCAAGAAGTCGACGTTGGGCACCTTGCCCTGCTGAACGAGTTTGGGGAAGACGAGCATGAAGCCCTCTTCCAATGACGAGCCAGTGCCGCGGTATAGGCCCCTGACCGGCAGCATTGTGAACGCCAACAGGGCCAGCAGCGACATCGTGCCCTTGAGTGACCGGTGAGGACGGCCGCCGAGGACGAACGGAACAGATTCGGTCGGGTCGAGATCGGTGAGAACGGATTCGGCCGAACCGCGACCGGTCGAGTCGGTATCCAGGTCGTCTTCGGAATGGTCGGTCACGTCCAGCAAGCGCCCCGATGGTATCCACGTCGCCCATCGGTATTGGGCCTATCGTCCCTGCGGTGCCTGGTGACGAGCTCCGCGAACTTGATGAGATCGCCGAGCAAATGCACCAGCAGGGCATCCGTCGGATCCATACATTGGCGTGGCGCGACCTCGACGATCCCGATGGTGGTGGGTCCGAAGTACACGCCGACGAGTTTATGACACGCTGGGCAGCTGCCGGTTTCGACGTCCTGCATCGCACGTCGGCAGCAGTCGGCCAGCCTGCGATGAGCCGCCGTAACGGGTACAGCGTGATCCGACGGGGGAGCAGATACACCGTCTTCCCGCGTGCCATTGCGGCCGAGACGTTGCATCGGATGGGGCCGTACGACGCGCTCGTCGAGATCTGGAACGGCGTCCCCTGGTTCTCGCCAATCTGGTGTCGCACGCCACGGATCACCTTCCTGCACCACGTCCACGGCCCGATGTGGGATCAGATGCTCCCCGGCCCGCTGGCCGCGTGTGGCCGCGCGCTTGAAACTCGTCTTGCGCCGCCGTTCTACCGAAGCAGCCCAACAGTGACCCCGTCTGAGGCCACGCGTGAAGAGCTGCTTGAGATTGGCTTTCTTCCTGAACACGTGACAGCGGTTCCCAACGGCACTGATGCGCGATTCTCTCCGGGTGGACGCAAGAGCGAACATCCTTCGCTCGTCGCGGTGTGCCGCCTCGCACCGGTGAAACGGCTCGGTCTCTTGATTGACGCAGCCGTGACCGCGCGGGCTGCGACGCCCGGTCTGACGTTGACCATCGTCGGTAACGGGCCATCTCGCCCAGAACTCGAAGCCAAGGTGAACGGCCTCGGCGCTCGTGATTGGATCAAGTTCACCGGGCGCGTTGACCAAGCCGATTTGGTCGATCTGTACCGTCGCTCCTGGCTTGTGGTCAGTGCTTCGCTCGCCGAGGGTTGGGGCCTGAGCCTCACCGAGGGAGCGGGTTGTGGCACGGCAGCGGTTGCAACGAACATTCGCGGCCATCGCAGCAGCGTGGTCGACGGCGTTACGGGCATTCTTGCCGAGCCATCAGACCTCGGCAATGCGATCGCCCGGCTGCTTTGCGATCATGATCTGCGCGCCCAGCTTGCATCCGCTGCCGAGGCACGGGTCCGCTCCATGACCTGGGATGCATCAGCGTTGGGCATCCTGCGCGTGCTCGCTGAGACAGCGAAGTAGGTTGCAGCTGTTATGCGCAGCGTCTTGGTGCTTCCCACCTACAACGAATCGGAGAACATCGAGCCGTTCCTGCGTGCCGTTCGGGAGGCATCGCCCGACACGGACATCGTCGTTGTCGACGACAACAGCCCCGACGGAACCGGGTTGGTCGCCGATCGCTTGGCCGAGGAACTCGGCCGCATCGACGTCCTGCACCGCCCTGGCAAAGCTGGTTTGGGAAGTGCGTATCGCGCCGGGTTCAACGAGGTGCTGGGCGGCAGCTACGACATCGTCATCTCGATGGATGCCGACTTCTCGCACGACCCCAATCTGATTCCGGATTTCGTTCAGCTGGTCATCGACGGCGCCGACATCGTGATTGGCTCTCGTTACGTCACTGGCGGAGGCACGACTGACTGGCCCGTTCGTCGCCAGTTACTGTCCCGTTGGGGCAACGCGTATACCCGCTCGATCCTTGGCGTCGCCGCCCGAGACTGCACGAGCGGCTACCGGGCATACCGTGCTACCTCGCTGGCCAAGATCGATCCAACTTCGACATCGGCCGAGGGCTACGCATTTCTGACCGAACTTGTCCGCCGGATGACACGCGAAGGGGCCAGTGTCGTAGAAACGCCGATTATTTTTCGTGACCGCACCCGCGGGAAGTCCAAGATGTCGGGACGGATCATCGTCGAGTCGATGCTGCTGGTGACCCGCTGGGGCATGGGCGACCGATTCAAGCGGCTCGTCGGCCGCAACTGACGGTGGATTACTTCGCCGCACGCGCCCGGCGGTTTGCCCGAAGCAGCGCTGGCCTCATCGTGCTGGTCACCGTGGGGCTTGGCGTCCCGTTGCTGGTCGCGGTCATCGCGCTCGCACAGCGCAGGTGGTATCCCGTACTCGACCTCGCAATGACCGAGTTCCGCATCCGCGATGTCGGATCGCGGCAGACCCCTCTGATTGGCCTGCCCGGCCGCATCGGCGAGTTTCCCGATCAGGGCAGCCACCCCGGTCCGTTCAACTTCTGGCTGCTTGCGCCGGGATACAGGCTGTTCGGCAGTTCGGCGTGGGCGATGGAAGCGTCGACGGCACTCGTGCAGACGCTGTGGATCGGACTCTCTCTCTGGATTGGACACCGTCGAGCGGGGCGGAGCGGCGCGATTGTTGTGGCGCTGGTCGTGGCGCTCCTTGTCCGTGGCTACGGGCTCTCGGTACTTACCCAGCCGTGGAACCCGTACCTGCCGTTGATCGCGTGGGTTGTCATCCTGCTGGCAACCTGGTCGGTCGTTGCGGGCGACCACGCGATGTTGATTCCGCTCGCCGTCGCTGCCAGTTTCGCTGCCCAGACACATATCCCCTACTTGGTGATGGCGGGTGGCCTCGGTGCTGGTGCAGCGGTGCTTGTGGCAGTTCGATGGGCCCGCCAGCGGCGCGCTGATGTTGCTGGCGATGTTGCTGGCGATGTTGCTGGTGGGCCGCCGCGGGCATTGCTGATCACTGCTGCGGTGTTTGCCTCGCTGTCGCTCCCACCCTTGGTCGACCAGATTCGTCGGACTCCCGGCAACATCACGCGCCTTCTCGATCACTTTGGCCATCCGCCCGAAGAAGCAATCGGTTTCGTTCACGGCTTCGACTTGCTGCTGCAACATCTCAACGTGTTCCGTGCAGCGGGCACGATGTTGACCGGAACCGGCGGCTTCGTCGACCTCGGCCAACTCAACGGAGCGACGTGGATTCCTGGGGTACTCGTGCTGTCGTTGTGGGTTGTCGCGGTCATCGGCGCCCGTCAACTGGCTGCCCGTGAATTAGCTGACCGCACAGACGTGCGGGCACTGCTCCAGCTCCACCTGGTGACGGGCGCCGTGCTGTTGCTCAGTTGGGTCTCGATGTCACGGATCTTCGGGACCACCTGGTTTTACCTGACCCTGTGGGCTTGGGCGGTCATGGTGCTCGTCGTCATCGCCACGGCCTGGACCGCAGTCGTCTGGTTCAACGCCACTGGTGGAGGAACAGGGCGTCGAGCGTTGTTGGGTGCAGTCGGAGTCATTGCGCTGTGCACAGTTGCGACCTCTGTAGCAGCAGTTGGGACCGACCATCCCGAGGAGTACCTCGGCGAAACCCTCGGAGCTGTTGTCGAGCCGACGGCTGACGCCCTCGATCCGAACGACACGTACGTGGTCTTTTGGACGGACGCTCACTCCTTTGGCAGCCAGGGCTTCGGACTGGTGAACGAACTCGAACGACTGGGCTTCGACGTCGGGGTGTACGAGGCGTGGCGTGTGCCGGTGACTGGGCAGCGGGTGCTGACCGCCAACGAAGCAGACGCCGAGATCATCTGGGCGACTGGCAGCTTCGTCGATGTCTGGCGCGCCGACGACCGAGTCACAGAGATTGCCGCGGTTGAACCCCGCACCCCCGACGAGCTCGCAGAGTTCGCAATGTTGCGTACTGAACTGATCGCCGATCTCATGGCCACTGGGCTTGACGACTTGGTGTCGCTCGTTGACAACAATCTGTTCGGGGTTCGGATCGACGACCGAATCTCGAGCGCGGCGCTCGGGGCGAGTAAGCGGCTGCTCGACCTCGACCAGAACGCAGCAGTGTTCATCGGCCCATCTGGCGTCTCACAGTGAGGGAGGCACGTCGCCTCGCTGGCCAGCTGCAGCGATTCGGTTGGCAGCTGCTCGCGGGAGCGACATCGTTAGTCATTGCCTTCAGCGCAGCCCGCGGTATTGCCGGTGGCTACGAACCGGTCAACGACAACGCGCTGATCGAACTTCGTGCCGGTGATGTGTTCACCGGCCACCACCCATTGCTCGGCTCGCTTTCTTCTGCTTCGATCAGCACAGGGATTGATGTCGACCACCTGGGTCCGCTCTTGTTCGATGTCGTGGCGATCCCACTGCGGCTGTTCGGTAGATCCGCCGGCATTCCCGTCGCTATCGCCCTGCTGAATATTGCTGTCGTCTGGTTGGTCGGCTTCGTGACAAGCCGCGTCGGTGGCGCAACCGCAGCGGTCAGCGCCCAGGTGATTACCGCGCTGATGGTGTGGACGATGGGCAGCGAGTTGCTCTATGATCCGTGGCAGCCCAACGTGCTGTTCCTGCCGTTTTGGCTGCTGCTGTGCAGCGTGTGGGCAGTCGTCGCTGGTCGGGTGTCGTTTCTCCCGCTGACCGTCGGTGTCGCATCGTTCGTGATGCAAACCCACCTGAGCTACCTCTTCATCACTCCGACCATGGTTGCCTTCGCCGTGATGTCGATCCTCTGGGATCGACGTGCGTCGGGTGAGGGAGCCTTCGACGATTTGCGCCGCCCTGCACTGCTGTCGGGCGGTGTCTTCGTCGTGTTATGGAGCCAGATCCTGGTCGAGCAGTTCTTTGGATCGGGCCGTGGCAACCTGACTCGACTGTTTCTCGCAGGGACTGGTGGGGGAGATGACACCGGATTCGAAAGCGTGCGCACCGGGGTTCCACTGGCCCTCCGAATGATGAGTGCGGTTGTGGCACTGCCGCCGTGGTGGGGCCGACCCGGATACGACGATTCGATCCCCGGCTCGGCCTGGGTTGAAGGACCGACAGGGCTCGTACTGGAAACACCTGGCCTTGCCTCGTTCGGTGTGTCGCTGGGTGGGCTCGCCGTGGTCGTGGTCCTCGTTGCGGTGGTCTGGCGTCAGATGCGACGCGTCGAGAACTTCGAAGTGGTCGCTGCATTCCGAACACTGATGATGGCGTCCGCCGTTGCGTTCGTGACGCTGGTGATTACGCCGATCGATATTCTCGGTATCTCACCCCACAAGGTCCGTTGGATCTGGGTTATCGGGATTTTCCTGACCTATACGGTGCTGCTTGCGGCGCTCGCAGCGGTTCCGAAACGTTGGTGCGGTTTCGGCCTCGACGGGCTAGCCGGGCTCGGTGTGGTGGCGCTCGTGCTGACCTTACCGACGTATGTCAGCCAGTCAGGTCCGCTGATTTTCCGCGAGGCAACAGCGTCGATCACCGACGTGCGGAGGCAGCTCGATGCCTACTTCGAACGTTCAGACGCCCCGCGCTCGGTGCTCTTCGACCCGAATGGGATTGGCTTTGGCGAGCCCTATACGCAGCCGATTATGACGCAGTTACTCCACGACGGCGTCGACCTCGCTGTCGATGACCCGAGCCGCGCCCGCCAGCTGGGTCGGGACCGTGTGGCGACACCTGATGAGATCGACACGCTGCCGCTGGTCTATGTACGTGTCGGCGCTGATGCAGTTGCATTTGCCGAAGGTGTCGAGCGCATCGCCTTTCACGCTGGCGACACGAGCCCGTACTCGATCAACGATGTGCGCGACCGAGCCGTTGGTGTGTTCCTCGTGCGTCAGCAGGGGTAACCGCGTCAGCCGGACAATACCGGAAGGCTTTGTCGTGTCCCTTTTGCGTCGTCCTCGGTTCCTGCACACGGTTCTTACGATTAAATCAGGCACGTCGGTTCTGCATCCAGGTCGGCCGACAAAGCGCTTCATCACTACGGTCGAAAAATGAGCATGGAGATCCACGGAGCAGTCGCCCCCCGGATTCGAGGCCGTCCGTGACGCGTTCGCAGCCAACTGGGAGCGTCACGGCGAGGTCGGCGCATCCGTCTGCGCAACCGTCAACGGTGAGGTGGTCTTCGACCTGTGGGGCGGCACGGCCACATATGACAACGGCGAGCGCCCGTGGGCCGAAGACACAATCGTCAACGTCTGGTCGACCACCAAGACGATGTCGTTCCTGTGTTGTCTGTTGTTAGCCGACCGGGGAGAACTCGACCTGTACGCGCCCGTCGCTACCTACTGGCCTGAGTTCGCTGCCGGCAGTAAGGACCAGATCGCCACCCGCCACATTATGGGCCACGCCGCTGGGCTGTCCGGATGGGATGCGCCACTTGAGATGAGCGATTTGCTTGACCACGACAAACTCGTTGGGCTCCACGCGTCCCAGGCACCGTGGTGGGAGCCCGGCTCCGGATCGGGTTACCACGCGTTGAGTCAGGGCTATCTGCTCGGCGAAATCGTCAATCGGGTGACCGGTCGATCACTTGGACAGTTCTTCGCCGACGAAATCACCGGACCGCTCGGTGCCGACTTCCATATCGGCACAAGCGCTGAACACGACTCGCGTATCGCTCACGTGATCGCACCACCCTTCGGACTCGGCGACGATCCGAACGCTCCGGAGGTTGATCCGTCGTCGATTGCCTCGCGCACGTTCAGCAATCCGGCGATGGATGCCGCATTTTCCTCGACAATCCCGTGGCGGCGGGCAGAGGTGCCGGCCGCTGGCGGCCACGGCAATGCTCGTTCTGTCGCAGCGATCCACACGCTCACCGCAAATGGTGGCGTCGCAGGCGGCCAGCAGATTATTTCCCCGGAGGGGCTCGAGCGGATCTTCGATGTGCAAGCCGACGGGATGGACATGGTGCTGCTGGGTGCTGATCTTCGTCTCGGGATGGGTTTCGGCCTACCTGGCCCGATGCTGCCGCTGCCAAACCCACGCACGTGCTCTTGGGGTGGTTGGGGCGGTTCCTTGGCGATCATCGACATGGACCTGCATCTCAGCTTCAGCTACGTGATGAACAAGATGGAAGCGACGCTCACCGGCGATCGCCGCGGTGCCGGCCCCCTTCTGGCCACCTACGCCATCCTCACGGCCTGATACAGAAGCCCAAGAGCCTCCTCGCACTTGTCCCAGCGTCGTCACCTCTACCCCTGGAGAACGTCAGTCGGTACAGGGGAGGCCGTCGGCGAAGAGGCCGTAGCTGGTGAAGGCCCACGTGCCGAGATTGTCGGCATCGGCTTGTGATACAAAACTGGGCGTATCGGTGAGTCCATCGAGGACGTCGGCCGGATCAGCGCCGGAGGCGGCGACCACTTCAGCGAGAGTTGCAGCGGCTCGCACCTCGTTGGTGTCAGACAGTGCGCTGACAACGGCAACCGGGCAGGCAGGTCCGTTGTAGGTGATTGCCGGGGTGCCTTGCAGCTGGAACACACGAACTGACTCGTCACCGCTGGCAACACGGCTCGGACCGAGCTGACGGGCAAGCACATCGTCGGTGACGCGGAACTCGACGGCACGTTCTTGCAGCCACATCATCATCGTGGCGCTGTACGGCTCGAACACGACGAGATTCGACACGTCGAACAACACAGGTGTGCGGTCGGCGACGTCCAGCGCAAACTGGTCGAGCCCTGGGCGGACCTCGCGCATGACGGGCATGCGATCGTAGGCGGCAACCGGGCCCGACCGTTGTGCATGGAACGGCAGGTTCGCCAGACCAGCGGCGAGCACGAGGCCGGCTGCGAGCGGCGTGGCCCACGACGACGAGATCTCTGCTTTCCTGGCGTAGAAATTCGTCACGGCCAACCAGGCGAGGACGCCATGCGCAACGGCCAACATGGGCCAGATCCACCGGACATGGTGTGGTGAGAGTCCGACCTGCCCGATTGTCAGGATGCTCAACGACACGAGCGTGCCAACGACAGCCACCAGCATCAACGTTCCAGCGGCGGCCTGGCGATGGAGCCCGGCACGGCGACTGAGCACTGTGAGGCCGGCGATCGCGGCGAACAGCGCGACCACCGTGAGCGCAGCGAGGGCAGGCGTCGGCAGCCCAGGGATCAGCAGTTCGCCGTTCGCGAGGGGCGTGACGGGCACGGTGTTCGCGTAGCTGCTGCGTCCCCACCACGGAGGCAGGACTCCGACGGCTGAGACGATTCGAACAGCATCGGAAGGGCCAAGGCTGAGCTCGCCGCCGCCGGAGTTGCTGATCAACCGCGCCAGGTTTCCTTTCCCCTCGACGAAGAGCTGCTCGATAATCGGCTGCGCCCAGAGGACAGCGATGACGCCGACACCCGCCAACGTGGTGCGGGAACGAAGGCCCTGCTTGAGCGCGGCGAGTGGATCGGCATCGTTGGCACGGTTGTGGAGCAGCCAGGCAGCGGCTGTGCCCATGATCAGGAAGACGAAGATGTAGGCATAACTGACGTGCGTTTGCACCAGGAGCGTGCCCACACCCAGTGCCCACGGAAGAAGTACGCCGTCGCCAGCGGAGAGACCGAGCATCATCAGGAGGAACAGCACGAACGGCAGAATCAGGGCGTTGGCTTGCCAGATGTCGATCAACATCTCACTGCCCATCGACCAGGTGAGTACAGCCGTGACAACGAGCATCACACGCTCAAAGCCCCAACCGCCCACTCGTCGGGCAACGACCGAGATGCCAATCACGCAGGCAATGTTGATCATTGCCACACCGATTGCTGCAGCGGGGCCCGGCGACATCAGGTGGGCCCACGGAGCGATCAACCAGTCGTACAACGAGCCGGGGTTGTTGACGTTCTCACCAAGGCTCAGCGAGGCCGAGGTCCACGACCCAAGGAGCGGATGATGTTCGGTCCACACATCACGCGTCCGAAGGAAAAGCAGTGCGTTGTCGCCGATTGGGAACCATCCGGTGCGTAGCGAGCGGATGACCGCGGTGACGATCGGCAGAATGATTGCTGCGACCAGGCCAGTGCGAATCAGTTGGTCGAGCCGGGGCCGCTGGCCAGACAACTCAGACACGGCGCGGACCGGTGGGGCGAGCAAAGCTCGAGAACAGCACGACGAATGCGGTGAAGCTGGCCACGAAGACCATCGCCTTCGCACCGAGCAGTGCGAGTCGCACCTTGCCGTCGATGCCGTCGAGTAATCCGAGGGCACCGCAGAGCAGGCCAATGAGCAGCGCGACGCCACTGAGCACCGAAACGATCATCATGCGAACAGCAATGCGTTCGGCCATTGGAAGGAGCATCCGAACACCGTGGGCCATCAACGAATATGTGTTCATTCGAGACTCACCGGCGTAGCGACTTCCTCGGGCGCACGGCACCAACGTCGTTGCCCGCTTCAGTTCGAGCAAGGTCGACGAGTAGCAGAGGTCGAAGCTCGGGTGGTGAATCGTGGCCTGCAGCGAGTCGGCGCGCTGCGCTGCGAAGTTGCCCGACTTGACCGTCGTCCCTGTCAGGATGCGAAACGCAGCACGGAAAAACAGGTACATGAAACGGAAGCGGAGGCCTTCGGAGCGAGTGGTTCGCTCGGCGAGCGCCAAGGCAACGGGGCCATCGTCGAGTGCCCGAAGCAGCCGGGGAACGTCGCCAGGCTGGTCCTCGCCGTCGGAGTCCATGGTGACGACCAGGTCAGCGGGAGCGAGCCGTGGGGCGAGCTCACGCAGACCGAACACGATGGCCCGCTGATGGCCCAGGTTGAACGCCGGTGTCAAGACCTCGACGTCGTCAAACTCGCTCAGTCGGGCGACGTCGGTATCGGTGCCAGCAGAATCGTCGATGACGAGATATCGAATCGATTCTGAGCGCTGTGCACAGGCTGCGGAGATATCGGCCCGCAACCGAATGAACGACTCGGTGTCACGCAGCATGGGGCTGACCACCCAGCAGGTCGTCATCATCGATCCTCGGGCCGATGCGCCACAGCGACGGCAGATGTTCCGCCCGGCCACACCCGACGGAGCCGGGCGGTCGTTGAACTGATCAGGTAGCCGACACGGTTCAGCCAGGGGCTCAACTCCGGGAATTCGGCACTCTCGCGTTGTGCTCGCCGAAGCTTGCGAATCGGAAGGAGCGGCAGCATTTCGGGGAACAGGTAGCCGACCTCGTCGACAACGAAGCCTGCAGCTGTCAGTTCCGTCCGCAATGACTTCTTCGAGTAGCGGCGGTGGTGCCCGAGTTCGGTGTCCCATGACGAGAACGCCCACTGCAGCGCCGGCACCGTGACGACGAGGCTGCCACCAGGCTCCATCCGGTCCAAGACGGTGTGCAGGAAGGAACCTGAGTCTTCGATGTGTTCGATGACGTCGAGCATGGTGACGACAGCACCACGGATTGGCGCATCGGGGGAGTGGCGGGACGCGGCGCCGAATTGGTCGGCAAGCGCGGCATCGAGGGTCGGAGACAGCTCTTGAAATCGGTAGCCGATGCTCGGGTGGCGCTCTCGTAACCAGTCGCCGAGCATTCCGGAGCCAGCTCCGATGTCGACCACCGTGTCGACACCTGCCCGGGTCACCACACGAGCGACCACATCGAAGCGAACCCAGTGCCAGAACGTGTGTCTTGCCGAGTCACTGATGGCGAGTTGTTGCCGCTCGAGCGGTGTGGGTTCGAGTACCGCAGCGAACTCAACAGCGTCGTTCTCGGGCCCGGCAGTCACGGATTCATAGTGTAGATGTGCCATGCCGAGCACCCACGCCCACGGGCGGTACTCTTGCACTCGTGAAAGTCGGCGTACTGGTGGTGGCCTACGAGGCCCAAGACACGCTGCGCTGGGTGCTTGATCGCATCCCGACCGAATTGCGGTCGCAGTTGGCAGAAGTCCTCGTGATGGACGACCACTCGTCGGATCGCACCACGGAGGTCGCGCACGAGTACGCCGCAGGTGGCACAG
>Ga0209502_10003027_pt1 | contig 13457 bp, 9 predicted proteins | sample ArcticOcean_MG_C_10_FD_187442 | JGI IMG/M metagenome (GOLD analysis project Ga0209502, IMG submission 187442) | Marine microbial communities from western Arctic Ocean - ArcticOcean_MG_CB11_90 (SPAdes) (version 2) | ecosystem: Environmental > Aquatic > Marine > Oceanic | place: Arctic Ocean...
CCATAACTAGTAATGAAAATATATACATTTCATCGAAAACAAAAATTACCCATAACACTAAACGAGGCTTGGAAATTTTTATCAAATCCTAAAAACCTATCAACTTTAACTCCAAAAGAAATGAATTTTACCATCATTTCTAAAGATGACAAGCCCATGTATGCTGGTCAAGTGATTCAATATAGTGTAACACCAATAGCGGGCATTAAAGCAACATGGGTAAGTGAAATTACACACTTAGTAGATGGCAACTATTTTGTAGACCTTCAGCTGTATGGCCCTTACGCTTTTTGGCACCATAAGCATTTTATTCATGAAATTGATGGTGGAGTAGAAATGGAAGATATTATTGATTATAAAGTTCCATTAGGAATTCTTGGTCAAATCGTTCACCCTTTTTTAGTAAAACCAAAATTAGAAGAAATTTTCAAGTATAGACAAGAAAAATTAATTGAAATCTTTGGAGAATATAAAAAGTAATGGATACAATTTCAATTTTTTGGTTTCGTAGAGATTTAAGATTGCATGACAATGTTGCGTTATATCATGCCCTTCAATCTGAAGAAAAAATACTCCCAATCTTTATTTTTGATAAAGATATACTAGAAAAAATACCAAAAAACGACGCTCGTATTTCATTCATTCACAAAGAATTAAATACCATGAATGAGCATTTGCAATCATTTGAAGCAAGAATAAGCATGTTTCATGGCACTCCTATAGAAATTTTTCAATCACTGATAAAAAAATACAATGTTGTTAAAGTATTTACAAATCATGATTACGAACCTTATGCAATAAAGAGAGATTTAGAAATAAAAGAATTATTAGCTTCTAATACCATTGAATTTCATACCTATAAAGATCAAGTAATTTTTGAAAGAAATGAAATTACTAAAAAAGATGGAACCCCTTATGTAGTTTATACCCCATATTCAAAAAAATGGATGGAGGCATATCATATAAATGCACAAAAAAATTATCCTTCTGAAGATTTATTAAGTGGGTTTTATTCTTCAGTAAAACCAACTGTTTTAACATTAGATGACATAGGCTTTACAGAAACAAGAATTCCAATTAAAAACTATATTTTTAATTCTAGAATTATAAATGAATATGAAGAGACTCGAAATTTTCCTGCCTTAGACAATACATCTAAGCTAGGGCCTCATCTTCGTTTTGGTACTGTAAGTGTTCGTCAAATGGCTTCAAGGGCAGATGCGCAAGAGAATAAAATTTTTCTCAAAGAATTAATATGGAGAGAGTTTTTTATGCAGATATTATGGCATTTCCCGAACACTCACAAAGACTCTTTTAAATCTAAATATGATAGGATTAATTGGAGAAATAACGAGGAAGAATTTAAAAAATGGTGCAATGGAACCACTGGTTACCCCATGGTTGATGCAGGAATGAGACAGTTAAATGAAACTGGTTTTATGCACAATAGAGTTCGTATGCTTGTTGGCAGTTTTCTATGCAAGCATTTGCTAATAGACTGGCGTTGGGGAGAAGCTTATTTTGCAGAGAAATTACATGATTATGAAATGTCTAGTAATGTTGGAAATTGGCAATGGGTAGCTGGTACTGGGGTTGATGCTTCACCTTATTTTAGAATTTTTAATCCTACCAGTCAGATTCAAAAATTTGACAAAGAATTGAAGTACATACAAAAATGGGTTCCAGATTTCCAAGAACTAACCTATCCTACTCCTATGGTAGAGCACAAATTTGCTAGAGAGCGTTGTTTAAAGATTTACAAAGAAGCACTCGCATAAAAAAATCTACTTATTTGTTTATTTTGGTATTAAAATAATTGAAATCTAAGGTTACTTTTTTTATTGAAACTTCTAGAAAATTAGTATTTACTTTTATATTTGTAAAAAACCACGGGATGTAGCTTAGTCCGGTTAAAGTGCTGGTCTGGGGGACCAGAGATCGGAGGTTCGAATCCTCTCATCCCGACAAACTAAAGAGGGAAATTTACTTTCTTAAGGAATATTTTTGTTTTAGTTTAAAATTAAAGCCTATTTTAATTTGCAACATATCCGTGGAGGATCATTGAAAACAATCCTCTCATCCAGACGAATTAAAATAGAAGATCTTCCCAGAAAACAACCTTTCTTAAGGAAACTTTTTCTTTTATGTGTCAAAGAACCAACTTAAAACAAACCTTTAGTTGAAAGAATTGTTTTTTCTACTTAATCAACTATATTTTGTTAAATTTGTTTAATAACATCTTAAAATAAACTCATGCTTGTAATTGGAATTGCTGGAGGAACAGGAAGTGGAAAAACGACTGTTGTAAATCAGATTATTAATGAATTACCTGAAGATGAAGTTTGTGTGATATCTCAAGATTCTTATTATAAAGCAACAGATAATCTTTCTTATGAAGAGAGAATAAAAATTAACTTTGATCATCCAAGAGCTATAGATTTTGATTTATTAGAAACACATATATCAGATCTAAAATATGGTAAGATAATTCAACAGCCTATTTATTCTTTTAAAACACACAATAGAACTAAAGATACTATTAAAACTCATCCTAGAAAAGTTGTAATTATTGAAGGAATCCTCATTTTTAATAGTAAAAAACTATTAGATTTATTTGATATTAAAATATTTGTTCATGCAGATGCGGATGAGAGATTAATAAGACGTGTAAGACGGGATATTAAAGAAAGAGGGCGTAATATTGATGAAGTGTTAGATCGTTACAAAGACACGCTAAAGCCTATGCATCAGCAATTTATAGAACCTACTAAAAATTTTGCAGACATCATCATCCCAAACGATCGTTACAATACCGTTGCTATTGATATTGTTAGAACAGTAATAAGTGAACGTCTATAACATGGTTGCAGAAAAAATACGAAAAAATAAGATCATTAAATTTTTAACTAATAAGTACATAATTATATTGGCTGCTTTTTTAGTGTGGATGTTTTTCTTTGATGCTAATGTTCAACTAAATAAAGAATTCAAAAAAGAAATAAAGGAGCTCAACAATACCATTAACTTTTATAAAAAGGAAATTAAGCAAGACAAAAAAATTATTACTGAATTGCAAGACTCTCTTCAACTTGAAAAATTTGCAAGAGAAAAGTATTTGATGAAAAAAGAAAACGAAGATATATATATCATAGAATTTGATACTTTAAAAAAATAAATGGACGATTTTTTATTTAATGAATTTAGCACTGTATCTCCAGCTGCTTGGAAACAAAAAATTCAAGTAGACCTAAAAGGTGCAGATTATAATGATTCTTTAATATGGAAATCAAATGAAGGCATTCATGTAAAACCTTTTTATACTTCAGAAGATAGACATAACAACAATGTCTGTTTGCCAAAAGATGGATATAAAATTTGTCAATCTATTTTTGTAGACGACGTTATTATTGCAAATAAAATAGCAGTAGACAGCCTAGAAAGAGGAGTAACTGCAATTCAGTTCATAGCAAAAAACACGTTTGATTATATTGTTTTATTCGATAAAATAGATACCAAACAAACACACATATATTTAAATTTTGAATTCCTTGATGCTGCATTTATTTCTGAAATAGAAAAGTATTGTAAGGGTAATTACATCTATTTTCAAATAGATATTATAGGTAATTTAGCAAAAACTGGAAATTGGTTTTCAAATTTAAATGCAGATATATCAGAAAAAGCTAAATTTATTCATACCGTTACTAATTCTATTTGTGTAGATGCGTCATTATATCAAAACGCTGGTGCAACAATTATTCAAGAGTTAGCGTATGCACTAGCACATACCAATGAATATATTGAATTATTTGGAGAATCTATTGCCCTTAAAATCCATTATATATTTTCAATTGGAAGTAATTATTTCTTTGAAATCGCAAAATTAAGAGCTTTCCGTATACTAGTAGAAGTACTATTTAAAGAACGAGGAATTAAACATACAACTATACATGTTTTCACAAAACCAAGCTTGCGAAACAAAACAATCTTTGATTATAACGTAAATATGTTAAGAACCACAAGTGAATGTATGAGCGCAATACTTGGTGGCTCTGATACAATTTCTAATATTTCTTATGACTCAATTTATCATAAATCAAATGAATTCGGAGAGCGAATTGCTAGAAATCAATTGTTAATTTTAAAAGAAGAAGCCTATCTTTCAGAAGCACATAAATTTGCAAATGGAGCTTATTATATTGAAAATACTGAAAAACAATTTGCTGAAAAAGCGCTGCAACTATTTAAGCAAATAGAAAAAAATGGAGGTTTTTTAAAACAACTAAAAAAGGGAACAATTCAAAATAAAATAAGTGAAAATGCTGGGAAACAACAAGAATTATTTGATCAAAATGAATTGATATTATTAGGAACCAATAAATTACCTAGCCAGAATGATCGCATGAAGAATGAACTTCAAATTTATCCGTTTTTAAAGAAAAAAAACTCTAAAACATTAATTGTACCAATACTACAAAGAAGACTATCTGAGCAACATGAACAAAATAGATTAAAAATGGAATGATGATGGGTATTCAAATAGAGATTATACATAAAAATCTACACAGTAAAAAAACTAGATAATGACTAGAAAAGAGCTTCAAAATTTATCGCTATCTTTTCCTGAAAGAACTGCACCTAAAACCTTCAATCATGAAGGGTTTGTAGCAGGAATAGCTCCCAATTTAAGAGGGCCTTATTCCACCATGTATGTAAGAAGACCATGGACTATCAGACAATATGCAGGTTTTTCTACTGCTGAGGATAGTAATGCATTCTACCGAAGAAATTTAAATGCTGGTCAAAAAGGCTTGTCTGTTGCTTTTGATCTTGCTACCCATAGAGGGTATGATTCAGATCATGAACGAGTAGAAGGCGATGTTGGTAAAGCTGGTGTAGCAATTGACTCTATTGAAGATATGAAAATTCTGTTTGATGGTATTCCGTTAGATAAAATGTCTGTATCCATGACTATGAATGGAGCTGTACTGCCAATATTAGCTTTTTATATCGTAGCAGCTGAAGAACAAGGAGTCGATAAAAAAGAACTCTCTGGAACTATTCAAAATGATATTTTAAAGGAGTTTATGGTTAGAAATACCTACATCTACCCTCCTTCTCCATCAATGAAAATAATTGCCGATATTTTTGAGTACACAAGTAAAAATATGTCAAAATTTAATTCTATTTCTATCTCGGGTTATCATATGCAAGAGGCTGGCGCTACCTCAGAAATTGAATTAGCCTACACGTTAGCTAACGGCTTAGAGTATATAAAAAAAGGCTTAGAAACCGGCATGGATATAGACTCGTTTGCACCAAGATTGTCTTTTTTCTGGGCTATAGGAATGGATCATTTTACAGAAATAGCAAAAATGAGAGCTGCCAGAATGTTATGGGCAAAACTTGTGAAACAATTTAATCCTAAAAATCCAAAATCACTAGCATTGAGGACACATTCTCAAACAAGTGGTTGGAGTTTAACAGAACAAGATCCTTTTAATAATGTTGCAAGAACAACCATTGAGGCAATGGCTGCTGCATTTGGAGGAACACAAAGCCTACATACAAATGCACTTGATGAAGCCATTGCATTACCAACAGACTTTTCTGCACGAATAGCTAGAAATACTCAAATATATTTACAAGAAGAAACTCAAATTACCAAAACAGTAGACCCTTGGGCAGGAAGTTATCAGGTAGAGCAACGAACAGAAGACATCGCTAATAAAGCATGGGAGCTCATGCAAGAAGTAGAAGAATTAGGAGGAATGACAAAGGCTATCGAAAAAGGAATTCCTAAAATGAGAATTGAAGAAGCTGCTGCAAAAAAACAGGCAAAAATAGATAGCGGACAAGATATTATTGTTGGAGTCAATAAATATCAATTAAAAGAAGAAGATCCATTGCAAATACTAGATGTAGACAACGAAGCTGTTCGGAAATCTCAAATAGAACGATTAACTCAATTAAAAGCACGTAGAAACTCAAAAAAAGTACAAGAAATACTTGAAGAGATTACTAAAACTGCTAAATTGAGTTTAAATTCTAATAGTTTAGACACTCTTAAAAGGGAAAATTTATTAGATTTAGCAATAAAAGCAGCTAGAGAAAGAGCTACCTTAGGTGAAATTTCTGATGCTTTAGAAGTTGCATTTGGAAGACATAAAGCAGTACATAAAACAATATCTGGTGTGTATAGTAAAGAAATAAAAGATAATAAGTTATTTAAGGAAGCGGCTGAACTTACAGATAAGTTTGCAGAACTTGAGGGAAGACGACCACGTATTATGATTGCCAAGTTAGGGCAAGATGGTCATGATAGAGGTGCAAAAGTAGTTGCTACTGGTTATGCAGATTTAGGATTTGATGTAGATATTGGCCCATTGTTTCAAACCCCAAAAGAAGCCGTTAAACAAGCTATAGAAAATGATGTACACATCTTAGGAATTTCATCACTTGCTGCAGGTCATAAAACGCTAGTTCCACAAGTTATTTCTGAATTAAAAAAATATGAGAGACAAGATATTATGGTGATTGTTGGAGGTGTAATTCCTGCACAAGACTATCAATTTCTTTTTGATTGTGGTGCCGTTGGTGTTTTTGGTCCTGGAACTAAAATCGCACAAGCTGCTATAGACATGATTACTATTTTAATTGATTCTGTAGAATAATAATAGTATCTTAAACATCTTAACTTTCAATTCTTTTAAAAATGAAAAAAATCATACTATTTGTATTGATACTTTTTGTGTCGATTACATCTTATGCTCAAAAAGGAATGTCAAAAAATAAAAAGGCATTGCTTACATCTGTAGAAAAACACAAAAATGAACTTATTAAAATAAGTGATGAAATTTGGGGATTGGCCGAAACAGCTTTTGAAGAGACCAAGTCTGCTGAAATTTTAGCTAGTTACGCAGAAAAACAAGGTTTTAATGTAGAAAGAGGTGTCGCTGGAATGCCTACTGCTTTTGTTGCCACGTATGGTTCTGGTTCTCCGGTAATTAGTGTCTTAGGAGAATTTGATGCTTTACCAGGAATTTCTCAAAAAGCAACACCCACAAAATCACCACTTAAAGAAGGAGCAGCTGGTCATGGTTGTGGTCATAATTTATTTGGAGCAGGAAGCTTAGGTGCTGCTATTGCAATTAAAGAACTAATTCAGGCTGGAAAGATTAAAGGAACCGTAAAGTTTCTTGGAACTCCTTCAGAAGAAAAGTTCTTTGGAAAAATTTGGATGGTCAATGCAGGTCTTTGGGATGATGTTGATGTGAATATTAGTTGGCATCCATCTGCAGAAACAAAAGCAGATGTTCAAAGTTCTCTTGCTCTTGTAGATTTTAAAGTTGAATTTTTTGGGCAAGCTGCTCATGCATCTGCAGATCCATGGAATGGACGAAGTGCTTCTGATGCTCTAGAGCTGTATGCCTCTGGTATTAATTATTATAGAGAGCATGTAAGACCTTCTGTTAGAATGCATTATCACATACAAGACGGTGGGCAGGTTGTAAATGTAGTGCCAGATTACTCTAGAATATGGGTTCGCGTAAGAGACACCAAACGTTCAGGAATGATGCCTGTTTATGAACGTGTTCAAGAAATGGCCAAAGGAGCTGCAATTCTTGCGAACGTAGATTATAAAATTTCTTTAATTTCTGGAATTTATGAGGTATTGGTAAATAGAGAAGGTGGTGAGATTATGCAAAAAAACTTAGAACTTTTGGGTCCTATAGAATATACAGATGATGAAATAGCTTTTGGAAAGAAAATACAAGAAATAACAAAAAAAGAGCAAGTAGGAATGGATAGTGCAATTAATCCACTTCTAGATACTAGAGAAAACCCAGGAGGCGGTTCTACAGACGTAGGAGATGTAAGTTGGAATGTAGCTAACATAAACCTTGGTGTAACTACTGCACCAAAAGATACTCCTTGGCATTCATGGGCAGTTGTAGCTTGTGGTGGTATGAGTATTGGACATAAAGGAATGCTGTATTCATCTAAAGCAATGTCTATGACCATGTTAGATTTATTTGAAAATCCAGCACTTGTAGACAAAGTAAAAGCTGAATATAAAGAACGAAAAGGAGATGAAGTTTACAAAGCTATTATTCCAGAAGGTCCTCCACCAATTCCAACAAAAACAAAATAAAATTACGCCCTTATTAATCGCAAATTAATAAGGGTTTTTTTAGCATTAAAAAGAAAAAAATCAGACACTATTTAAATGTTTAATCCGTAAATTTGTGGTAGTTTTTAAAGCCCTTTCGGATGAAGAAATTTTTTGACATTTTATATTCTACACGCTTAACAGCAATTCTTTTTATAGCCTTTTCAATAGCTATGGGAGTTGCTACTTTTATTGAAAATGATTATGGTACACAAACTGCAAAAGCACTGGTTTACAACGCTTGGTGGTTTGAAGCTATTATGGCGTTTTTTATCGTCAATTTTTTTGGAAACATATTCCGTTATCGATTACTAAGAAAAGAAAAATGGCCTGTATTATTATTTCATGTTTCATTCCTTTTAATTTTAATTGGAGCAGGTGTAACAAGGTATGTGGGCTATGAAGGATTAATGCTTATTAATGAAGGTGAGACTACTCATAAATTTCTATCTGAAACTACTTATGTAAACTTAGTGATAGACAATAACGAGGAGCAAAAAACATTTCATAAATCTACCTTATTCTCTGCAAAAGGAACTAATACTTGGAGTTTAGACGATGATTTTAGAGAGCAAGAGTTCTCTGTAAAATTGGCGGAATATATTCCTTGGGCTGAAGAAGATTTTTTTGAAAATGAAACTGGAGAAGAGTTTTTATTTATTGTAGAATCTAGCAGTGGCTCAAGACATGAGCATTATATCAAAAAAGGAGATTTACAAAATATCCATGGTGTATTGGTTGGCTTTGAAGCTCCTAATAATTCTGGCACAATCAATCTTTTTAGAGAAGACGGAATCTTAAAAATACAAACACAAAACGATGGAAGTTGGATGCGAATGGCTGATAGAGCTGAAGGAACAGTTACTAAAGATAGTGTTCAAGAATTTCAACTACGATCTTTGTATAAAGTTGGTGAATTACCATTTGTAATTCCAGAACCTGTTAAAAAAGGCGAATTAAAAACTATTAGAGGTGCTAAAAAAGATGACACCAAATTAGATGCGTTGGTATTAGACATAACAGTAGATGAAGAAACATCACAAATTGAAATATATGGTGGAAAATATGCGCCACAAAGACCTACTCAATTTTCTTTAAATGGCTTAAATTTTAGAATAGATTATGGCCCTCAATTACTAGAAACACCTTTTGAAGTTAAACTAAATGATTTTCAATTAGAAAAATATCCTGGTTCTGAGAGTGCTGCCGCTTTTGCTAGTGAAATTACTTTAATAGATACCGATGAAACATTTGATTATAAAATCTACATGAATCATATATTAGATCATAAAGGCTATAAATTTTTTCAAGCTAGTTATGATCTCTCTGGTGAAGTGGAACAAACACATCTTTCTGTTAACCATGATTTTTGGGGAACGTTAATTACCTATATTGGGTATTCTCTATTATATTTTGGAATGATTTCTATTCTATTTGCTCCAGGAACTCGTTTCGACTCCTTGAAGAAAACATTGAAAAAAATTAAAAGTAAAAAAGCTGCTCTAACTCTTTTTATTGGGCTTTTTATTAGTGTTACTGGAATTACTCAAGCTCAAGAAAGTCATCTATCTAAAATCTCTGATCAACAAATTGATTCTGTATTGAAAGCTAACTTAGTTGATTTGAAACATGCTGATGAATTTAACACGCTCATTATACAAGATGTTGGCGGTAGAATGAAACCAGCGCACACCTTTGCCTCTGAATTGGTAAGAAAGGTTTTTCATGATGAAGATTTTAATGGGATGGAACCTAGTCAGGTTTTTCTTTCAATTATAGAAAACTCAAAACTTTGGTTTAACGTTCCCTTTATTTATTTAGAAAAAGGGAACACAGAAATTCGTGAAATTATAGGTGTTGATGAAAATGCAACACATGCAGCTCTAGCAGATTTTTACGAAGGAACTCAATCAAAAATCAGTGACTACGTTCTAGAAGCACAAAAGAAGAATGTTCAGAACAAATTTGAAAAAGATGTCATTAAAATTGATAGGAGAATCTACCTATTCTCTCAAGCATTGAGTCTAAGTGTTTTAAGAATTTATCCTAAATTAAACGATGAAAATAATAAATGGGTTTCTTTTCCAGAAGGCTCTAGAGCAAACTATGTTGGAAAAGATTCATTATTTGTAAGACAATCTTTACCTGTTTACATACGGTTATTACAGGATGCAAAAAGAACTAATAATTATACGGAGGCTGATAAGCTATTAGCTGGAATTAAAAAGTTCCAACAAAAATATGGTGCAGAAGTGTATCCAAACAAAGAAAAAATAGATCTAGAAATAACGTATAATAAATTACAAATTTTTAAGAAACTTGCCAAATATTATGGATATGTAAGTGTGTTTCTAATATTTTTTGTGATTCTACAAATTTTTAATGATAAAAAATGGATCGCTTTGGTTGTAAAGGTTCTGATAGGAATAACAGTACTTGTCTTTGGTCTTCATATCTTAGGATTGCTAAGCCGATGGTATATAAGTGGTAATGCACCATGGAGTAATGCCTATGAATCTATTATTTATGTTGCTTGGGCGACTATGTTGTTTGGTTTGGCATTTGGAAGAAAATCTTCATTAACTATTGCAGCTACTACATTCTTAACTGCTGTTATTTTAGCATTTGCCCATCAAAATTGGTTAGATCCAGAAATTGCAAATCTTCAACCAGTATTGAATTCTTGGTGGTTACTAGTTCATGTATCTATTATAGTTGCTAGTTATGGGCCTTTTTCTTTGGGTATGATTTTAGGAATTGTAGCCTTATTCTTAACTGTATTCACCACAGAGAAGAATAAGAAAAAAATGGACCTAAATATTAAAGAAATTACCACCATTAATGAAATGTCTATTACTATTGGTTTAATTATGTTAACCATTGGTAATTTCTTAGGAGGTATGTGGGCTAATGAAAGCTGGGGACGATATTGGGGATGGGATCCAAAAGAAACATGGGCATTAGTATCTATTATGGTTTATGCATTTGTATTGCATATGAGATTGATACCTGGCTTAAGAAGCAGATACACATTTAATCTTTGGTCTATTATGGCGTATGGAGCTATAATGATGACTTACTTTGGAGTAAATTTCTATTTATCTGGATTGCATTCCTATGCAAGTGGTGATCAAGTAATTACTCCTAATTCAGTATTTTATTCTGTAAGCTTCATAGGTATACTAGGAACATTTGCATGGTTTAAACATAGAAAGTTTTACAAAAAATAAAAGAATAGTGTACTTTAGTACTCACAAAAAAAGAACATATGTTTCATAAAAATATAAAATTAGCTTTAGCCTTTTTAACGATAGTTTGGTCGGTTCTCGAATTTTGGCAAGGCAATATTGGCAACGGAATCGCTATTTTATTCCTAACAGGAATGTTTATCTTATTGTATTTCAAAAATGAATTTATTTTACTGTCATTTTTACAATTAAGAAAACAAAATTTCCCAGCTGCACAAAAGTGGTTGACTTATATAAAAAACCCAAGTACTGCACTCACACAAAAACAAGAAGGATACTACAATTACTTGCATGGAATTATGCTTTCACAAACAAACATGACGCAAGCTGAAAAGTATTTAAGAAAAGCTGTTAGATTAGGTTTGGCTATGGATCATGATTTAGCAATGGCAAAATTACAATTAGCGGGCATTGCTATGACTAAAAGAAGAAAACGTGAGGCAACTACACTAATGGCTGAAGCAAAGAAACTTGACAAACACGGCATGCTGAAAGAACAAATGCAAATGATGAAACAACAGATGAAGAAAATTTAATTATTATAAAGCAAAAAAAACTCCTGAAAAAATCAGGAGTTTTTTTTGCTTTATAAATTTTTAATTGAATCTTACTTTACTCTTGTTAAAGTTAAGTCTGGATTGTACTCTACAATATAAATACCCTTGTTAGAAGAAGTCTTAAATAAACTTCTAGTATACTCAAACTTACTTTCTAATCTATAAGAAGTTCCTTCTTTAAAAGTCTCTTTTAGTGTTTTCCCAGATGCCAATCGCATTCCAATATCGAAGAAAACATCAAATCCTTTTGTTGCATAATAAGATGGATATGCATGATTCTTTTCTAAATACTGCTTATGAAACAACTGAATTTCTGGTGAATTTTCATCAATAAAAGTATCGCTGGTATATGTAAATCCTAGCTTAGCTAGTTTAATATTATCAATTTTATCAAATTGAGAAGATTTAAAAATTCCAAAAACCTTAATCACAGTATCTTCAGGTAAAATTTGCATTTCTGGCTCATCACTTTCCTTTTTATCCTCATTATCTTCTTCGTCTTCTTCATCTTCTTCAGGATCTTCAACCGGCAAACTAATTAAACTATTAATAACATCGGATGAAATGACCCGGTTATCAGTAGCCAGTAGCACCCAGTTTCCTATGTCGGGTTTTAAAGCATTAATAATATAATCTTTCCTAATATATCCTTGATCTGGATAAATAATTTGCGCTTCGGTAATAGAATCATGCTGTAATAGTAAAGATTTTATTGCATCACTATTGCGAATTGAAGTTGCTGAACTATCTCCAATAATTAAAATATTTTCATTAGAATAGTTAGCTAGAACATGGGCTACTAAGGCTTGTTGATGTTCTTCTCTATCTGCAAAACTTTTAATTATTTTTGAGGATGAAAAACTAGCTTGGTTTTTAGAATATACTGGAAAAATAACAGGCACACCTGTTTTATTGGCAACCTTAGGAACCTCCTCAGAATATAATGGACCAATGATTGCATCTATATTGCTAAAATCTGTAACAGCTAAAATTGAATCTAATTTTGTGTCTTTTCTTCCAGTATCAAAAACAGAAAGTTCTACATCTATTCCCAGTTTTATTAAAGAATCTATGGCTATTGAGGCTCCCAAATAAATATCTGTTGTAATATTTGCCAATTTATTTGTTTTAAAAATATCTTTGGCATCTATTGTATCGTATTCTATGGCTCTAAAAGGAAGCATCATTGCTAATTTTAAAACAGTATTTTCTTGAATAGTGTCCCTATACAGTAACAACGCATCCTCATCTTCAATTAGTTTTATTTTTAACAACATTTCCAATTGTAAGCCTGTAGTCTGAAGAGAAGGGTTTAAATTATTTAATTGATCTTCTGAAACGTTGTATGCCCGTGTTAAATTGTAAAAAGTATCTCCCTTTACTACTTTATGAAGTACAAAATCATTGATAGGTTCATCTATTGTAGATACTTTATCAAGAACAACAGTAGCCTCATTTTTTTCAACTAAAGTAGTGTTA
>Ga0209502_10003033_pt1 | contig 13420 bp, 27 predicted proteins | sample ArcticOcean_MG_C_10_FD_187442 | JGI IMG/M metagenome (GOLD analysis project Ga0209502, IMG submission 187442) | Marine microbial communities from western Arctic Ocean - ArcticOcean_MG_CB11_90 (SPAdes) (version 2) | ecosystem: Environmental > Aquatic > Marine > Oceanic | place: Arctic Ocean...
GCCGTCGATATCTTGTATAATCGACGGTTTTTTCGTATCACAAGTTAGATAAGGTAAATAGGCAAATGAGCAATCAAAATATTAGAATTAAATTAAAGGCATTTGATCATCGATTAATCGACAAATCAGCCGTAGAGATTGTAGAAACAGCAAAACGAACTGGTGCTAGTGTAAGGGGTCCAATCCCTTTACCTACTAAGACAGAACGTTTTACTGTGTTGTCTTCTCCGCATGTAAACAAAGATGCTAGAGATCAGTACCAACTTAAAACTTATGTTAGGTTGATGGATGTAATTAGTCCAACAGACAAAACAGTAGACGCATTGATGAAATTAGATCTTGCTGCTGGTGTTGATGTGAAAATCCAACTTAACTAATAGAACAGAAAGGATTAATAAAATGGCAATTGCATTAGTAGGAAAAAAATTAGGAATGACGCGTTTGATGGCTAACGATGGTTCAGCATCTTCCGTTAGCGTCATTAAGATAGAGCCTAATCGAGTAGTGCAGAGCAAGTCTGTCGATACCGATGGTTACAATGCAATTCAAGTCACGACTGGCAAAAAGACTAATAAGAAGGGTGACGCAAAAATTCGTCGTGTTTCTAGCTCGTTAAAAGGTCATTATGCAAAAGCTTCTCAAGAAATTGGCCTTGGACTTTGGGAAATGAGAGTTAGTGAAAATGAAGTTTCTGATATGCCTAATCTTGATGTTTCATATTTTGGCGCTGGACATTACGTGAATGTAACAGGAAAGTCAAAAGGTAAAGGATTTCAAGGTGGCGTAAAGCGCCATAACTTTAGTATGCAAGATGCAACTCATGGAAACTCAGTTTCTCACCGTGCGATTGGTTCTACAGGACAATGTCAAGATCCAGGTCGCGTATTCAAAGGTAAAAAAATGGCTGGTCAAATGGGTAATGCTCAAGTGACAGAAGAATGTCTGGAGATACTTAGAGTTGATAGTGAGCGTAATTTGTTGTTAGTTAAAGGTGCCATTCCAGGTTCTAAAAATGGCTTTGTAAGAGTATTTTTGTCAGATAAAAAGAATAAAATTAATTCTGAGATAAGTAAGCAGCTATCTGAACAACAAGTGGCTCCAGTTGAAGAAGTTGAAGAAACGTTAGTTGAGGCATCAGTGGAAGCAGTAGTTGAAGCTCCTGTAGTTGAAGATGTTGCAACAGATATAGAACAAAATCAAGATAAAGAAACTGAAGCTTAATAAATAGTTATTTAAAGGTCTAACGATGAAAGTAAAAGTATTAAATTTAAAAACGAACAAATCTACTTCTCAAGAAGTTTCAGATGATATTTTTGGTCGGAACTATAATGAATCATTAGTTCATCAAATAACAACTGCTTATATGGCAGGTGGTAGAAGTGGCACTAAAGCACAAAAAAATCGTGCTGCAGTCAGTGGTGGTGGTAAGAAGCCTTGGAAGCAGAAAGGTACAGGGCGTGCTAGAGCAGGTACTTCACGTGGACCTATTTGGAGAAGTGGTGGAGTAACTTTTGCTGCTCAGCCTCGTAACTATTCTCAAAAAGTTAATAAAAAAATGTACAAAGGTGCAATTAGCGTTATATTTTCAGAGCTACTTCGTAATGACCGCTTAAAGATAGTTTCAGATCTTGAAATTACTGAACCAAAAACAAAAAATGTTACGTCACTAATGAAATCCTTAAACCTTAAGGATGCTTTGTTAATGACAGATGAGCTAGATGAGAACTTGTACTTGTCTTCAAGGAATTTATACCATGTTGGTGTTTGCGATACTCAAAGTATAGACCCAGTAAGCTTAATTGGTTATGACAATGTAGTTATGACAAAAGCCGCATTAAAAAAAGTTGAGGCAATGTTATGAATAAAGAAAAAATATTAAGCGTCCTACTTGGGCCAATTGTTTCTGAAAAATCTACTTTAGCATCTGCTAATAACCAGTACGTCTTTAAGGTTAGACCTGATAGTAATAAGAGAGAAGTGAAGGCTGCAGTTGAAGAGTTATTTGGAGTTACTGTTGAAGGTGTTACTACTTCAAATGTAAAAGGCAAGAGAAAGATTTACAAAGGTAAAGCTGGACAGCGTGTTAATTGGAAAAAAGCAGTCGTTAAAGTGTCTGAAGGTCAGATGATTGACGCAACTGCCTCATAGAGAATTTATTATGGCAATAGTTATAAAAAGAAAACCAACCTCACCTGGCAGAAGACATGTTGTCAGTGTAGTTGATAAAGATTTGCACAAAGGTAAGCCTTTTGCAGCTTTAACAGAAAGTAAGAATAGAATAAATGGTCGTAATAACCGTGGAAAAATTACTGTTAGGCATAGAGGTGGAGGCCATAAACAAAGATATCGTATTATTGACTTCAAGCGTAATAAGGATGATATTACTGCAACAGTTGAAAGAATTGAATACGATCCAAATAGAAGTGCAAATATTGCTCTTGTCTTGTATGCTGATGGTGAAAGACGTTACATTATTGCACCTAAGGGTGTTAATGCAGGTGATCAGGTTGTTTCTGGAAATTCAGTTGCAATACAAAAAGGAAATACTTTACCTTTGAGTAATATACCACTTGGTAGTGTTATACATTGTGTTGAGCTTAAGCCACAAAAAGGAGCTCAAATTGCACGAAGTGCTGGTACATCAGTCCAGCTAGTTGCCAAAGAAGGTAACTATGTCACTCTTAGACTTCGGTCTGGTGAAGTAAGAAAAGTTTTAGCTGAATGCCGTGCGACACTTGGTGAAGTTTCAAAGTCAGAGCATAGCTTAAGAAAATTAGGAAAAGCTGGAGCCACTCGTTGGAGAGGTGTTAGACCAACAGTTCGTGGTGTAGTAATGAATCCAGTTGATCACCCACATGGTGGTGGTGAAGGAAAAACTAGTGGTGGTAGACATCCAGTTTCTCCTTGGGGTACTCCTACTAAAGGATACAAAACACGTAGCAATAAACGTACTGATAAGCTTATCGTACGTCGAAGGAATTAAAGGGAAATTATGGCAAGATCACTTAGAAAAGGTCCATTTGTAGATGAGCATTTAATTAAGAAAGTATTGAAGGCTCAAGATAATAATGATAGAAAACCAATTAAGACTTGGTCGCGTCGATCAGTTATTGTTCCTGAAATGATTGGGCTGACAATAGCTATACATAATGGTCGTAATCATGTTCCAGTTTCAATAAATGAAAATATGATTGGTCATAAATTAGGCGAGTTTGCCGTAACAAGAACATTCAAGAGTCACTCCGGTGACCGTAAATCGTAAGCATAAGGTGACATAATGATAGAAGTTAAAGCAATTCATAAATACGCAAAAATCTCACCTTTTAAAGTTAGATTAATTGCTGATCAAATTCGCAATAAGCCGGTGGAAGAGGCTTTGAGTATTTTGACATTTAGCAATAAAAAAGCTGCGGTACTTGTAAAAAAAGTTCTAAGTTCGGCGATTTCTAATGCTGAGCATAATGATGGATTAGATGTAGATGAACTAAAGGTAAGTAGTATTTTCGTAAATGAAGGTTCTACAATGAAACGTATTCGCCCAAGAGCAAAAGGTAGAGCGAATCGTATTCTTAAACGATCAAGCCACATTAGTGTTGGCGTAAGCGAGTAAAAAATTATGGGTCAAAAAGTAAATCCAGTAGGCATAAGATTAGGAATTGTTAAAGATTGGCATTCAAAGTGGTACGCCAGTAGTAAAAATTATTCCGAATATTTGTTGTCTGACATTGCAGTAAGAGACTTCTTATTCAAAGAATTAACTACCGCATCTGTAAGTCGCATAAGTATTGAAAGATTGTCAAACACTGCTAAAGTTATTATTCATACAGCTAGACCTGGAATTGTAATTGGTAAAAAAGGTGCTGATATTGAGAAGTTGAAGAACTTGGTTTCAAAAATGATGGGCGTTCCTGTCCATATAAGTATTGAAGAAGTGAAGCAACCAGAATTAGATGCCCGTTTAGTTGCTGAAAATATTGCACAACAACTTGAAAAGCGAGTGATGTATAGACGCGCAGTAAAGAGAGTTTTAGGTAACGCTACAAGATTGGGCGCACTAGGAATTAAGATAATGGTAAGTGGTCGATTAAATGGAGCTGAAATAGCTCGATCTGAGTGGTATCGCGAAGGACGTGTTCCATTACATACATTTAGAGCTGACGTTGACTATAGCAGTTATAGGGCGAATACTCAGTATGGAGTTATTGGCATTAAAGTATGGATTTTCAAAGGTGAAATTCTAGATCATAATAAAGGCACTATTGAAGAAGTTTCAAAGCGTGGTGCTGGAAAACAAACAGTAAAGAAGTAAAGGAATTAAGAAATGTTGCAACCTAAACGTACAAAATTTAGAAAAATGATGAAAAACCGCAACCGCGGTTTAGCTGCTGGCCACAATGTAAGCTTTGGTGATATTGGCCTTCAAGCAACTGGAAGGTGTCGAATGACTGCTAGGCAAATTGAAGCAGCACGTCGTGCAATGACCAGACATGTTAAGCGCCAAGGAAAAATTTGGATTCGTGTATTTCCTGATAAACCAATTACTAAAAAACCCCTTGAAGTTCGTATGGGAAAAGGTAAAGGTAGTGTTGAATATTGGGTTGCGTTAATTAAACCTGGACAGATGTTATTTGAAATGCAGGGCGTAGATGAAGTCGTTGCTAGAGAAGCTTTTGAGCTTGCAGCTGCAAAGCTTCCTGTCAAAACAACAGTAATTAAACGGACAATAATGTAATGGATGTTAAAGAATTAAGAGATCAAGACGAGTCTCAGTTAAATGATCAGCTTATAACATTGCTTAAGGAGCACTTTGAATTGCGTATGCAGCAGAGCACTTCTCAGTTAAGTGATTTATCAAAGCTTAGTAAAACAAAGAAAGCAATTGCCCAAATTAAAACAATAATTAATGAGAAGAAGTCATGAGTGAAACTAATTCAGTAGAAAGAATATTAACAGGCAAGGTTGTTAGTAATAGCCGTGATAAAACAATTGCTGTTTTAGTTGAGCGCAAAGTGCGCCATCCAATTTATAAAAAATATATTAAACGTAGCACAAAAGTTCATGCACATGATGAGAAGAATGAATGTGGTCTTGGTGATGTAGTAAGAGTTTCTGAATCAAAGCCTTTCTCAAAAACAAAGAATTGGGCTTTGGTAGAAGTTGTTGAAAAATCTGTAAATATTGATTAACTAGTAGCATTTTAGAGAGAAGAATATGATTCAAATGCAAACAAGATTACATATAGCTGACAATAGTGGTGGGGTTAAGGCTATGTGTATTAAAGTTTTAGGCGGTTCAAAGCGCCGTTATGCCAATATTGGTGATGTTATTAAGGTTAGTATCAAAGAAGCATCTCCTCGAGGTAAAGTTAAGAAAGGTGATGTATATGATGCAGTAGTTGTTAGAACTGCTCAAGGTGTTCGCCGAAGTGATGGCTCTAGAATTCGCTTTGATAATAATGCTGTAGTGTTGCTGAATCCAAAATTAGAGCCAATTGGTACACGTATTTTTGGACCTGTGACTCGTGAATTAAGAAACGCACAGTTTATGAAAATTGTTTCACTTGCACCAGAGGTTCTGTAATGATGAAAATTAAAAAAAATGATGAAGTGATAGTTATTGCAGGAAAGGATAAGGGCTCAATTGGATCTGTAAAAAATATCCTTGGAGTAAAAGTTATTGTAGAAGGTTTAAATCTAGCTAAGAAACATGTTCGTGCTAATCCTCAGGAAGGTATTCAGGGTGGTATTGAAGAAAAGGAAATGCCATTAAGTATTTCTAATGTTGCAATTTACAACCCAACTTCAAAAAAAGCAGATCGTATAGGTATTAGAACAGATGATAAAGGTGTGAAAGAAAGATTTTATAAATCGAGCGGCGAATCCGTACTTTGATATAACAAATAAATAGGTGACAAGTGTCTAGATTACAAGAACAATACAAAAATGAAATTCTTCCTAAATTAAAGGAAGAATTAGGTGTCACTAATACAATGTCAGTCCCTAAGATTGAAAAAATAACAATAAATATGGGATTAGGCAGTGCATTGGGAGATAAAAAAATACTAGAAAGTGCTCTTGAGGAGTTAGGACTAATTTCTTCACAAAAGCCAATGACTTGTTTAGCAAGAAAGTCAGTAGCAAGCTTTAAACTTAGAGAAGGAAATGCTATTGGGTGTAAAGTTACCTTGAGAAAAGAAAGAATGTATGAATTCTTAGACCGTTTAGTGAATGTTGCAATACCTCGTATTAGAGATTTTCGCGGACTTAATGATAAATCGTTTGATGGTCGAGGAAACTACAACATGGGTATTACTGAACAGATTGTGTTCCCAGAAATTGAATTTGATAAAGTAACAAAAGTGCGTGGTATGGATATTGCTATCACTACTAATGCAAAAAATGATGAAGATGCTAAGAAACTATTGGCGATGTTTAATTTTCCATTTAAAGGAGAAAATAATGGCTAAAAAGTCTATGATTCACAGAGATGTGAAGCGATCAAAATTGGTCGAAAAGTTCAAAGAAAGACGTCTTGAATTAAAAAAAATAATTAAGAGTATTCATACCTCTGATGAAGATCGTTTCCAGGCAGTGATTAAATTACAATCACTACCAAGAGATGCCTCGCCTGTTCGCCAACGTAATCGTTGTGGATTGTCAGGACGACCTCATGGGTTTTACCGTAAATTTGGCTTAGCCAAATCTCAACTCAGAGAGCGCACTATGAATGGTGAAGTTCCTGGATTATCTAAAGCAAGCTGGTAGGAGTTTAATATGAGTATGTCTGACCCAATAGCTGATATGTTGACTAGAATTAGGAATGCACAAGCAGTTAATAAAGATCAAGTAAGTATCCCAGCTTCAAATTTGAAGTCGGCGATTGCCAGTGTTATGCAAGACGAAGGTTATATCACTTCTTTTGCTATTGAAGGTGATAAAGCTGCTAACAAAACGTTAGTAATAAAATTAAAATATTTTGATGACCAACCAGTTATTGAAACCTTAAACAGAATTTCTAAGCCTAGCTTAAGACATTATGCGAGCAAAGACGAGATGCCAAGAATTATGAATGGTTTAGGTATTGTCATTGTCTCAACACCAAAAGGTGTAATGACAGGTCAAGCTGCCAAAGCCCAAAATATTGGTGGTGAAGTCTTGTGCAGTGTTTCATAATATTGGAGATTAAGAATGTCTAGAATTGCAAAAGCACCAATTACAATCCCTGAAGGCGTAAATATTACGCAAGCTGAAGGATTAATTTCGGTCAAAGGAAAACTTGGTGAAATGACAATGCATGTTAATTCAGCAGTCCTTGTTTCTAATAATGATAATGTATTAACCTTTGAGCCAAATGAAGTTAGTAAGAAAGAACAAAAAAGCGCATGGGCTCAGGCTGGAACAGTAAGAGCAAATACAGCAAATTTAATTAAGGGCGTTACCGAAGGCTGGGAGAAGAAGCTAACACTAATTGGAGTTGGTTATCGTGCTAAAGCGCAAGGTAAAGTATTAAACTTAACTTTGGGTTTTTCTCACCCAGTTAACTATAATTTGCCTGAAGGTATTTCTGTTGAAACTCCTTCGCAGACAGAGGTTATTGTTAAAGGTATTGATAAGCAGAAAGTTGGTCAAGCTGCAGCAGAAATTAGAGCATTTCGTCCTCCAGAGCCATATAAAGGTAAAGGCGTTCGTTATACAGATGAGCAGGTTGTTCGTAAAGCTGCTAAGAAAAAATAATTGATTAAGGTAGTTAAATGAAATTATCAAAAAAAGATGCTCGCTTAAGAAGAGCAACAAAATTTAGAGCTAAACATGCTGAAAGAGATGTAGAGCGTTTATGTGTATTCAAATCTTCTCAGCATATATATGCTCAGATCATTAGTGGTTGTGGAACGAAAACGTTAGCTTCTGCATCAAGCATATCTTTGAAAATGAAGAATGGTGGAAATGTTGAAGCCGCTTCAAAGGTGGGAGATTTGATAGCAAAGGCTGCTAAAAAAGCTAAAGTTTCTAAGGTCGCATTTGATCGTTCAGGATTTAAGTATCACGGACGAGTAAAAGCCCTTGCTGAAGCGGCAAGAGAAGGCGGATTAGATTTTTAATTAAGTAAACTTAAGGTTTAAAGAATGGCTGATAATAAAAGAAATAATTATAAAGAAGAAAGTGAATTCATCGAAAAGCTGGTTAATATTCGACGCGTAGTTAAAGTTGTCAAAGGTGGTAGAATTTTTGGTTTCTCTGCTCTAGTAGTAGTTGGTGATGGAAATGGAAAAGTTGGATATGGAACTGGAAAAGCTCGTGAAGTTCCTTTAGCTATTCAAAAAGCAATGGATAAAGCTAAAAGAGCTATGAAGCCTGTCCCATTAGTAAATGGAACATTGCACTACCCTATTACATCATCTGTTGGAGCTGCTAAAGTATATATGCAGCCTGCCTCTGAAGGAACAGGCGTAATTGCTGGTGGACCCATGCGAAGTGTTTTAGAGGCAGTTGGAGTTCATAATATTTTGGCAAAGTGTAATGGTACTCGTAACCCAATTAGTGTTGTTAGAGCTACTGTTGAAGGCTTAACTCAAATGTCATCGCCACAAATAGTCGCTGCAAAGCGAGGTAAAACGGTTGAACAAATTACTGGAGAAGTGTGATGGCTGAGAAAAAAGTAGAAACAAAAGCAGCTCCTAAGAAGTCAACTCCTAAAAAAGTAGTTGCTAAGGTTGCAACTTCTAAAGTAGTTGAAACTAAAAAAGTACCTACTAAAAAAGCTGTGTCTACAAAGTCAACGGTAAGTGTGACATTAATTAAAAGTTTTTATGGCCGTCTTCCTAAGCATCGTGCGACAGTAACTGGTTTAGGATTAAAAAGAATTAACCATACGGTTATTCTTGAGGACACGCCAGAAGTAAGAGGCATGATTAATAAAGTGTCTTACTTATTAAAAGTAGAGGGTTAAATAATGAATTTAAATACTTTGAAGCCTGCAATAGGTGAAAAAACTAGCAGGAAGCGTGTCGGAAGAGGCATTGGTTCCGGAATGGGTAAGACAGCTGGAAGAGGACATAAAGGTCAAAAATCTCGATCTGGCGGATTTTCGAAGGTTGGTTTTGAAGGTGGTCAGATGCCACTTCAAAGAAGATTGCCTAAGGTTGGTTTCTCGTCAAGGGTTTCTATAATAACATCTCAGGTAACACTATCTCAGCTTGATAAGTTAACTGAAACTGATATCAATATTGATGTTCTTAAGAAGCACAACCTAGTTACTAAAAATATATTAAGAGTCAAGGTTATGCTTTCAGGTGAAATCAATCGCGCTATTAACCTAGTTGGAATTAAGCCAACTAAGGGTGCTAAAGCAGCTATTGAGGCTGCTAAAGGAACCATAAGCGAGTAAGGATATGAGTGACGATCTATTAAAACGCATCCTATACTTAGTTGGTGCTTTAATCGTTTTCAGACTTGGAACGCATATTGTGATTCCATTTATATCACAGACTGCGTTAGCTTCACTTGTGGAAGATAACAGAACTGGTATTCTAGGAATGATGAATATGTTTTCAGGTGGAGCCTTAGAACGCTTATCAATCTTTACGCTTGGAATCATGCCTTACATTTCATCTTCAATTATTATGAACCTGATGACATCAGTTGTTCCGAAGTTTGAGCAACTTAAAAAAGAAGGTGATCGAGGAAGAAGAACAATTACTCAATATACTAGAATGGGTACAGTATTTTTAGCGGTATTTCAATCATATGGAGTGTCAATTGCACTTCAGTCTCAGTCAGGTGGAGGCGTAGCGTTAGTTACAAATCCTGGCCTAACCTTTAGTTTTGTAACAGTAGTTACATTAACTACCGGTACTTTATTTTTGATGTGGCTTGGTGAACAGATTAGTGAGAAAGGAATTGGTAATGGAATTTCAATGATAATCTTTGCAGGTATTGTTGCAGGCTTGCCAGCTTCATTTGGTAATACTCTTAGTATGGTTGGTACGGGAGAGTTAAGTGTATTTGTTGTCGTACTTATGTTGGCAATGGTAGTTCTTGTAATGGCTTTTGTTGTTTTCATGGAAAGAGGCCAAAGACGAATTGCTGTTAATTATGCTAAAAGACAACAGGGAAGAAAAATGGTTGGTGGTCAGACATCCTATTTACCACTCAAGATTAATATGGCAGGTGTTATTCCGCCTATTTTTGCCTCAAGTATTATTTTATTTCCAGCAACTTTAGGTGGATGGTTTTCTCAATCTGAGGGAATGGGATGGTTAGCAGATATTACTTCAAGCATTTCACCAGGCCAGCCTCTCTACATAATTTTTTATGGTGCTGCCATTATCTTCTTTACCTTTTTCTATACAGCTCTTACTTTCAACGCGAAAGATACAGCAGATAATTTAAGGAAATCAGGTGGATTTATACCAGGTATTAGACCTGGACAGCATTCGGCAGACTATATAGACGCAGTAACTTCAAGACTAACAGCAGTAGGTGCTATTTACATAACAGCAGTATGCCTACTTCCAGAGTTTTTAATTTTGTATTGGAACGTTCCGTTCTACTTTGGTGGAACTAGTCTTTTAATTATCGTTGTTGTAGTAATGGATTTTATAGCACAAGCGCAGTCTCATATGATGTCCAATCAGTATGAAGGCTTAATGCGCAAAGCAAATTTAAAGTAAGGGTAAGTTATGAAAGTAAGAGCATCAGTTAAAAAAATTTGTAAAGATTGCAAAATTATTAAAAGACATGGAGTAATTCGTGTCATATGTAAAGAGCCTCGCCATAAGCAGAGACAAGGTTGATGACATTGACAGGCGTTCATTTACAAAGTAAAATTGCACGATTTTTCAACTATAAAATTTTGAATGGAATTATCCATTCAAAAATAAAATTTTTAGAGGCATAGGTAGATTATATGGCACGTATTGCAGGCATAAATATTCCAACAAATAAACATATTGTAATTGGTTTACAATCAATTTTTGGTATTGGAGAAACTAGATCAAAACTAATTTGTAAAACACTTAAATTAGAGCAAAGCACTAAGGTGTCTGCACTAACTGAAGATCAACTAGAAGCAATTCGTGGAGCTGTTTCTCAATTTGAAGTTGAAGGTGATTTGAGGCGTGATGTTGCAATGAACATAAAACGCCTAAGAGATTTAGGTTGCTACCGTGGTATACGTCACAGAAAGGGATTACCGTTACGTGGCCAAAGAACAAAAACAAACGCTAGAACTCGCAAGGGTCCGCGTCGTTTAATTAAATAATTAAGGCATAAGTTATTATGGCAAAAGAGCAAACAGCTAAGAAAAAATCTAAGAAGATCGTCTCTGACGGTATTGCACATATTCATGCAACTTTTAATAATACTATTGTGATGATTACAGATCGTCATGGGAACACTTTATGCTGGGCAACTTCAGGTGGTGCAGGATTTAGAGGCTCAAGAAAATCAACGCCTTTTGCAGCTCAAGTTGCAGCAGGTAATTGTGGTGAAAAGGCTCAAGCTTTTGGAATGAAAAATGTAGAGGTTCGAGTTAAAGGCCCAGGCCCAGGCCGTGATTCTGCAATTAGAGGCTTGAATGCACAAGGTTTAAAAATTCAATCAATAACAGATGTGACGCCTATACCTCATAATGGTTGTCGTCCTTCTAAGAAACGTAGAGTATAAGGATAAATTATGGCAAGATATACAGGTCCTACATGTAAATTAGCACGCCGTGAAGGTGTGGACTTAGAGCTTAAGAGTGGAATTAGATCTATCGATTCTAAATGTAAATTAACACAACTTCCTGGTGTTCACGGAGCAAATGCCCGTCGTCAAAAAGGAAGTGAGTATGGATTGCAGCTCCGTGAAAAGCAAAAAGTTAGACGTATTTATGGTGTATTAGAAAAGCAATTTAGTCTTTATTATAAAAAAGCTAGTGCAAAAAAAGGGCCAACTGGTGAAAATTTACTATCACTTCTTGAGTGTCGTCTTGATAATGTTGTCTATAGAATGGGTTTCGCTTCAACGCGTGCCGAAGCAAGACAATTAGTGTCTCATAAGTCAATTGTAGTAAATGGCAAGCTGGTTAATATACCTTCTTTTCAAGTAAGTGCAAATGATGAAATCTCTGTTCGAGAAAAAGCAAAAAAACAAAGCCGAATTCAACTAGCACTTGAAATTTCTGGTCAAAGTGGATTATCAGAGTGGTTGGATGTTGATAATAAAGCATTAAAAGGTGTTTTTAAAAATGTCCCTGCTCGCGATGAATTATCTTCAGATATTTCAGAGCAATTAATCGTTGAATTGTATTCTAAATAGGAATTAAATATGCAAGGAAGTGCAAGAGATTTTCTAAAACCAAAACTAGTAGATTCAGTTGAGTTGTCTAAAAACGAATATCGCGTTGTTCTAGAGCCTTTTGAAAGAGGTTTTGGACATACTTTAGGAAATTCAATTAGAAGAACGTTATTATCTTCTATGGTTGGTTCTGCGATCACAGAAGTAGCAATTGATGGTGTAATGCATGAATTTTCAACTATTGAAGGTGTTCAAGAAGACGTTCTAGATATACTTCTCAATCTTAAAGAAGCTTCTATTGGCCTAAATTCAAGTGATAGCGCTACAGTTATTATTGAAAAACAAGGTCCATGTGAGCTTACAGTTGCTGACATTGAAGCAAATGGTACAGATGTTTCTGTATTTAATCCTGAGAAAGTAATAGCTACAGTAAATGAAGGTGGAAAAATTAGAATGACTGTTGTTATTAATACTGGTATCGGTTATGACGTTGCTGTTGCTAGATCAGTTGATTCTGAGACAATTGGAAGCATTCAGTTAGATGCAAGTTTCTCTCCTATAAAAAGAGTAAGTTTTACTGTTGAATCTGCAAGAGTTGAACAAAAAGTTAATCTAGATAAACTAAATATTGTTATTGAAACTAATGGTTCAGTTAATGCTGAAGATGCTGTTAAGAGAGCTGCTACAATTCTTCAAGATCAATTATCTTCATTTGTTGAGTTAGAGCCAGTAATCGAAGAGGAGCCACAACCAACTTCAGATGACTTTCCTCCAATGTATTTATCAGCTGTCGATGAGCTTGAATTAACAGTTCGCTCTGCAAACTGTTTGAAAGCTGAACAAATCTATTATATTGGTGACTTGATTCAAAAATCAGAGCAAGACTTACTTAGAACTCCAAACTTGGGGCGTAAGTCACTTAATGAAATTAAAGAAGTTTTGACAGAGAAAAATCTAGAGCTTGGTACAGAAATTGAAAACTGGCCACCAGTTGACTTAATGAGTGAATAAGGATAAATAATGAGACACAGAAAGTCAGGTAGACAATTAAATAGAAATTCATCGCATAGAAAAGCCATGTTTAAGAATATGGCTAATTCATTAATTCTGCATGAAACAATTAAAACAACACTTCCTAAAGC
>Ga0209502_10003046_pt1 | contig 13391 bp, 15 predicted proteins | sample ArcticOcean_MG_C_10_FD_187442 | JGI IMG/M metagenome (GOLD analysis project Ga0209502, IMG submission 187442) | Marine microbial communities from western Arctic Ocean - ArcticOcean_MG_CB11_90 (SPAdes) (version 2) | ecosystem: Environmental > Aquatic > Marine > Oceanic | place: Arctic Ocean...
ATTTTATAAACTCTACAACTCCTCCATCTGGGCTTATGATTGTAATGCCTCCATCTAAAAGAGTAGCAACGCAAATATTGCCTCCAGATTCCACAGCTAATGAATCAAACCTTTTAACTCCTCCATTGAAATTTAAAAGCATTCCACCATTAGTTGATAAAGGAAAAGCTAATTTATTTACCACACCATCACCAATAATATTAAAACTATAAAGTTTTCCTCCTTCCGTTTCTGCTACATAAAGCGTCTTTTCGTCAGGAGAAAGACCTATTCCATTGGGAGTTAAGAATGGTTGAATAACTTCTTTTATCTCAGAACCATCAGGTTTAGCCCAATATATAGCACCTCTATCCATATCTCTGTTCCTTACTTTTCCAAGATCTGTAAACCAAAAATTTCCAGATTTATCAAACACAATATCGTTTGGACCTTTTAAAGGAACACCATTACATTCCGTATATATAGTTATAAATTTACCAGTATTTAAATCAACTTTTTGAATGCTGCCACCTGAATAGTCATTAGCTTGGAGTATTGGTCTCATCCCTGCTCCATCAGATGAAATTTCCCACTCAAAGCCTCCGTTATTACATATATAACAGCTTCCATCTGGACCTATAGCTGCACCATTTGGACCTCCACCCAACTCTGCAACAACATTGACAACACCAGATACAGAAACTCTACTTAATGTTCCTCTAGCTATTTCAACAAGAAGAATTGATCCATCATTCATAAAGATAGGGCCTTCTGGAAATTTTAACCCAGTAGTAATGACTTTATATTCTTTTTCTATTATATTCATAATTTCCCCAACAATATTAATTTTTAGTATTTCTAATTTGTGGAACCATCCAAAACAACAATGCACCTAAAAAAGTGAATACAGAACATAAAATGAAACCAGAATTATAATCTCCAGTCAAATCAAAAAGTAATCCAGCTGAAAATGCACCTATAGCAGCACCCAAGCCTTGACCTAGATTAGAAGCTCCATAAATTGAAGCTAATCCCTTTCCTGAAAAAATTTTTGCCATTAATGTTGTTATTATTGGTCCACGCGCACCTGCTGATAAGCCAAAGCCTAAAATAAAGATAAATAAAAATAATTTACTAGGGTATATTTGTAATAATGCTAAAGATATAATCCCAATAAAACTCAAGGCATAACTTACAGTTGCAACTATGTGTCTAGGCCATCTATCGGCAGCAAAACCTGTGATAGCCATACCAGCAAAACTTAACATTCCAGCTATGCCAAATGAAAAAGCCGCCTCAACTTCACTAAACCCTATATAAATAAGATAAGCAACAACTTGCAAAGAAATCCCAAATATTCCAATTGCAGTAAAACCAAAAATAAAAAAGAAACCCCAGAAAACATTTGTCTTTAAAGCTTCACTTAAAGAAATTCCTCCAGACATTTTGCCATTTTTTGCTTTCCTTGGATTATTAATTGAACCATTAGCGATGAACTTCCAAGGAAGTATTAAGGCTAAAAAAAATAATAGTAAAAAAACAATTGCTACATAGTTGTAGGATAATTGCCATCCATATTTATCAATAGATAACTGTGATATAGGAGCAAGAATTAAAACTCCTAATCCTTGACCAGAATAAGCTACAGATAAAGCTGAACCTAAATTTTTATCAAACCATCTAGAAATCAAGCTTTGAGCAGGAATTACTCCTACCATAGCCGCTCCTATTCCTCCAAATAGACTTAATATTGCATAAAATTGCCAAATAGAGTTTAAATACCCAGAAAATCCATAAGCGATAGTTAAAAGTCCCATTCCAAACATATAATTAAATTTAGGTCCGTATCTATCAAATAAAACTCCTGAAATTAGAGATCCTAATCCTAAGCTTACCATATAAAAGGAATAAATAGATGCTACAGAAGCTCTATCCCATGAAAAATGAGAACTTAAGGGTAATAAAAAAACACCAAAACTTTCTCCCATTCCTCGACTTAATGCAGTCATCATTAAACAATAAATTAAAATTAAAATTGGTATCAATACACTTAATAAAATTTTATTATTTTGATTAACAAACGACAAAAAATATCCTTATTTTTTTTAAGAAAAAATTAAAAAAAGTTATAATAAATTAACAAGTTACACAATTAGATATACTTTAAAATAAACAAGTGAAAGAAGTTTCTAAAAAATGCACAAAGAAATAGATCCTAAAAAAGAAGAAGAAATAGAAAAGATTATCAAAGGCAAATTCATTTCATCTGCTATAGGAACCATTGATGAAGACGAATACCCCTTAGTAACAAAAACAATACCAATGTTTAATAATAAAAGTATTTATTTGTTAATGAGTGACTTAAGTGAACACACAAAAAATATACTAAATAATAATAAAATCAGTATTTACTATTCTTTAAAAGAAGAAAAAAAACAAAAATTAAATAACAAAAGACTAACATTTACTGGCACAGTTCAAAAACTAGATTTCAAAAAAAATAGTGAAGAGTTTTTACATTTACTTGAATCTTATGAAAAGATAGAAATTGGAAGTAAGTTTTGGGGTACATTTTCTGATTTTAACTTTTATAAATTTAAACCAAAAAGATTATTATTTATTGAAGGATTTGGAAAAGCTTATAAAAAAAATTTCGACTGAATGTAATTTAAAGAATAGTCATACCTAGATAAAAGTTCAAATAATCAACACATAAAATTAATTGAAGTATTTGTAAATATTAGAATTTTTAAAATTCCATTAAAGTTCAATTACTTTTAATAAAACATTATAAATATTGATAAAACAAAACAAAATAATTTTAAAACTAAGTTTGACTTAGAAATAATAGAAAATGATAGAAATACTAAAGATATCGCAATTTTTACAAAAGCAATTAAAGCCAAAAAAGGGTCACTACTTAACTGTAAAATTGTTTTATTAGCTATCATAGCAAGAGGTATAAAATATAACCCTATTCCCAAACTCATAGAAGTTAACGAAACTTTTAGCCAATTCTCTGACACCATACCAGAGGCTATAAAAACAGCTCCACAAACAGGTGGAGTAATAGTAGATAATAACGCAAACCAAAAAACAAAAAGGTGAACTTGTAAAAGATCTAAACCCATGTCAACTAAAGCAGGGCCTGCTACAGAAACACAGATAACATAAGCAGCTGTAGTTGGAACTTCCATACCTAAGATTAAACAGGCTATTCCTGTTAAAATTAAAGCTAACCAAACATTATTGTTTGAAAATGATATTATAAGAGAAGTTAATTTTATTCCAAGTCCTGTAATAGATAAAACACCAATTATTATAGATGCACAAAGTATAATAGATCCAATAAGAGATATTTGTTTTCCAGATAATACAAATGCAGCAAACAACCTTTTAAATCCTATATGAATACTAAATTTATTTTTAATATTAAAAAATAATAAAATTGCAGCACATAAAATTGCAATTGCCCCAGAATATTGAGGTGTAAAACCAATAAACATAAAAATTAACAAAATAGAAAAAGGAATAAGAAAAAAAATAGAAGTTATAAGTACGGCCTTTAATGAAGGAAGATTAGATTTTTCAATTGGTTTTAAGTTATAATTTTTACTGTAAAAGTTAATACCAACCCAAACAGTAAAAAAAAATAAAATTGCAGGCAATAAAGCAGCCAATATAATTTGGTTATATGGAATGCCAGTCAATTCAACCATTACAAAGGCACCTGCTCCCATTAAAGGGGGCATTATTTGACCACCAGAGGATGCGACTGCCTCAACTGAAGCAGCTAACCTTTTGGGATATCCAAGCTTTATCATAGCTGGAAGTGTCACCATACCAGTAGAAGCCACATTAGCTGAAGCAGAGCCAGATATTGAGCCAAAAAGAGCTGATGAAAGAACAGAAACTTTAGCAGCTCCACCTTTTAATCTTCCAGCTACAGCAGTTGCTATATTCATAAAACCTAATCCAGCTTCTCCAGAATTTAAAAAAGCTCCTAAAATAACAAAGATTGATACTATTGAAACTGATACTCCTGTTAGTGTGCCCCATATCCCACCCTCTGCAATAGTTAATGTTCCTAAAAAACTATTAATTGGCGTTCCAGCATAGCCAAATTCACCTGGAATGAAATTTCCAAATAGTCCGTATAATAAAGATACGAAGGTAACTATTGGTAAAGGCCAACCAACAGACCTTCTGGCCATTTCCAAAACTACAACTAATAAAATAACTGATATAAAAAGCTGAAAATCATTTTCTAAAAAACCATATTGATCCATGAGTAAATCAGAATTAAAAGCTATCCACAAACAGCTCACAAAACCTAATACAGTAAAAATTAACTCTATAGATAATACCTTAATATCCCTATTATAAAGGAACACCCATGGAATAATAATTGCCATATGTAAAGGTCGAGAAATTAAGTTAGGTATTAATCCTGAAAAAATTAAAAAAATGTGGAATACAATTGATAAAAAACCAAAAGCAATCCACATTTTCTCATTAATTATTATTTTCATTATAAATAAAATTACATATGATGCTTAGCTAATTTAGCACCAACTTCTTCATAAAATTTAATAGCTCCTGGATGTATTTTTGTAGAAATATTAGATAACATATCATAAGAAACACCATTCCACCACTTAGCCGCTTCTCCTAATTTACCTTTGTTTTCCCAATATGATTTAGTTAAACTATAGGCCACATCGTCATTCATATCTGTTATTGAGTATGCAACAACAGGAAGAGAGGTCGTATTAATATCTTTATTTTGACCAGAATATGTACCTGCAGGAATTACTAGTTTTGTTCTTTTAGAAGTTTTTATTTGTTCATCACTTAATGAAACAACGTTAACACCCATAGTTGCTGAAGCTTCAACAACGTTTGGAGCTGGATAAGATCCAGCAGTAACAAAACCATCAATTTGTCCATTTTTAAGAGCAGGAACTGCATTTGACAATTCAACTTCTGCAAGCTTAACCTTGCCTTCTAAACCGAAGATTTTAAGGTATTTAGCACCTTCTTTTGCTCCAAAAGATCCTTTACCTAGTAATATGGTTTTACCTGACATTTCTTCAAAATTTGTAACACCTGATTTTTTTGACATAACAAAATGCATTGTTAAAGAAGGAATAGGAAATAATGCTCTAATCTCTTTATATCTAGGGTTACCTTTACCTTTAAACATAGCCTTTTCACCAATTGCTAGTTTTACTAGAACTGGTGGTGTTGTAAAAACATAATTACCTTTTCTACCTATTACTTCTTTAACATTTTGAACTGAACCTTGACTTTCTTCAATAGTAACAATCATCTGGCCATTAGATGATTTTTTAATTGTTTGAGAAATTTGTACACCCATCTGATAATATGATGAAGTAGATTTTGCTGACTTATAAGTTATACGTGTTTCTGAATTAGCCGAGTATATTGTAAATATACTAATTAAAATTCCATATAAAAAACTTCTAATATTCATAATTTTCTCTCCACTTGATTAATTAATTTAACTATTTAGAATATCTTAATAAACTATATTATATATATGTATATAAATCTTGTACAAATCATAAATAGAGCTGATGAATAATTTATTAACACCTTTAACAACTATTTTTCAAACTATAGAAGATAAAATTACCTTTATAATATTATTATTTGAAGGCTTTATTTTAATTATAATTTTGTTAATTTGTATTTGGATATATGGCTTTGTAAGAAAAAATCTTGGAATAGATAAACAAACTAAAGAATTAATCAAAATTAGAAAGTTACTTGAAAAAGAGAATAAAAATGAAAAATAATTTATAAAAATTATTATTAAAAAGGGAAGCCTGAACCATTTTTACTTTGTCTATATATTTTTAAATCTTTTCCTTTAGCAACGGGGATACAAGTAAATTGAGGAGGGGTTAAACCAACTTCACGAAGTTCCATACCAGCATTTTGTGATTGAGAAAAACATTCAGCAGCATTTTTATATCTTAATCCACTATCTATAATATCTGAACCAAAAACCCAAAGAAGTATAAATTCCATCTAATTCTCCTAATAATTTTAAGGCAAGATGAAATCTTGCCTTAAATGTTAATTTATAAAGTTTTTAAAGTTATATTCCTTGGTTTTCTTTCTTCAGGAATTTCCCTTATGAGAGAGATTGTTAAAAGACCATTTGATAAAGTTGCGTCCTTAACATCAACATATTGCTCAAGGCGAAACTTTTGTTCAAAAGATCGTTTAGCAATACCTTTATATAAATATTGAATATTTTTATCTTCAACATCAGTTCCAATATTTCCTTTAATAGAAAGAACTCCATCATGAACATCAATTGAAATATCTTTGTTATTAAATCCAGCAACAGCAATTGTAATTTCATATTCGTCTTCAGATATTCTAATAATATCATGAGCCGGAAAAGAGTTTTGCTTCTGAGTTGACATAGTTTCAAGTTCATTAAATAAGTTATCAAATCCAACAAACGAACGTAGTGCAAGTGTAGGTAATATAGTCATATTATTCTCCTTATAAAGCGAGTTATAGCAAACATCCCATTATGGCGATGTTTAATTTTTAGAATGTGACCCTAATGGCATCACATTACTTAAATTTGTATTGAAAAAAAAAATTTCAAGACTTAAACTTAAAAAAATAATTTAGAGGGTTAAGTTTTGAAAGTTAATAAATTTTTAGACACATTAATTGTTGGAGCAGGATTTGCCGGCATGTATTCACTTTATAAACAAAAGTTGGATGGCTTTAATGCTGAAATTTTTGAACAAGGTGACGGCGTAGGTGGCACTTGGTATTGGAATAGATACCCTGGGGCAAGGTGTGATATTGAAAGTATGGATTATTCATATTCTTTTTCTAAAGAGTTACAACAAGAATGGAATTGGAAGGACAAATATGGAACTCAACCTGAATTATTGGAGTATGCAAATCATGTTTGTAATAAATTTAACCTTAAAGAGAATATCAACTTTAATACAAAAATCATAAAAGCAAAATTCAATAAAAACAATAATAAATGGTTAGTCGAAACTAATGATAATCAATTAATTGAATGTAAATACTTTATTCTTGCTACAGGCAATTTATCTACTCCAAATACTCCAAATATAAATGGTATTAAAAATTTTAAAGGTAATATCTACCATACAGGAGCTTGGCCTAAAAAAATGCCCAATTTTAATGGCCGGACTGTTGGAATTATAGGCACAGGATCATCAGGAGTTCAGTCAATTCCAATTATCGCAAAAACAGCGAAAAAACTACTTGTTTTTCAAAGAACTCCTAACTTTAGTTTGCCAGCAAGACATTCTAAATTACCTAAAGAGAAAAGAGATGAATATAAAAGAGATTATGACAAATATAGAAAACTTGCTCAAAACTCATCTTTTGGAATTGCAAAATACCAACCCCCTACTCAATCAGCTTTTGATGTTAATGATGAAGAAAGAAATAAAATTTATCAAAAAGCTTGGGATGAAGGTGGGCAGGCTATAATGTTTTCATTCACTGATTTATTAACTGACCAAAAAGCTAATGAAACTGCTGCTGAATTTGTTAGAAATAAAATAAGAAAAACTGTAAATGATAAAAAGCTAGCTGAACTTTTATGTCCCCAAGATCATCCAATAGGAACAAAAAGACTTTGTTTAGATAGTAATTATTTTGAAACATATAACAGAGATAATGTTACATTAGTAAATATATCAAAACACCCTATCGATGAAATAATTGAAAATGGATTATCAAGTAATCATTCTGAGTATTTATTTGATGACTTAGTTTTTGCAACTGGTTTTGATGCTATGACTGGAGCTGTTAATGCTATTGAAATATTAAATGATGAAAACGTAACTTTAAAATCTAAATGGAATAATGGTCCTAAAACTTATTTAGGCGTCATGGTGTCTGATTTTCCAAATTTATTCATGATAACTGGACCTCAAAGTCCAGGTGTTAAAAGCCAAATGATTTTATCAATTGAACAACATGTAGATTTCATTCACTCTTTAATAAAACATACAAAACATAATAATTACAAAGATATATCAGCAAAGACTAAAGAACAAGATGAATGGGTTATTCATAATAATGAAGTAGCAAATAGTACATTATATCCTTTAGCTCATTCTTGGTATAATGGAGATAACATTAAAGGTAAAACTAGAAACTTTATGCCTTATGTTGGAGGTGTAAGTAATTATAAAAATATTTGCGATCAAATATTAAAAGATAATTACAAAGGATTTGAGTTTTCTTAAATAAGCTAATTATAAAAATAAGAGTAAATTATGGAAATTTCTAACGTAGATGTTAACACTTATAAAATCCCTTTACCTGAACCTGTAGAAGCTTATGCAGCAGGTTTAATGAAAGCTTTTGACTTAGTTATTTGCAAAATTACTAATAATAACGGAATTCAAGGCGTTGGATATATTACCGTTCATGAAAATCAAGGACTGGCTATTTCACAAATTATCAAAAACAGTTTTAAGCCATTGTTATTAAAACAAGATCCAAGGTTAATAGAGTTATTATGGAAAAATATGTGGAAAGCAACTCACTATGCTGGACGAGGGGCGCCTGTAAGCTTTGCCATAGCAGCAGTTGATGTGGCTTTATGGGATTTAAAAGGCAAATGTCTTAAAGAACCTTTATGGAGACTTTTAGGTGGTCATGATAAAAAAGTTACTGCTTATGCAGGAAATATTGATTTAAATTTTTCAAAAGAGAAACTTCTTGATGGTGCTACAAAGTCTTTAGACAAAGGTTTTAAAGCAATTAAAATGAGACTTGGTAGAGAAAGTCTCTCTGAAGATATTGAAAGGTTAGATGCCATGAGAAATCATCTTCCTGACAACATTATGTTAATGGCTGATGCTAATGAAGCTTGGAGAACAGACCAAGCTGTTGCAGCCTTTAAAGAGATTGAAAGATTCAAACTAGTTTGGCTTGAAGAACCAATAAAGCCAGATGACTTTAATGGTTATTCATACTTGCGTTCATTAGGCAAAATTCCAATAGCTGCTGGGGAAAATCTTCACACTCTATCAGAATTCAATCAATTAATAACAGTGAATGGTGTGGATTTTTTAGAGCCTGATTTAACTACATGCGGAGGAATTACTCCATTTATGAAAGTTGCAAAATTAGCGGAAATAAATAACCTTCCAATATGTTCTCATGGCGTACATGAACTTCACGTTCATCTTTTAGCAGCCTGCCCTAATGCATCTTATTTAGAGTTTCATGCATGGAGAATTGATGACTTTATAGACAGCTCATTAGTTGTTAAAAGTGGTTATACGGAACCATCAGAAAAACCAGGACATGGTATAAATTTTGATTATGATAAGCTAAAATCTTACTTAATTAACTAAATTTCTAATTAGTTAAATTTTTATGTTTATTTATTTTTTTTTAATTATAAATCAAATATCAATTTTTAATTATTATTAAAGAGAATTTTATGGAAAAAATTAAAACTATTAAATCTTATGGCAATGAGATGTTAAAAAATGCTGAAAGCACTGATGATCAGAAATTTGGATCTTTTTATCTTTCTCGTTTTTTGGGTTTTAATATAAGTTTTGAAGGAGAGTGTTGCTTAGTTAAATTTATTGCAACACCGCCAATGTTTAACCCGCAAGGTTCTTTGCATGGTGGAATTATTGCAACTGCAATGGATGTGGCTATGGGGCATCTTCTTCATCAAACGACTGGATCTGGTGTTACATTAGAAATCAATGTTAAATATTTATCTCCTATTATAGGTGGCAACATAACTTGCAAAGGTAGCTTTCTTAGGAAAGGTAAGTCTATCAGCTTTCTTCAGGCACACATGTATAAAGAAGATGGGAAAATAGCAGCTTATGCAAGCGCCACATGGAAACCTTTAGATATATAAATTAGTTATTTAATTTTCTCATATCACAATACTCTTCTGCAGTCATATAATGATAGGTTACATTTTCATAATTAATCTTTATTGGCTCTGGATCAACAATTTCTACATCTATTCCCATAGTAATAGCTTTTCTTAAGGCCATCGAAGTAATGTTAACACTAAAAGAAGTACCAATAAAAATAATTTTACTAGCTGAAGCCATCCAAGTTTCAGCTTCTGAAATCCTATAAAGCTCTGTATACATTTCATCAAATAATAAAACATATGGTTTTAAAGAAATATTTTTTTCAGGTCTAAAATTTAGATTTTTATTAATATTTATATTAAATTTCTTTAGTAATTTTTTTTTTAATAACTCTTGGCTATAATTTTTTGGAGTAATTAAATCATCCCAAGAAGCATCAAATGGAGTTTGAATTTCCATTTCATCTTTATAAATAATTACTTTATCCAACCTACCGTGAATTGAAATATAATTTTGATTACCTGCCTTCCCATCTAAACCATCAATATTTTGTGTGATTAATTTTTTATCTGATAACCAATAGTGAGCGGAATTAGGTTTTACATCTTTATATGAAGCAAACCTTTTATAATACCATATGAGAAATTCTTCAGGGTTATTCACATACATTGATCTGGTAGCCATTTCTTGAGGGGTATAGTTAACACTTCCAATCGTCCAAAAGCCATCAGAGCCACGAAAAGTAGGAATACCACTGCTAGCGCTTACACCTGCACCTGTAATAAATAATTCGGACAAATTAAAAAACCTTAAAGATGTTGTTAATAATAAAAAAATTATGTACTTAATTTAATATTATTATTAATTATAAAATTTTCAAATCATTAAAATAAGATAATTTCATTGGTGCTTTTATGTTTTTTTTTAAAACTATATTGTTAATATTATTTTTTTCTAGCCAAGGGTTATCATCTAGTTGGAATTTTAGGTCTAATTTAGATTTAAATCCACCTTATATTAAATGTGTAGAGGCTATAGCTAATGGAAAAGACATGGGTCCTGTATCACTAAAAAATAGAAAACAATATACGAAGTATTTTTTTGAAAATCATATTTATGAAATAATAATTAATAGTTCCTTCATGACATGTGTAAGAGTTGACTTAAGCAAAAAACAAAAACCATACCCTTTAAGCAAATAATAACATTACTCTTCTAGAATTTCACCGCTACCCCCAAAGTCTTTAGGAAAATCTTTAAATTTAGGAAGTCCGTCTTTAATTGGCAAAATTGTACTTTCATAATTTATATGAGCGGTAGGTTTGAATTCAAAACTTTCTAAAATAGAACTATAAACATCTATTACACCATATGTATTTCTATGATCCGTAAATAAATGTCCTCCGCATTTAGTACACCATTTTCTATCATGGCCATCACTTAATGAAAATTGATCTATTAATTCTTTACCTTTTGTAATTTTTAATTGATCAGGTTTAAAAAGAGTTGCTCCACACACAGGGCTGGCAGACCATGAACGACAAATCTTACAATGACAAACCATCATTGCCATAGCATCACCATCAACTTCAAGGTTAACCGAGCCACACATACATTTTCCTTTATAAACCATTACAGCCTCCTAAAAATTTTAAAAACTACTATCAATATATTAAAAGAAATGTAAAACAACAAGTACACTTTTTAAACAGGAATTAAATTTTGAATATAATAGTTTCTATAAAAAACTTAAAAAAAATATATAAAAACAACCTTGTTGCTATTAATAATTTAAATTTAGATATTTTTGAAGGAGAAATAATTGCTCTTCTAGGACCTAATGGCGCAGGAAAAACAACATTAATATCTACTATATGTGGCCTTTCTTCCATTTCAAGCGGATCAATTAAAGTAAAAAGCTTTGATGTAGTCGATGACTATAGAAAAACAAGAGAAATCATTGGCCTTGTTCCTCAAGAATTAGCTCTTGAGCCATTTGAAAAAGTAATTAATTCTATTAAATTTTCCAGAAGATTATTTGGAAAAAAAAATGACCCAATATATCTTGATAATCTTTTAAAAAAATTACATTTATTTGATAAAAAAAATGAAACTATAAAGTCTCTTTCAGGTGGAATGAAAAGAAGAGTTTTAATCGCTAAAGCATTAAGTCACAACCCCAAAATACTTTTTTTAGATGAACCTACTGCAGGTGTTGATGTAGAGCTTAGAAAAGATATGTGGGATATAATTAAAGAGTTAAAAAAAGACGGAGTAACCATTATCTTAACTACTCACTACATAGAAGAAGCAGAAATGATAGCGGATAGAATAGGTATTATAAATAATGGAGACCTATTATTAGTTGAAGAAAAACAAAGCCTTATAAAGAGAATGAGTATAAAGACCTTAAAAGTTAATTTAAAGAAATCTATAGCTAAAATACCTAATAAATTAAAAAGTTATAAATTGAAACTTGATGTTACTGGAAATTATTTTTTATATAATTATAAAACAGGGGTAGAAAAAACAGGGATCACATCCCTGCTTTCAGACATGAGTTCAATTGGTATGGAGCTTCAAGATATTCAAACAAAACAAACTTCCTTAGAAGATATTTTTGTTAAGATAATAAAGGACTAATTAATGAATTTACAAGGTATACTTGCAATTTATATATATGAAATGAATAGATCGTTTAGAACACTAATACAAAGCCTAGTGTCACCAGTTCTTTCTACTATGCTCTATTTTATAGTATTTGGATCTGCCATTGGATCAAGAATGGAAATGATAGATGGAGTTTCATATGGAGCTTTTATTGTTCCTGGACTTATAATGTTAACTGTGCAGATGCAAAGTGTTGCAAATGCTTCTTTTGGTATTTATTTCCCTAAGTTCATTGGCACAACATATGAATTATTATCGGCACCACTTTCTTTTATAGAAATTGTTATAGGATATGTCGGAGCTGCCGCAACTAAATCCTTTTCAATAGGCATCATTATATTACTAACATCAAATTTATTTGTGCATATTGATATTATTCATCCCTTTTTTATGATCTTTTTTTTATTAATTACATGCATAACATTTAGCTTGCTTGGGTTTATTATTGGAATAATTTCAGATAATTTTGAACAATTGAATATAGTACCTATGTTAATAATCACCCCTTTGGTGTTTTTAGGTGGTAGTTTTTATACAATAAATATGCTTCCTGAGTTTTGGCAAAATATCGCTTTATTAAACCCTGCAGTTTATTTAATATCTGGCTTTAGATGGGCTTTTTTTGGAATTGGTGATGTGCCTATTATGACAAGTGTGTTTACTATCTTAACTTTCACTATTTTATGTGTTTTAATTATATGGCGTATATTCAAAACAGGTTATAAAATAAAAACTTAATTGTAATAATTAAATATAAATTAAAGGTTACAATATGAAACTATACAACTTTACTCCTGCAGCAAATGCACAAAGAATTCAAATGTTTTTAATTGAAAAAAA
>Ga0209502_10003051_pt1 | contig 13379 bp, 11 predicted proteins | sample ArcticOcean_MG_C_10_FD_187442 | JGI IMG/M metagenome (GOLD analysis project Ga0209502, IMG submission 187442) | Marine microbial communities from western Arctic Ocean - ArcticOcean_MG_CB11_90 (SPAdes) (version 2) | ecosystem: Environmental > Aquatic > Marine > Oceanic | place: Arctic Ocean...
TAGGGCTTATCCAACAATTGTTTTTTTAGACACTAAATCTGATATTATTTATAATCTCAAAGGATACAATACACCATCTCAAATTGAGATTTGGCTTAAATTATTTAAAGACGAAAGTCACAAAAATATAAAAAGTCAGCAAGATTTTAATAATTTTCAGAAATCTTTTGTGCCAGAATTTTAATTCCCCAAATACATATTAATTAGATCAGCAGTTTTTTTACTAGCTCCTTTTCCTCCTAATTTAGTTTTAAGGGCTTTATATTCAGCCAATATTGATGATCGATTTTTTTTATCTAGTATCTTTTGAAGTTCTTTAACTAAATTTATTTTGTTGCAATCGTTTTGAATTAATTCTTTTACCACTTCTCTATCTTGAATTATGTTTACTAATGAAATGTATTTTAAATTACGAATTAGTAACCTTCCTATTATGTAGGAAGTCCAACTTGTTTTATAGCATACAACTTGAGGGACGTTAAATAGTGCTGTTTCTAAGGTAGCTGTACCGGATGTTACTATCGCTGCTGTAGACACTCTTAATATGTTATAGGTTTGATTGGAAATTACTTTAATTATATTATTATTTAAGTTAGAAGATTGAATTATTTTCTCATAATAATCAACACTCTTACTTGGTGCTCCAGCAATAACTAATTGGTAATCATTTAAATTCGAAACCGCCTCAAGCATAACAGGTAATAATTTGTTAATTTCTTGATTTCTACTACCTGGTAAAAGTGCTATAATTGGTTTTTTAGAAAGATTATTTACTAATAAAAAATTATTCTTATTGAATGTATTTTCATTTTCAATTGCATCTAATAAGGGATGTCCAACAAAATCTACTTTATAATTATGCCTTTTTATATAAAAGTCTTCTTCAAATGGAAGAATGACATACATTTTATCTATAACTTTCTTTATTTGTTCTACTCTTTTCTCTTTCCACACCCATACTTTTGGTGAAATATAAAAATGATTTATATAGTTTTTGCTTTTTGCCCATTTTGCAATTCTCATATTAAAACCAGGGTAATCAATATAAATTATAAGATCCGGATTGAATTTTTCTATGTCATTTTTACAAAAAGAAATATGGTTTATAATTTTACTAATATTTAAAATAACTTCTAAAAAGCCCATGTATGAAAAATCTTGGTAGTGCATGACCAAATCATTGCATTGACTTTTCATAAGGTCTCCACCCCAACACCTAAAATTTGCTTTAGGATTGTTTTTTTTTAATGCTTTTATTAAATTACTACCATGTAAATCACCAGAAGCTTCACCTGCAATTATATAATATTTCAATTTATTATTAATTTAAGATTAATGTAAGTATTGCTAAAAATATTGTTGATAGTAAAATTCCTTTAGCTCTTTGATCTTGGTTTTTTTTTATAAAAACAAAAAATACAATAACATTTAATATAGCTCCTAGACTAATTAGTTTACCTAAGAAATTCTCGTAATAGGAGTTTTTCAAACTTTCTATTATTGAACTGTTTTCAGATAGAATTAATATTGCTATGATTAAACCAATCAAACTAGATATAACTCCATAAATGACACCTACTAAAACTTCTTTTTTATTATTCAAAACTCCATAATTTTAATTCTTTTATATAATCGTGAGCAGTCAAGTCAAATTGTGTTGGTACTATGGAGATATAATCATTTTCTAAAGCCCAATGATCGGTATCGATACCCTTATCTAGATTTACAAATTGCCCAGTTAACCAATAATAATCTTTTCCAAGTGGACTAACTCTCTTGTCAAACTTTTCTTCCCAATATGATTTTGCTTGCCTACAAACTTTAATCCCTTTGATTTTTTCTTTTGTAAGCTTAGGTAAATTAACATTTAAAACTACTCCTTTTTTTAAGCCGTTATTTAATACGTTTTCAACTATATTTTTGATGTAATCATTACATTGACTAAAATCTGCATCCCAATTGTAATCTAGTAAAGAAAACCCTATTGCAGGAATTCCTTCAATCCCTGCTTCTAATGCGGCACTCATTGTTCCAGAGTATATAACGTTTATTGAGGCATTTGATCCATGATTTATCCCTGAAACACATATATCAGGTCTTCTTTCTAATATTTCATTAACGGCAAGCTTTACACAATCAGCAGGAGTTCCTGAAGTGCTATATTCTTGTTGCGGGCCATCATCAATTTTTTCTTTTTTACAAAACAAAGTATTGTTAATAGTTATAGCATGTCCCATTGCACTTTGTGGACTATCTGGAGCTACTACCACTACATCACCAATTTCATTCATTACTTTGATTAATGATCTTAATCCGGGTGCAGTGATTCCATCATCATTAGTTATTAATATTAGTGGCTTTTTTTTCATTGCTATACTTTTAAACAAAAGTAATTATTTTCAACAGAAATTTATAAAATTAAATTCTTTAACAAAAGTTTAGTACAAAGTAATTATTTTAAGGGAGTTTTTTTATTTAATTTGTGTGAAGTTTAAAGCCTAAGATGAAAAATAAATACTTTATAATATTACTAACTACAATTTTTGCATTAGCTTCTTGTAGTTTCACTTCAAATTCTTCACAAGAATCTGATAAAGATCAGTTACTATTGCAACTTGTTTCCTATATTTTAGATGAAGGTCACTATGTTGATAAAGAATTAGATGATGAATTTTCCTCTAAAGCTTTTCAAACTTATATTGAGATGATAGATCCTTATAAAAGATATTTTTATAAGTCTGATATTGATAAATTTAAAGAATTTGAATATTTAATTGATGATCAATTTAAAAGTTCTGATTTAACATTTTTTAATCTTACTCATGAAACCTTATTAAAAAGAATTGAAGAATCCAAAGATATATATACAAGTGTTTTTAGCTCGCCTTTTAACTATAAGGTTGATGAATTTTTAACAGTGAGTAATGATGAGGATTTTGTGTCAAATAAGTCAGAACTGGTAGATCGTTGGAGGAAAACGTTCAAGTATTATACTTTAAATAATTTAAATGATTTATTGACGGAAAACGATTCTGTTAATTCATTAGTAAAAAACAATCAAGATTTTAATTTTATTATTAAAGATTTTGAGCAAAAATCTAGAACATCTTCTCTAGAATTTTGTAATGAGATATACCAATATTACTCCGATCGCTCAAGGCAAGAATGGTTTAGTGAGTATGTTAATTCTATTGTTTATCAATTCGATCCACACACATTTTACTTTAATCCCGATGATAAAGAGGACTTTGATGTGGACATGTCTGGAAATTATGCTGGAATAGGTGCAAGACTTCAACAGAAAATGGATAAAATTTCAGTTGTTGAACTTATTTCAGGTGGTCCTGCATGGAGGCAAAATGAATTAGAGGTTGGAGATATTTTACTCAAAGTCAGGCAAACTGATCAGGACACCCCAGTAAGTATTGTGGGAATGAGAATAAAAGACGCAGTAAAATTAATTAAAGGCCCAATAGAAAGTAGTGTTGTACTAACTATCAAAAAAGTAGATGGCCAAATTATAGATTTAAAAATCCCTAGAGATATTGTTCAATTAGAAGAAACTTATGCTAAATCTTCCATAGTAGAAAGATCCAATTCTAAATATGGTTTAATTAATTTGCCTAAATTTTATTTTGATTTTGAAGACTATTCTGAAAGAAATGCAGCTAGCGATATTAAAAAAGAAATCATTAGGCTAAAAGAACAAGGAATTGAAGGTTTAATTCTTGACCTTCGAAATAATGGTGGTGGAGGCTTAAAACCAGCTGTTGATATGGCAGGACTTTTTATCGAAGAAGGTCCAATTGTTCAAGTACAATCTTTTGAAAAAAAGAAAGAGGTACTTAAGGATCGAGATAGATCAATTGTATGGGAAGGACCATTAGTTATATTAGTTAATGAATTCTCTGCTTCATCATCAGAAATATTAGCTGCTGCAATGCAGGATTACGAAAGAGCTATCATAATTGGTAGTAATCAAACTTACGGAAAAGGTACTGTTCAGAATGTAGTTGATTTAAACAGAATGATTAGAAGTAACACTAATGGAGATATGGGGGCCTTTAAGTTTACAATACAGAAGTATTATAGAATTAATGGAGGCTCTGTGCAGTTGGAAGGTGTTAAAAGTGATATTGTGATTCCTAACAGGTATAGTTATATTGACTTTGGAGAAAAGGAACAAGATAATCCTCTTGAATGGGATAAAATAACCCCTGTAGATTATACTCCATGGACTAGTAACTTTGATTACTCTAGTGCAATTCAAAAAAGTAAAATAAGAATTGAATCTAATGAATACTTAAAGTTAATTGATAGTAATGCAAAATGGATAAAAACCGTTAGAGATACCGAGGATTTTAGTTTAAATTATTTTACTTATAATGATAAAATTAAAGCAGATGAGTTAACCGCTAAGAGTTTTGATAAGTTGAAAGATTTCAACACAGATTTAGAATTTAAATCTTTACCATATGAAATTATGTTATTTGAAAAAGATTCTACTCTAGAGCTAAAAAGGAACAGATGGCACAAAAATCTAGCTAAAGATCTTTATATTGACGAAGCTTTAAATGTTCTTACAGATCTTAAAATAAGTTACAATAATTAATAGTTTAGATTAATAAATTTACTTTCTTGATAAAAAATATAAGTATAGCATATATATTACTGATTGCTTTTTTATCAATATTTGCATACTGTTTTATTCCTGACAAATCCAGTAATGCTAATCAAATGCATTTGTCTATTCATTCTGAATCACCAGGTTTTGAAGTTGATTTGTTGTTAATTAATAATACTACTAATTACAAGCAAAATTTATTTGAAAAATTATTCTTTGGTGATAAAAACCCACCTCTTGAAATACCATTACAGAACTATATATTTATTGATGATGTATTTTATTATAATGAATATGGAAATCTTTCTGAATCCTTTAACAATAGCTTAGTTGTTGACAGTCCTAGTCAATTTAAAAATGAGAGTATAATTAACAGGGTTTTTTGGTTAGGTACCGATAAATTTGGAAGAGATGTTTTAAGTAGATTGGTAATAGGTGCCCGAATATCTTTTTTCATTGGTTTTGTTTCTGTTTTAATTTCATTAATTATTGGTTTATTTTTAGGTGGTTTGTCTGGATATTACTCTGGTAATATTGATAGATTAGTAATGTGGGTAATTAATGTTACCTGGTCTATTCCTACTTTATTATTAGTTATTGCTATTACTCTAGCCCTAGGTAAAGGTTTGTGGCAAGTATTTATAGCTGTTGGATTAACTATGTGGGTTGATGTTGCTAGAGTGGTAAGAGGTCAAGTAATGATAATAAAAGAAAGGCAATATATAACCGCTGCTAGAGTACTTGGATTTAGTGATTTAAGAATTTTAACTGTACATATTTTGCCAAATATAATATCTCCGCTCATAATTATTTCTGCTGCCAATTTTGCAGCATCTATATTAATTGAGAGTGGTCTTAGTTTTTTAGGTTTAGGAGCTCAACCTCCTATGGCTAGTTGGGGGTCTATCATTAAAGATCACTATAACTATATAATTTTAGGGAAACCTATGCTTGCATTGATTCCAGGAATATGTATAATGTCATTAGTTATGGCATTTATGTTGTTAGGAAACAAATTAAGAGATGATTTAGACGTAAAGAATTAATTTATTCCGCCGGGTATTGTAATAAAATCTTATTCACAAAGGATTTTATTTGCTCTTCTTTTTTAGAAATATTTTCTGATATATATCCTTTCCCAATACCTTGCCAAACTAATTCGTTTTTATTATAATCGATTATATCAATATATAATGTACCCTGAGTTGTAGATGTATTGTAATTAAAGTCATACCAAGAACCTAAGCCATAACCTAAATAATTATATGAGTTATAAATATTTATTTGTTCATTGACACCTGTAAAAATACTAATAACAATATCTGGGTTAATAGAGTTTTTTCTAAGACCAATTGATGATAATTCAACTTCTAGTGCTTTTAGTATTCTTTTTTTATCCAACTCATTGATTTGTGCTTTATCAATTCCTTTTTTTGAAAAGGCATATGTCTTGTAAGATGAAAAGTCAATTTCATTATTGTAGTCTGTACTTACCCTAACTGAAGAACACGATAAAAATATTAATGAAATGAATAGAATTAAAAATTTGTTATAAGCTTTCATAATTATATGTTTTTTAAATATTTATCCTCAACCTCGTTAGGTAAAGTTACCACTAAATCTGAATTAGATCTCATTGCTTTTTTTATTGCAAAAATAGCTCCACTATTTCTAGCCCATCCTCTTCTCGCTACTCCATTGTTTACATCCCAGTGAAGCATTGATTCAATTTTTTTTGCACACTCCTTACTACCTTCAATAACCATGCCGAATCCTCCATTTATGACTTCTCCCCATCCAACACCTCCTCCATTATGTATACTTACCCAGGTAGCTCCTCTAAAACTATCTCCAATCACATTTTGAATTGCCATATCTGCTGTAAACTTTGATCCATCATATATGTTTGAGGTTTCTCTATAAGGAGAGTCTGTTCCTGAAACATCATGATGATCTCTACCAAGAATAATAGTTCCAATCTTATTTTCAGAAATAGCAGTGTTAAAAGCTTTTGCAATCTCTACTCTCCCGATAGAGTCTGCATATAAAATTCTAGCTTTTGAACCAACAACAAGAGAGTTGCTTTTAGCCGATTTTATCCAATCAATATTATCTTGCATTTGTACTTTAGTCTCTTCTGGTGAATTGACCATTAATTTTTCAAGTACTTGACATGCGATTTCGTCTGTTTTATCTAAATCTTCTTGCTTATTAGACGCGCACACCCACCTGAAAGGTCCAAATCCATAATCAAAACACATAGGCCCCATTATATCTTGTACGTAGCTAGGGAATTTAAAGTTAATTCTGTCTTCAGCAAAAACATCTGCCCCTGCTTTAGAAGCTTCTAATAAAAAGGCATTACCATAATCAAAAAAATAAGTTCCCCTTTGACAATGTTTATTGATTAGCTCTGCATGAAGAAGAAGGCTTTGTTTTACTTTTGATTTGAATAATTCAGGATCCTTAGAGATCATTTTATTTGCACTATTAAAATCAAGGCCATATGGGTAATAACCACCCGACCAAGGATTATGCAAAGATGTTTGATCACTGCCTATATCAATAAAAATATTGTGTTTATAAAATTCTTCCCAAATTGTAATTATATTTCCTTGAAAGGCAATTGAAACAACCTCTTTATTGGATTTGGCAACTTCAACTCTTTTTATTAACTCCGCTATATCAGTAAAAACTTCATCTATCCAGCCTTGGGAGTGTCTTGTTTTTACAACTTTGTCATTAACTTCTGCACATACCGTAATACATTTAGCTATGTTTCCAGCTTTTGGTTGAGCCCCACTCATCCCTCCTAAACCAGAAGTTACAAATACTTTTCCTAGTGGGTTCTTATTAATTTTCCTGAATGCATTTAAAACTGTAATTGTAGTTCCATGGACAATTCCCTGAGGACCAATATACATATAACTTCCAGCTGTCATCTGGCCATATTGAGTTACTCCTAATGCATTAAATTTTTCAAAATTTTCTTTAGAAGAATAATTTGGAATCATCATTCCATTGGAAACAACTACTCTTGGTGCGTTATTATTTGATGGAAAAAGTCCAAGTGGATGTCCAGAATTAATAACTAGAGTTTGATTGTTATTCATTTGAGAAAGATATTTCATGCACAACCTGTATTGAGCCCAGTTTTGAAATACTGATCCGTTCCCCCCATAAGTAATTAGTTCATGAGGGTGTTGTGCTACATCATTATTTAGATTATTCTGTATCATTAGCATAATAGCACCTGCTTGTTTTGTTTTACATGGGTACTCTTCTATGGATCTTGCATACATTTTATAAGAAGGCCTCAGTCTGTACATATAAATTCGACCAAACTGATTTAACTCATCACTAAATTCTTTAGATAATACTTCATGATGAATTTTGTCGAAATATCTAAGAGCATTAGAAATAGCTAGTTTTTTTTCACTAATTGATAATACTTCTTCCCTTTTTGGAGCGTGATTTATAGTTGGATCTAAATCTATTTTTTTAGGTAAAACATTAGGTATACCTTCTTTAATTTGATCTTTAAATGTCATAAATTAATTAGTTTTTGGGTCATACCCATATGGGCAGTGTCTGCAGTTGCTTTGACAGCAATAGCCTCTTTTTAAATGGTATTTTTCTGTAAAACACTTATAACCTTCTTTTGTTATATAGTAATTTTCATCCTTCATTAACAGAAAATAATTGTTGATCACAAATATAAAGCAATTTGAATTATCTTTGATTATATGGATGTGATTTTAAATAATAGTAAGAATGAAAAGGTAAATTTTATTAACGATAGTGGTACTCAGTTGTACTTAAAAAGAGAAGATAAAATTCACGATATAATTTCAGGAAATAAATACCGAAAATTAAAATACAATTTAATAAAAGCAAAAGATTTAGGATTTAAGGGTTTTTTAACTTTTGGAGGAGCTTACTCTAATCATATTCCAGCTGTGGCATATGCTGCAAAAAAACATGATTTCCAATCCATAGGATTTATTAGAGGAGAGGAGCTACATAATAAGTACTTAAATAATCCCACTCTTAAATATTCCTCTGACTTAGGGATGAATTTGAAATTTTTATCTCGTGATGTTTATAAAAGTAAAAATGAGGAAAGTTATTTATCCGAATTAAAAAAAACATATAAAGATTTTTATTTTTTGCCAGAGGGTGGTACTAATAAATTAGGAGTTTTAGGTTGTCAAGAAATCTTAAGTTCTAAAGATGAGGTATTTGATTATATATGTTGTTCCGTAGGTACCGGTGGCACAATAAGTGGTTTAATTAATAGTTCCTTAGATAGTCAGAAAATAATTGGATTTTCGTCGATTAATAAAAAGTATTTATTAAATGATATTAGTAAATTTGTAACTAAGAAAAACTGGCTAATAATAGATAGCTTCCGATTTGGAGGATATGGTAAAGTAAATAAAGAATTAATTGAATTTATGAATGATTTCAAATTAAAATACAACATCTTATTAGACCCCGTTTATACATCTAAACTTGTTTATGGAGTTTTTAATTTGATAGAAAACAACTATTTCAAGCCAAAATCTAAGATTTTGATGATTCACACAGGTGGTCATCAAGGTATATTGCCAATGAATAGCTTTTTGAAAAGTAAAAATTTAACAACTATTAATATCTAATGATAAAACTCAGAATACTATTACTACTATTAATATTTAGCTGTGGATCTAGAAAAGTTATTATTAATTCCTCAGAAAACAACATCAATAATAAAAACATAGCAAAGAGAGTTAAACCCACTTACGTAAATAAAAGTTCATCTCCAGTAATAAATAATGTTAATGATTATATAGATTATTTTAGCCAAGTTGCTATGGATGAAATGAGAACTTATAAAATACCTGCAAGTATTACACTTGCTCAAGGTATTCTAGAGTCTGGTTCTGGAAAAGGTAGGTTGTCGGTAAAGGCCAATAATCATTTTGGAATTAAGTGTCATGAATGGAAAGGACCTAGAATATATCATGATGATGATGAGGAGCAAGAGTGTTTTAGAAAATATAGTGCTCCGGAATATTCCTACAGAGATCATTCTATTTTTTTAACATCAAGACAAAGATATTCTGATTTGTTTGATCTATCTATTAGTGATTATGAAAACTGGGCTAAAGGACTTAAAAAAGCTGGTTACGCAACTGACAAAAATTATCCCAAAAAATTAATCAATTTAATAGAAAGCTACAAGCTATTTATATACGATGATATAGTCTTAAAAAAAAGAAATAGAAAACAAAGAAACTCTAAGATTAAATATCGTATGCATAAGGTAATTAAAGGCGATACGTTCTATTCTTTATCAAAAAAATATAATATTTCAATGGATGATTTACTGAAAATAAATAAATTAAAAGATAAAACGTTAATTATAGGTCAACTATTAATAATAAGTAAATGATATACCAAAGAAGTAGTTCATTATTCAAAAATGCTTTAAAATTTATCCCAGGTGGTGTTAATTCTCCTGTTAGAGCATTTAAAGCTGTAGGAGGAACGCCTATATTTATTAAGCAGGCTAAAGGAGCTTACTTGATTGACGAAGATGATAATATGTATATTGAATATATAAACTCATGGGGTCCTATGATACTTGGACATTCTTATTCTCCAGTTGTCAAAGCAATAGTTGAGAAAGCAAAAAAAGGCACTTCATTTGGAGCTCCAACTGAAATAGAAAATAAGATTGCTGAATTAGCTGTTAAAATGGTTCCCAATATTGATCAAATTAGATTTGTTAACTCTGGAACAGAGGCTTGTATGAGTGCCATTAGACTAGCAAGGGGTTATACTAAAAAAGATAAAATAATTAAGTTTTCAGGGTGTTATCATGGTCATAGTGATTCTTTTTTAATTCAAGCTGGAAGCGGAAGTGTCACATATGGAGAGCCTAATAGCCCAGGGGTAACTAAAGGGACAGCTAAAGACACATTAATAGCTGAATATAATAATCTTCAAAGTGTAGAAGACATAATTTTCTCAAATGAAGATGAGATTTCTTGTATTATATTAGAGCCTATAGCTGGGAATATGGGATGTATTCCTCCATCTAAAGATTTTTTAACTGGGTTAAGAAAACTGTGTGATAAACATAGTTTGTTATTAGTTTTTGATGAAGTTATGACTGGCTTTAGAGTTGCCAAAGGTGGTGCACAAGAACTTTACGGGATTAAAGCGGATATTGTATGTTTCGGTAAAATTATTGGAGGTGGTTTACCGGTTGGAGCTTTTGCTTCCAATCATAAAATAATGTCTTATTTATCTCCGAATGGTCCGGTTTATCAAGCCGGTACATTAAGTGGGAATCCATTGGCTATGGCTGCAGGATATTCGTTATTAAACGCAATTAATAATGATTCAAATCTATACCAAAGATTAGAAGAAAAAGCTAAGTATTTAGATCTTGGAATTACTGAAGTATTAAAAAGAAAAGGAGTAAAATTCACAACTAACAGAGTAGGTTCAATGTTTTCAATTCATTTTACTTCAAAAAAAGTAGTTGATTTTGACTCAGCAAAAAAAGGTGACAATAAAGTTTTTCCTATCTTTTTTCATGAAATGCTAAAAAACGGAATTTATATTGCTCCAAGTTCTTATGAATCCTGGTTTTTGAGTGATGCATTAACATATAAAGATTTAGATAAAACAATTGCTGTCGTAGAAAAGATATCAACTAAGCTATTGTAATTAGAATATTTTTTCTACTTTTAAAAAATAAAATTAACATACTATGAAAAAAACAATTTACACTCTATTATTTTTTCTTTCTATTAGTTTAAATATTAATGCACAATCTCAAAACAGTTCAATTGATGATGTGAAAAGACTAAATTATGAGCTTTTACAGGAAATTGGATTTGATGATTCTCAAATTACTCTTGTCTCAAGATTATTATATTCAACTGCGAAAAAAGCAACATATGTTTCTAAAAAAGGTGTTTTTCCCAGTAAGGAAATTCTTGATAATGAATTTAAAACTAGTTTTTTAAAATTCTTTACAGAAAAAGACTTTACTAAGTATAAAACTATTCAGCATAAGATAAAGTTTTAAATTACTTTAACTCTACAAATAATTTATTGTCAGTTTTAGAAACTAGTGCTAGGCCATTTTTGGTCAGGCCCTTAATTCCTTTATCCCAAGCTTTGTTACTTAAGTTAGATTTGAATTTTAAATCATTAAGTTCAAGTTTGTTGATTTCTTTTAAGATATTATAAATAGTTTTTTCATTTTCTGAAAGTTCTATTGATTTTTTTTCTGGTCGCATTTGCGGAAAAAACAAGACCTCTTGTATTGAGCTATTGTTTGTCATTAGCATAACTAGCCTATCTATTCCTATACCTATCCCTGAAGTTGGGGGCATTCCGTATTCTAATGCACGAAGAAAATCATTGTCTATAAATTCAGACGCTTCGTCATCTCCTTTTTTTGATAATTTTAATTGATCTTCAAACCTAACCCTTTGTTCTATTGGGTCATTTAATTCACTGTAAGCATTGGCAATTTCTTTTCCATTTATTATAAGTTCAAATCTTTCTGTAAGTTTTGGATTAGATCTGTGTTCTTTAGTTAATGGGCTCATTTCTTTTGGGTAATCAGTAATAAAAGTTGGTTCAATAAACTTTTTCTCACACTTTTCGCCAAATATTTCATCAATTAATTTCCCAACCCCCATAGTTATATTAGCATCGATTCCCATTTTGCTAGCAGTATCTCTTAGTTCACTTTCGTTCATATTTGAAACATCTATACCCGTATGTGTTTCTATAGCACTAAATATTGGTATTCTTGGGTATGGTGCTTTAAACTCTATTTCATTATCTCCAACTTGAATTTTAGATTTACCATTAGATTCTATTGCAACTCTTTCAAGTAAGCTCTCCGTTGTTTCCATCATCCATAAGTAATCTTTGTAAGCTACATAAAGTTCCATTATAGTAAACTCAGGATTATGAGTTCTATCCATCCCTTCATTTCTAAAATCTTTAGCAAACTCATAAACTCCATCAAAACCACCAACAATTAGCCTTTTTAAATATAATTCGTTTGCTATTCTTAGATAAAGAGGAATATTTAATGCATTATGATGAGTTAAAAATGGTCTAGCTGTTGCTCCTCCAGCTATAGGTTGTAATATTGGAGTTTCAACTTCTAGATAATCTCTTTCGTTCAAAAAGTTTCTAATTGTATTGGTAATCTTTGTTCGTTTTAAAAATGTATTTTTAACATGAGGATTCACTATTAGGTCAACATATCTTTGACGGAATCTTTGTTCAGGGTCACTAAATTCATCATATACATTTCCCTCAGCATCTTTTTTAGGAAGGGGTAAAGGTCTTAATGATTTGCTAAGTAGAGAGAATTTTTTTACTAGTATTGTTTTTTCACCTACTTGAGTTTCAAATAATGTACCGTGAACACCAATTATGTCTCCAATATCTAATAATTTTTTGTAAACCTCATTATATAATGTTTTGTCTTCTCCTTTACAAATTTCATCTCTATTGAAATAGACTTGTATTTTACCATCTTTATCTTGAAGTTCAGCAAAACTAGCTTTCCCTTGAATTCTTCTAGACATTAATCTTCCAGCTACAACCACTTTTTTATGCTCTTTGAAATTATTAATAATTTCTTTACTGGTATGGTCTACTCGAAATAATTCTGCTGGGTAAGGATTTATACCTAAGGAAATCAATTTTTCTAATTTCCCTCTTCTGA
>Ga0209502_10003055_pt1 | contig 13362 bp, 24 predicted proteins | sample ArcticOcean_MG_C_10_FD_187442 | JGI IMG/M metagenome (GOLD analysis project Ga0209502, IMG submission 187442) | Marine microbial communities from western Arctic Ocean - ArcticOcean_MG_CB11_90 (SPAdes) (version 2) | ecosystem: Environmental > Aquatic > Marine > Oceanic | place: Arctic Ocean...
CCTTGACTAATATCCTTGAGCGTCCATTTTTGATTCAAGGATGGCTCCTTGATTCTCAGATGCTCGGTTGGTCTCAGATGGATCGTCAGATGGCATCGAACCGATCTGAAGCTTATCTGAAGCTGAATGAAGCCATCTGATGCCATCTGAATACGGCATCATTCGGTCTCATTCGTCTCTCCTTCATCAGAGAATAAATCTAATTGCGCTGTTTGGATTTTGTTTTTGTTTTGGTTTTTTATTGGAGGGATGGTGGCATAAGGCCAATCTTTTCCTACAGCAATTATAACATCTATTATCTTTCTAAAATACATAACTGAAACTCAATTCGCCAACATGACTCTAAATTCTGCTTTGCGCTTTCCTTCTGGTCCGGATGTATCCTTCTCCTGAAGATGCTCAACTATTGCAGCGGTCATTTCTTTGGCATCCTTGCCTGACAATGTAGGAGACTGAAGCTTTTTCAAAAGCGTCGCAGTATTGTTTCCAAGTATCCATGGACGAGTAGATTTATGAATAACCTGAAGGCTTTCGGTCTGGCTCTTTGTTAGCTTTATCCCGTGATATGCTATCAGGCAGTCCTCAAAGCTACACGCCATCGCCATCTGCTGGAAGCAGACCATCATTTCAGTTCTGTTCCGCATCTCTTCATGGTCGGCACTAGACATTCCTTTTCTTATCTTTGGAATAACCCTTGAACTCTCGCCGATTGATTTAGCGAAGATGGTTGGAAAAATTTCTACTGACACTGTACGCGCCTCACGCCTTGCAATACTTAAAATATAAAAACATCTGGGTCATTTTGCTATCAAAATATTCTTTATTTTGAATAACTTTTAAATAACTTTTAAATAACAGCGGAGCCCTTACCGTATAAGGGTTTAATATAGTTATATATATATTGTTATTTTGTTATTTGATTTTGTATCGGCTCCTCTCGGACCGATCTCGCCTGCCGATCGCAAAAAAAGTTTACCCATACCCGCCCACTGAATAACCAAATAACACTCCTTGAAATACGCTTCAAATACAGTGCTGGCGCGGCTCCTAGCGTTATTCAAAAATGAATAACATTCAAATAACATAGGCCAATATCAAATAACTTTTAAATAACTTTCAAATAACTTTTAAATAACACTAATCACTCATCTCCATATTTCAAATCTATTATCTGAATTGGAGAAAAATATTGTTTTGGAATCACTCCATAGAACTTTTTTCCTTCTACTCCCTGCTGAGGATCAAAAACATAATTTCTTCCATTTCTAAGATCAATCAATATGCTGTGAAGACCGCCTTGAGTGTTCTTGCTAGGAACTCCAATCTTATAAAGATTACCACTATAAAGAGTATCGCTCTGTTGCCTGACGCCAAGGACACCGAAATAGCATAACAACTTCGTCGCATCAAATGGAGTCATTGGAAAACCAAGACCGATCATTTTAGCTCCGTCCTTGATCTCCTCAATTGGGATTCCTAATGCCATAGAAATACAAGCAGCGACACAATCATTATTGCAAGTTTGATTAACAAGATTTATTTCATATTGAACTGTACTGTACTCACGGGGAAATAGTCCTTTCATGAAGCTTGATTCCAGAATTTAGAGTGCGTGATAAATTTCTTTTGGAGTATAAGTTGCTCAAGTTCTTTGATACTTTTTTCACAAATGTTTTGAACAATTTCTGTTCTGTCCATAAGCATAACCGAATGTATAACTACACCCTCTTCTTCTTGGGAGTCCAGATTATAAGGATGATAGAAATATAAAACTGAAACACCTATGTATTCAAGACCATCAATTTCTAAATCAGATACCATTATCATTCTGCTCTCCCGATTTATTTCATTCTATTCTACGCTTGTATATTATCGCCTGTATTGCTTTCTGAAACAACATCACGGTCAAGACGCTGTATGTATTAACGAGAATTTTTTTGGCGTATAATACAAGGGCTGGTAGCTCCAGTGATTTAAACCTTTGACGCTCTCCGTTTCTTCTCTTGTGTCCCAAGAGAAAAAGCGGGAGTGTCTTTTTTATCGGGACAATAAAATATGAAGAAATTACTTGTGCTAACACCCAAGTCAGAAAAACCTACAAAGACTTTAGATTCAAATTTAGAAAAAATATCAAGCTTTGATGCAGGATGGTTATTCAAATTTGAAACAGTAAATTATAAAAGCATTCACCCATGCATCAAAAAAATATTAGCTTTAGACACTTGTTTTATAGTCTTAGGCGAGCTTAACGAATACGGACAACAGATAGAAGCAAATGACGAATACGGGCCAAGAAGAAAGAAAAAAGGAACACCAACAATACAAGACAGACAAGGAACAGAAATTGTTTTAGATTTAGACGACCATGTAATAAAAGGATTTGAAGCAAGCGATATCAAAAAAGTAGAAGGCTCCATAACAAGATGGCTAAGAAAAAGAAAAATAAATTGTGATGTGACTTGGCAAATAACAAGCGGACAAAAACTAAACACAGAAGAAGCAAGAATAAGATTATATATTGAAACAGAAAAATCACATTCACTACTAGAAAGAAAAGTTTGGAGTCAGTCAGAAAATATTATGGCAGATGGTTCTGTCTATACTTGCTCTCAGCCTATATACACAGCTCCTCCTATAATTCAAGGAGCAGCAGACCCAATAAAGCAAAGATTTGGATTCATAAAAGGGAAAGACAAATTTTTCTTGATTCCAAATTTCACAAAAGAAGAAATCCAGTCCTTGAGTTCATATCAACGCGGTGGAGCAACTTATGATTTCAACGATTCTAGTTTGCCTGACGATGTACTTAGTGGGGCCGTTTATCGTAGGTATTTTATGCCATTGGCGTTTCACTACGCGAACTTACTCAAAGGCGATAGAGAGGCAGTGTTCTCAATCATTGCCGCAAAAGCCTCGCAGGTAAAAAGTAGAGAGTTCAATTCAGAAAATACTTATGAATACATAGACCAAGCAATAGACAAAATATCGCAAGAACAAGAGGAATCCGTTTCTTTATCTAGCGCAGAAGATATAGTTTTAGATGTTCAAAAAGAAGTTGGGCCAGTACCTGAATTCCCAGAAGGCATTTTAGAAACATGGCCTGATCCTTGGCCGATGATATGGAGAACTTTCCGTACAATTCCTAGGGAGACCGAAGAGACTCTTTTGATTCCAACTATACTTAGCCTCAACGCTTTTTTCTTAAGAGCCAACTACGTTACAGCCTACAATAGAAGGCCGAATATGCTTTTCCTAAACTTAACTCCGTCAACAGGAAACAAAGATGTAAACAGCAAAAATGTTATCCGCGATCTAGACAGAGCATTCAGGGCAAAAGGTAGTCCAGTTAGTTTGTTCAGCGATATACTTTCCACAGAAAGTTCTATCACGGCAGACATTAGTTTTCTAAAAAGTTTCAATGACGATGATTCTCTTTTCTGGATAAACACTGAAGCAACAAGAATATTTCAGCAGCTAAAAACCTCAGGCGGAAATAGTTCTGTTGCCGCTTTGTCTGATAAATTGATTGAAGTTGTTGACGGGCATGAAATAACAGGCAAAACAAAATCAGATGCGAAAACAAAAACAATCAGCAATCCAAATTGTCAAATTCTTTTTTATGCTCAACCAGAAACAATAGAACAATTTATAGACGACAGCATGGTTGACAGCGGACTGTTCGGTCGCGCACTTTTATCAATCATTCCAGAACTAAAATTCAACATAGATGAATATTCTATGTTCCACGCAAAGAAAAAGAATAAGCCAAAAATATCTGGCGACTTCTATGATTTTTATAGCAGTCAAAAATTCAATATGTCAGCAATGTCCACGGGAAAAAAGGTTTTAAAGCCTTCTGACAAGTCTTTAGAAATGATGGATGAATGGGCTAGGGAAACTGTAGCTCCGCTGATGGCTAAAGACGATTCAATGCAGAAAGTTCTAAGCCGGATAGGTAATTCAGCGGAGCAGTTGTATTGCATCGTTCTAGGAATTTGTCAAATATATGATGCATACAAAGATCGTAAAGTCAGGGATGAAATTCCAGTGCTGCCGATGCTTCCATTGCTTGAGTATTGGGCAGCGACGAAAGTTTATGCGATTGAAAATTATGTTGAATCATCTTTAGACCCTCTTGCAGATTCTGTTCTTGAATTACTGAAAGGAATGATTGGAGGCGTTCCGGCGATGCAGCGACAAACTGATTTAAAAATATTGAAAGAGCATAGTATGATTCCTGCAAGCCAATTCTTTGCAAAGCTGAACATGAATAAAAAGCTATCTAGAAAGCTGTCTGCTGATGGTGATAAGAGAAACGTAACGGTTAGAACAGAAGGTATTCTAAGGCTTCTTATACATAGTGGTTCTGTAGTTGAAAGAGAAATTGGAACGAGACAGAAAAGATGTTTTGGGATTCCAAGGGACTGAAATCATTTGGTGGTATTGCTCTGGAAAATTACACATGGGATAATACAACCTATAGCAAAGCGTAATAAATACTTCTTAGCTATTTAGACAATTACACAAAAAAACAAAACGAGAAATTTATGAGAATTCCATCTCCTTCAGCCATGCGAATGAAAAATCGTACGCGCCATCTACCAGCAAAAAGTGCTGATAGAAAAGCCATTCCAATCTCAAATCCAAAAACTTTCGTTTTTCCTTTCGGCAGACACAAAACAAAAACATTTGAAGAAGTTTGGATGAGCGAGCCGTCCTACATACATTGGTGCGTTAGAGATAACGTAATTGAAATTCCAATGTCGTCTAGTAATGGAAAAATAAAAGCAGATATAGAATGGGTTAATAAAATGCTTGAAAGAGTTCCAGTAGGGCTTTCTCAAGCAGAAGATCAAATTTATATAGAACCGCTTGCAGATTTTTCTTGGATAAAATTCTAATGAAAGACCATTATAATCTTGACGACAAGTCTTATGAAAATCTTTTGAAAAATAAAGTTACCGTAGTTGACCTTTTCAAAAGCATAAAAATATTTGACCCTCATGGAAGCGGAGCAGAGCTTGGGAACAAGACCGCGCTTTTCTATTACCTTGACGACAAGAAAACGATTGAAACTGGAAAAGCATTTCCGCACAGGAAAATAGCTCAGGCGATCTTTGAAACGCTTGATATACAGGACAAAATTGCAGTAGCAGAATATGAGGAGTATGTATCAGACGGATTCGTCTGGGAGGACTAATGAAAAAAGATTCTTCATTTGACAGAGGCAAAAAAGAAAGAAGCAGAAAAAAATTCCTTCAAGAGCAAAAACGAATTAAGAGAAAGAAAAAAGAAAGAGCAGCAAGCGAGAGCAAGTGGAAAGATGAAAATTATGAATAGAATCAGGAGAGAGAAATGCCAATAATCAAGCCTAAGATAGAATATGGTTTAATGTCGTGTTCAACCTTCGCAGAAATAAATGAAGAAGAGCATGATGTTGTTGTTCATTACTGGACTTCAGCAGAGGAGCCTGACGTTAATTACGCTGGAGGGCTAGATATTGAAACAGTTGTAATTAAGGGAGGCGATATAGTAAATCAACTTTCAAAAATGTCTTCCTATGAAATTGAATCGCTGCAGGAAAGAATCACAAATATAGAAAATGACAAGTATGACCCAGAAAATCAATACTGATAAGGAATATAAAAATGAAAGACGGTGAAGAGCTAGACAAAATATTAAAACAGATCGGCAATAAAATAAGCTCTCTTGAAAGCTTGAAAGAAGATTTTGAAACGAAAGCAGTAAGTTTGAAAATGCATTTTGATTCCATGATTGAAGCTGGCTTTACAGAAAATCAAGCAATGTTTTTCACAAATGAATTTTGTAAAACTATTGAGCGGTTAAAAGACGACAATGAATAGATTTATACTAGATGAAGATCCAGTAAATTCAGCTCTTGCGCTATGCGATTCTCATGTAATTAAAATGGTACTAGAAGAAGGGCAGATGCTTTCTACAGCACACCGTTTCCTAGACGGAAATGATTCTTGGGAAATAGTAGAAGGCATAGCTTCGTATAATAGAAATAACACTCTATACAAGGCTTGCTTCTTTAATCACCCTTGCACAATATGGGCTAGAAAAACAAAAGGAAATTACATTTGGTCTCAAGAATTATTTGAGGCAATGTCTGCTGAATATTCTCATAGGTATTTCAAAAGCCACAAGACTTATAAACAACTGAGCGGGTATTTATATCATCCTCCAAAAAATATAGACCAGAGCTTAGAAATAACTCCATTCCCTCTTGCTATGGGAGCAGCAGAATGGTGCATAGATGAAAATAATCCAATACAGTCTTATAGAGATTTTTATCATACGAAGCAATATCGTTTTGAAATGAAATGGACAAACAGAAAGCCGCCGAGTTGGTGGAAAGGAAAGGACTGGCATGGCAAAATATATTACGGAGGAGAAAAATAATGAAGAGGAAAATTATTGATACACTAGACGGATGGTCTTCTAAAATGAGCCTTACCGCCAAAAGAATTAAAGAAAAAAGAGCGAATGAAAATTTATATAAAGCTGCATATAGAGTAGTTTCAAAAGCTATAGAAGATGGACTAGACAAAGAGGAATTAGATAACCTACTTTTTTCTTCTAGTCACAAATATTTTATGAAGGGTGCTGCAGACGCAGTAAAAAAAGCAAAAGAAGAAGCAGATAAAAATCAAATTCCTTTTAACTGGAAGTGATATTCGCAGGAGTTTTTATGCGTCCGTACAATCCTGATCCTGAATATTGGCGTGAACATGAAGATGAAGTTCTTCGGCTTGCGAAGCTGAAGAAATATAATCAGAAGCAAATAGCAGAAATTTCTGGTGCCAAAAGACATAACGTCAGCAGAATTTTGCGAGAGGTTAGAAATGGATTTACACCAGAAAAAGAAAAAGATATTCGCAATTTATTGAAAAGGTGTTGGCCTGTTCCGGAAAGTTTAAAATCAAAAAAAGGAGATTAAAAATGTCAGATAATTATGAAGGAAAAGATGGGCTTGCTAGAGACTTAGCGAAATTAAAATATGAAGAAAAAGCTATATATAGAGCGTTAAAAGACTCTGCAATATCACGCTTCAATGAAAATCCTAGCTTCCACAATTTCACAAATTTGTTGGTAGAAGCTGCAAGAATTTCTCCTTACTACATAGGTCATGTTGCAGTGATTTCTTTGGGAATAAATTGTTTTTTTCTTGGCGTTTTAATCTCTGTTTCTTTTGGAAAATAAAATGAAGAAGGCTCCGTCAGCAAGCAAGATGCCAAAAGGTTTTCAAAGTCACAGGGGACGATGCTCTTTTGACGCGCCTCAAAAAGTTTGGGGAATGAAAGACTTTGATGAATTAGAATTGTATAGGAGGGATGGAGAAATAAAAATAATTCAGGTCTGCTCAATAAACTGGACATCAAGTTTTCTCCCCGAAGACATAATCGGCTGGAGAATTTTAGATGGCAAAGATTAAAATATATTGCTTTGACGACAGCAGGGAAATAAACGAGAGGGAGGAGACTTTATTGTTTCAAGGATGCTTTGAAGCTAAGAAATTCATAGAGGCTGCATTTGAATTGGGCTTTATGATTGAAATTCAATATGAAGATGAATTTGAATTTGACAAAGGGAGCAAAACACTACACTAGGAGTACTAAAATGGAAGAAGACTTTAAAAAAGGATTCACAAAGCTTCAATCTTATATTTATGAGAATGCAGAGAATGGAAGTGTAACCATGAATGATATTGTTGGCATGTGTAAACATTTTCTTAATGAAGATATAGCGATTGAAATTCTAAAAGATCGTTATGAAATTACTAAAAAGACGGAGAAATAAAATGGCTATAGAAATATTAACCTTAGAAGAAGCAATGGAAGACAAGGGTCTTAAAATTCTTGTTCATGGAATGGCTGGAAGCGGCAAGACTGTTCTAGCAGCCACAGGAGGGCTTCCTACAATAATTTTGAGCGCAGAAGCAGGTCTACTTTCTTTGAAAAAGTTTATGAAGGAGTCCTCTTCGCTGGCTAAAAATATAAAGATAATCCAGATAAAATCTTTTGCAGACTTGAAAGAAACTAGAGAATGGCTTCAAAATGAAAAGCAGCTTGCAGACTGGTTGTGTTTGGATTCTATTTCAGAAATAGCAGAGCAAATTTTAGCGCATGAAAAAACATTGTCTCCTGATCCTCGCAAAGCCTATGGAAATTTAACTGACCAGATGCTGACCGAGCTTAGAGCTTTCAGAGATCTAGACGGGTATAATGTTCTAATGACTTGTAAGCAAGTTCGCGAAGTAGATAGTGACACGGACAGAACGCGATATATCCCTTCATTTCCAGGTCGGCAGGTCGGTCCTGCTGTTCCGTATATGTTTGATGAAGTTTTTGCTTTACGAATTGAAGAAGACGAAGAAGGCGATTTGTATAGAACACTTCAAACAAGCAAGGATGTACACTACGAAGCAAAAGATCGCTCTGGCGAATTAGAAATGTTTGAAGAGCCAAATTTGAAAATGCTTTTGCAAAAAATAAATCCTTCTTATATAGCTTTGAAAGAACGCGCTCAAGAAGATGAGCCTGTAGCAGATGCTGAAGCCGAGGAGGAGATTGAAGAGCCTGAAGAAAATGAACAGGATGAATATACTGCTAGTAAGAATTTATATTTTCATCATGAGGCTTCTGGTGCTTTTTTGTTTTATGAAAAGGGTGACTCTGTTCCGGCCAAAACTAAAACGCAATGCAAATCGATTACGAAATTAGCGTATACAAAAGCAATTGAAGAACCAGAGAATGAAAAAGAAGAAGAGGAAGATGATTCGAAAAACACTGCTGACAAAGGCTCTAAAGACACTTTTGTTGGTCATTGGAAGTGTTGTGAATGCGATGCTTCAGCAGGTGAAAAAGAACCAGAAGAGGGTGAAGAATGTTCTGAATGCGGAAGCACAGAATTTTATGATGACATCCCTTTTTAAAAAATTACCTGATTATCAGTTGCAGGAAAACTAACTGAAAAAACTAAACTTTAAAACCTTAAAAGAGAGTAAAAATCATGGCTCAATTACCTAGCAAGTTCAATGCAGACGAACATGAAGAAATGGGTTCTTACGACGCAATTCCTCAAGGTGAGTATGAATTGAAAGTGAGTGGAAACAAAAAGAAAGACAACAAAGCAAAAGTAGCTGCCGCAGAAAGAGGAGACAATATTCCAGGCTCTGTATATACAATAACTTTTGAAATAACTTCTGGAGAATACAAAGGGCGACTTTTGTTCATGGGTCTTAATCTTGAACATACTAGCGCACAGACTACGGACATAGCGTTTAGAGAACTTGCGTCATTGACAAAAGCTTGCGGAAAAGTTCAATTGAAAGACAATGATCTTGACGACTTGATAGGATGCGAACTTCTGGCTAATGTCAGTGTTGTTCCAGCTACAGCTCAGTATCCTGCGAGCAACAAAGTCAAGTCATGCAAGCCACTGAAAAATGTTGCTGTTCCTTCTGCTCCTCCTAAGAAAAAGTCTAATCCTAAAGTTAGCTTCGACTGATATTAAAACCCGATCAGGCTTGCTTGTTTTTACAAGCAAGTCTTTTTTATTTGGAGCGATAAATGAAAATCCCAAAAAGAAATGGAACAAGAGAAACCCTAGAAGATAGGGTTTATAATTCCGAAAGAAGATCTTATATGGGTATGTCTTCCGCTGGAGAAAAATGCACTAGGAAAATATTCTATGGTCTTCATTGGAGTAGCGATCCCGCGGGATTGAAAGCAAGAACAAAAAGAATTTTCAACATAGGACATCTATTTGAGCGGGTTATTATAGAAGAGCTAACTGAAAATGGAATGCAGGTTTATAGAGTTGATGAAGACGGAAACAGAATAAATTTAACTGGTGACCCCAAAGAAGAACAAGAAAAATTAATTGGATTTGCAGGACATGAATTAGGACATTGTGACGGAAGAATTTTAGGCGTATTGGAAGCACCGAAAACAGAGCATCTTCTGGAATTGAAAACCATGATGCAGAAGTATTTTTTAACAGTACAGAAAAAAGGAGTCAAGGAGGCTCAGCCAAAACACTATGCACAGATGCAGCGATATATGCTTTCTATGAAGCTTGAAAGGGCATTGTATGTTGCGATAAATAAAAACACTTGCGAATTATATTTAGAAAGAATTGATTTTGATTCTGGATTTGCTGAAGATCTTTTTCGCAAAGCTCGCGACGTAATAATGTCATTTGAACCTCCTGCAAAACATTACCCTTCTGGATACTTTGAATGCAATTGGTGTCAGCATAATTCTATCTGTCATGAAGGAGAAAAACCTTTAATGAATTGTAGGACTTGCGAATATTCTGATATGGAAAGCGAAGGCATTTGGACTTGCTCAAATAAAAACAATACAAGAAATGAAGACGAGCACATTAACGGAAGGCAGATAAGCACAGAATCTCAAGCAAAGGGATGTGATTTTTATAAACTAGGATGGGGATTAGAAAATGAAAATGGATAGTATAAGAGTTGCAAAAGTCGGACCAGTAAAAAGCAAATCTGTTCCAAATAGAGCAACAGAAGGAAGTGCCGGATATGATTTGAGAGCAGTAGAAAACGCGATCATAAAAGCTAGAAGACAAGAAGTTATCCCCACCGGAATATCTTTTGAAATACCTGTTGGATTCGTTGGGCAAATTTGGCCGCGATCTGGCATGGCAGCAAAAAATTCTATAGACGTTTTAGCCGGAGTTATTGATTCAGATTATCGAGGGGAAATAAAAGTAATTCTTTTCAATCATAGCAATGTTAATTACAGAATAAATGCAGGGGATAGGATTGCTCAAATGCTAATTGTTCCTTTCTTAGAAGCAGAAATAGAGCTTGTAGAAAGCCTTTTTGATAGCGACAGAGGAGATGGGGGTTTTGGCTCTTCCGGAAAATAAAATGTCAAAAGAATTTCAAGAAAGATGGTATCAAGTGGAGGCATCTCAGGCTCTTTTTGACGCGCTTAAAAATGACCCTGAATCTAATCCTGTTATCGTATTGCCAACTGGAGCAGGGAAGACAATAACTCTATGCCAAACTGTAGACTTGATACTATCTAGCGACCCAACAGAAAATATTCTTATACTTTCACATGACAAAAGGATACTCAGGCAGAATCATAAGGCTCTTGAGGATTTTTTTGAAATAGAAATAGGATTGTATTGCAGCGGATTAGGAAGCAAAGAAATAAAAAAAATAACCGTAGCTTCTATCCAAAGCATTTACAAATGCCCTGAGCTTTTTGAAGGCTATGGAACAATTTTAGTTGATGAATGTCACCTAGTAACTATCAAGCAGAGCGGGATGTATCGTTCATTTCTTGATGCACTAGGACAGCATCAAGTAGGAGGACTAACTGCAACAGATTTCCGTACGGGGCATGGATATATTCACAAAGGGAAAGGCGCACTTTTCAACGAGGTCGCTTATGATTTATCTTCTACTGAAAACTTTAATAGACTTGTTACAGAGGGTTATTTATCGGAATTGTATTCAAAGCCAACTGGCATGAAAATGAAAACAGACGGACTGAAAAAATTAGGCGGAGACTTTAGTCAAAAGGATATGTCTGTAAATTTAGACAGAGACGAACTGACAGATGCGGCAGTCTTGGAGGCTTGTCATTACGGTAAAAAATATAAGAGATGGCTATGCTTTGCAATTGATATAGCTCATGCAGAGAATATAAAAGAAAGGTTTATCGCACACGGTGTCAAGGCAGACTGCGTTCATTCAAAGAGCGACCAAGACGACGAGCTGACAATAAATAAATTTAGAAGAGGCGAAATTAGAGTTCTTATAGGTATAGGAATGCTAACAACAGGACTAGACATCCCAGATATAGATATGATAATCCTGCTTCGTCCTACTCAGTCGCCTGTTCTGCATATACAAATGACTGGACGAGGGCTTCGGGTAGTTTATGCAGAAGGAATGCCTATAGACACGATTGAACAAAGGCTTGATGCCATTCGCAAAGGACCGAAGCAGCATTGCCTCGTTCTTGATTTTGCAGGAAATGTTTCTAGGCTTGGTCCTATAAATCATATTTCAATAGAACAGAAAGACCCAAGCAAAGGAGGCGGACAAGCAATAACAAAAGAGTGTCCGGACTGCTCTATGATTACACACGGATCAGCAAAGGAATGTGAAAACTGCGGACATGAGTTTCAATTCAAGCAATTGCTTCAGGCATCAGCTGACAATATAGAAATCGTTTCAAAAAGAAAAAGGATGCGAATAGAAGATAATTGCAGAACTTGGGCTGACGTTGATTCTATAAATTATGACAGGCACGTTTCAAGAATTGGCTCTCCAGATCAGGTGGTCGTTATTTACAAATGCGGAATGACCATCGTAAGGGAATATATAAATATTGATCACAAAGGTTATGCAAAACATCATGCAAGAAATTGGATAGATTTCAGATGGGAAGACAAGAATGGAAAAGCACCATCTACAGTTTCGGAATTCTTAAGGCTGAAAGCATTTTTTAAATCCCCAGAAAAAATATATGTTGATACGAGAGGACAATGGCCGGAAATAGTAGACGCAATTTTTAAGAATAATGATTGCATCTAAAATCGACTGTTTTTTAAGCATATTTCCAATAATAAGAAATAATGCTTTGTTAATAGGATATTTCTAGGAAAAGCCGAATTATGCAATATATCCAAAAAGGCTATAAAAACAGTACAGACTGCTTTTATTGGACGTTTTTCGGGGTTTTCGGGTTTTGCAAGACGATTTCACGCTTATCGGTTTAATCTATTAAACCACTGGAATCTTTAGGATTCGTGCTTTTGAGCCTCTCCTGTGTATAACTTTTTCTATCCCTCTATTTATAGTCTATTTCCAGGAACCAAAATTGAAAGTCGGTGAGCTCATCTACGATATGCTTCGTATACAGTCTTAAACTATTTTTTTCCAAAAAAGACCTATTTTCATAGTCTATTTCTTTGCAAAATTTTCAGGTTTTAAAAGTTATGCACAGGCAAAAATGTAAGTGTCCACTAACTTAATCGCTGTAAGTCGTTGTTTTTAAACAAATTTTCATAGAAGTCTTCCCTCCTTTATACCTACGAAAAACGCTATTGTGTTTCCATTGTATTAGCCTAGAATAGAAATCTAGTAACAGGGAAAGAGCGCGACAAGTATTCCGCTCCCAAGGAAAACCGGAACATCATTTAATTGATACCCGATTTTAGAAAAACTTAATTTCCGCCTGTAGTCATCCATACGCATCGTGACTTTAAATTGGGGAGTGTGAAAAGTAAACGTCCACCGTTTTCTTTTAGACAAAAAGTAACAACGAAAAATTCAGTCAGAACATC
>Ga0209502_10003064_pt1 | contig 13343 bp, 5 predicted proteins | sample ArcticOcean_MG_C_10_FD_187442 | JGI IMG/M metagenome (GOLD analysis project Ga0209502, IMG submission 187442) | Marine microbial communities from western Arctic Ocean - ArcticOcean_MG_CB11_90 (SPAdes) (version 2) | ecosystem: Environmental > Aquatic > Marine > Oceanic | place: Arctic Ocean...
CATCGCAATGACGATGTAAATAATGTTCTGCTTCGTCTAGCTTGATTACTTTTTAGGCAGTGGTTATGATTAGTCCACCGAATCGAAGGAGGAAATATCAATGATACTTTTAGGCATTGGATAGATGTCCAAACGTTCACGACAAATTGAACTGAGCAAATACTTCACGATGAAAGTCCCTTTCGAGTTATTCTATCAAAAAAGGTGATACCCTTTATTACATACAATAATTTAGAAGCGGCATGGCGAGAGATCATAGTAAGTCTTTTTGGGAAATCTACGAGAAACTTATGAGCCATGCAGACGGCTTTACCCGTTACATTATCAAAATTGATTCAAGTCTCAAAGAAAGAATCGAGAATGATTCCAAAGATCACAAAGATTCTCTCGACCGAATGTTGACGAATCTAAACAAATATTCCAACCCAGCATTTTGGAGGGTTAACAACACGGTACGTGGTGGAGATCATACAGGTAATGTCGGACGAACTTCGATGGGGACTACCATCAACAAGACATCATCGACTCAAGGCGACCGAATTTATCTCTTACGATACAGCGACAACGTTACTGGGAAAATTTATGTTATGCTCGTTGGCTATCAAATGAGTCATGAAAGAAAGACTGATTGGCGCAAAGAGGTTAGAGATATCATTCATCGTCATGGAGGAGAAGTATTTGATGATGAAAAAGAATATGCAAATGACGAGATTCAACATGATGATTACTTGCTCGACTGGGCCGCTATATACAATGTGCTTGAACCTGGGAAAATTGAGTTGACTTCAAATAACAAAGAGTTACTTCTTAATGAAGCAAATATCACTATTACAATGGAACAGTTTAGGAATATTGCAAGGACTCCGCCCTTATTGATTGACGGTCATGCCGGCACTGGGAAATCGATAATTATCGCCCTGAGGATAGCGTTTCAGTACTACGCCCATCACACGGAATCGAAAGATGAGAGCAATGCACCTCGATTACTTGTAGTTGCGTATAATGAACGCGTATTGAATATGATTGAACGGTATACGACCTATTGGATGCAAAGATTACTTGAATACCCTGATCAATACTACGATTTTATAGAATATACCCCAACACTCAGACTTTACCATTCGTTGGTAAAGGACGTTGATTACAAAAGTATACCCGATCCTATGTCGCTGTATTCTGCTCGGAAATTTGTTAACTTCTTCAAATTTCAAAACGAGTTTTTCCGAGACATTGATGATGATTCGATTTCAGCAGAACAGGCTTGGCATTTCATTCGAGGTATTCTAAAAGGTCAAGGGTATGGATGGTATGGCTGGGAAAACAGCGCTTCAATACAAATTGAGGATTTTGGTTCTGTTGACATCCAAGGTAAAATACCTCGTAAATTGACTCATCGTATGTCTCGAGAACTTATTGAAAAATTACTTGGCGTGTTTGAAAAATATGAAACTTGGAGAATAGATAATCACTATATCGACGATATAGACCTTGTTCGGAAAGCATTCACAGCCCTCAAGGCCAAAGAGCCCCAAGACCGCCCAAAGAACGAACAATTAGTCGGGGCATTTGACAATGTACTCATAGATGAAGCTCAAGATTTAACAAGTAAGGAATTTGAATTACTGACTCATCTTCTCAATTCTACAGAACCCAAAATAGTCGTTGGTGGTGACCCACTTCAAACAATTAACCCAACTGGTTTTTCTTGGACGAGCCTTGAAAGTTTCCTTTACGGGAAAATGGATGAAGGGCAACTCCGAAAAGCAGAAAGAATGTTAGTTAGCCATCGGTTACCAAAAAAACTTGTTGACTTTTCAAATGTCATTATTGAAGCCCGTTCAAGGGCGAAAAATGAAGATATTGAACTTATGCAATCGGCTCAAAAAATCAAAGATGATGGTTTTGTTGCTCGAGTAAGCTTTGATGAAAAAGAAGGCAGTGAGGTCAAAATCATTGAGGAAATTATGATGGATGCTTTGAACAGCAATGTTGGCATCCTACTTTGGGCACGTGATTATTCGGAACTTGAATCGATTTCTGAGACAGATGTAATTCTCGCAGAACATGATTTAAATCCTCAATCATCATCTACTACTCCGATTGTATTTGACATACATTCGATCGAATCGGTCAAAGGATTAGAGTATGAGTCAATTATTCTTTACCGATTTGGTGATTTGGATGAAAACTTTAACACTATGTCTGAAGAATCACTTCAGGAAGGTAATGAAGACCCAGATAAGAAAAATACCTATCCGATCCTTTATCATCTCAACCGTCTCTTCATTGCTGCTTCACGTGCGAAAAAGAATATTTATATTATCGACAGTGAGGATTCTTTAAAGAAGTCATGGAGTGATGTCCTTTGGAAAAATAACATCTCTGTTGATCTAAATGTAACTGACTTTAAGGAACATATCAACACCGAACCTTCACTTGAAAAGGCTGAAAATTACTTCGAAAAGGGGAAAGCCGATAGAGACCTCAATCTTCTACGTAAAGCATTAGCATCAACGATGAAATGCGAAGACAGTGATCAGAAAAGGAAACTCGCAATACAAATCCGCATCGTTCTAATTGAACTGGAAATAATTAATGCCGGGGATGAAGAAAAAGATTTTGTAAGCTCCAAAAGATTAGAATTAATTGTTCTTTATGAACAAACAGAAAACTTACTCGAGGCTACCAAAATGCGTGCCTTACTTGAGCAATGGAGCGAGATACGGGTAACTTGCAAAGGTAAAAATGCTCTCGATTTACAAGTACTTTGGAATCTCTCGTGCTTTGATGGAATTAATCCAAAAACCCTTCAACATCTCAAATGGGTACTTGATCACAAAAAAAGCTGGCAGGATTTAGCAGCAAAAGTTGATTCTCAACTTCTTAAATTATTGCGCAAAAGGATTCGGTATCATGCCAAGGAATTAATTACATCACTAGAATCGAAGTATATAGTCAAACTACAGGAAGATTTCGGGTTCCAGGACATGGAAATTATCGATTTACTCAGCCCCACTTGGGATCAATCAAAATCAGCCAAATCTATTAAAATTAATATCGATATGGAAAAGAATTTCACTTCAATAGTGGTGAGTTTATACGGTAAAAACCTCTCTAAACTCCCGATCAAAGCACAAATCAAATATGATCAAATACGTTTACAAAATCCGAACATATCCACCGAGGCGGCCGATCGTCTCATTGAATCATTAGCCGAAAAAGGAGATTCTTCGGGAACTGTACAACACATTCGTAATCTTTTCGAGAAAAAGGAAGTTTTTGATCCGCTCGACTCGATGTGGTCAAAAACTCTTGACATCTTAGAAAAAATTGATGAAGAAAATACAAGTGACAAAGATATCTTGGCTCGACGTTTGCGTGATTTGAAAACAGTTCGAGATGCAGTCTTTGACTCTGAAAAGAGTTATCTTGGAAACAAGTGGAAGCCAGCGATTCAATCGTTTATTGTTCTTGCCAGAAACCCAAGTATAGAGTTAAGTCCGAACGCAAGTGGTATGAAAATATTTACTGGTAGGGGAGAGATATGGACTAAGACTCAAGATATCATCAATGTCACACGACATCTCAACACGATTGCGAAAAAACTCATACTGAATTTAAAGGCTCCAGGAAGAATGAGGTCATTGCTTTCGAAACCCCGCACCGAATATCTCGATTCGATTTTCAGTAATTTCACCCATTATTGTGAAACAGAAATTATTGATCTCATCGAGAAGATGTTCGACCAATGGTCGAATACATCCATCTATGATTCTGAATCAATGTTACAGATGATTAACTTCGTGGACACGAGTCGTAAATCAAAGATACGGAAGCCGAAGGATTTCATTAATAAGGTGGAAACATTCCTTCTCGTATCTGAATCCTTCCCAGTGTTCTATCAGGATAAAAACATAGTACATGAGTGGATTTACCGTGGGTTCCAAAAGAATTACCGAGAACGGGCAATATTCAACATTGCCTTTGGTCGATGGGAATCTGGCAAAGAGATGCCCGAAGGTTTTGATATTCAAACTAACTACGAAATTGCCAAAAAATATAAAGATCAGCACATAATTCAATCATATGCAAATGAATTAGAACTCGACGAAAAGGAAATGACCCAAATGATTGTTCAGAATCTAAATCTTGAACTAATCAATAAAAGTGACCCTTCTACGATTCGAGATGAAGTTAAAAGTATGGATTCAAGCCAGATCGAAGAAGACTTCGCATGGGAAAACGCTCGTTGGTTTACTGCTCAATCATCAGCACTTTTGGATACCGAGACATTCAACAATTACCTCCAACCCTTTGAAGAAGTGAGCAAGAAATTAGTAATTTCAGCAATTTATAGCAACTCTTTTTGTCAAAGTTTTACTTCGGTTTACGGCTTAAACTTTTCACCCGATGGGGAATTGCCTGCGTGGTCGCTAAGATTATTGAACCATGGACATTCAAGATTTAAACAAATTTCTGAAGAACAAGCAAGCAAATCTGAGTTTTGGGAATTAGTCGAAGCTCGGGGATCATTCATTGATCTGTTGAAGGTTCAGAAACGAACGAATTATGCTAATATTCATCTTGGAATGTTGGCCTGCCTCGAATCAATATTCGTCTTCAAAAAATTGAAAGTTGCTGAACGTATTCGATATCTAAAATCCCTAGGTGTTGAAATTGCAACTGGAACAAAGAAGTCAGATGTAACAGATATTCTCTTCAAACAGCCGTTTATGAAACTAAGTTTTTCCGAAATCGAAGACACTGGTTTTGAGAGATATCAAGAGTTGTATAACTCTGCACGCTCACTGCTAAATGAAAAGTAAAACTCCTGTTTCTTGTGAAGCAAGGCTGACGCCTTCATCCACTTGTCGTTGAGATGATACTCGAATGTAGGTGATTGGGATACGGAGTGAGTTTCCACTTTCCGCAAGGGTGCATGTTCAAACCAGGAATCTCGCAAGTTCCGTCCGGACAATTTCCATCGCTCAATGCCACTCTTCGTACCGGGAATCTCGCAAGTTCCGTCCGGACAATCGTACGTAAGTATTGATTGCTCATATCGGGAAACTTGTTTCTATGGAAAAACAATTATAAAGGTTCATTATCGCAAATACGAGTTGGGTAAAAATACAAAAACCAAACAGTTCTTTGCCTACTAAAAGCATAAAGATTCATTATTCAGATATATCATCAGGCAATAATCTTTTGAGTTTCTTCATGAATTTATTACTTATTGTGAAATTATGCGGTTTTTTTGATCCATCCAGTACTTTTTGCATTTCTTCTTTGTCGCCTGAATCTAATATCTCTTTTAAGAGTTCAGCCGCTTCGACTAAAGACAACACTGGCATGAGTTTCTGTCCTTGTAACTCATGAGTACGTAGCAAACCTTTGTTTGTGTTTTTATCGATAAATTCAGCCAGTCCGACGGATGTTAATGGGAACCAAATTTCAAATTCTGGGCTAGATGTTGCTTCCTTAAATGTACCAATAATCTCCTTCAGTGCTACTCCTCTTTCAGTAGCAGGAAGATGGACTTCAATCATTTCTAAAATTTCATCATCGGTAAATGGTCGAATCAATTTTATCAAATATTTTCCTGGTTTAATGTGTGCATGGTGTAAGCCGAAATTAGGAGAATCCGACAATTCTGCTTTGACAATATTTCCTTCTTGAATCATCTGGAGTCCTCCTACTAAATATCCCGACTCAATCGATGGAATCGCAACTCTTGGTTCATATGGTTTCGGTTTAGCTCGATCTCTCTTTGTTTCTGGAGGTATCCAGCGATTGTCGCGCTTACATAGAACGACTGGCGATTCTGCTATTGTAGAAATACGACCTTTGACACTGCCGTGCACTCTACTGCTGCACAAGAGGGTTGTATTCAATCCCAGCAACTTTGTTCCACCGCGGTTAGCCAACTCAGTGCTTGTTGGAGAATAGACGAGTTCTAATGGAAACGACTCAAACAAATTATCGTGCCACTCAGCCAGATGTTGACTCGCTTCTTTGCTTAGGTGAGTTCCAACTTCGATACCGGAATTGAGACCATGGCTTCCATCGAGGTTAGCAGTAAAAAGAAGACCTGCGTCATTGTCAGCAATGACGTGTTTTGCGTGAAGATCTGGATGCCCTCTCATTGACACACCCTTACAGGACATAAGCCGAAGGAAGCCAATCGCCTCGTGCTCTCTAGGTGGTCGCCCAATGGCTTTGTCTGTGGCGTGATAGAGAATAGTGATTGTCACACCCTTCTTTGATGCAGCGACCAACTCATCAACTACTTGTTTGCCAATCCCTGAACCAACATTCGAGAGAACATATGTCGAAATCCGCAATGTAGTCTTTGCAGATTTGATGGTGTCAATAATTGCCTTCGCCAAGCTCATCCGCCTATCACTCAAGGTCCAAATTGCATGCGCAAACGCAACTGGAGCCTTAGGGATGTTCGATTGGGACCATGGATTTCCTAGTCTTGGATCTATCTTGCTAGGGCGGATGTGTTGGTTAGCCTCATGAAGCCAAAGATGTGAGAAAAAAGAGTGCACGGATGCCACTGTATTTGCATCATTGACTCGGATTCCAGTCTCAATGTTCTTTTCTAGAGATGTTTTAACGATATTTGCGGACGTAATTAATAATTCATCATCTGCGATAAGGAATTTAGCGTGGGATTCGGGGTGCAATCGAATGTAGACTCCATTTCCAGCAAGTTTTTGTAACCTTTCAAGGTCTTTCTTAGCCTGTTCTTCATCTGAATACCGGCTAAAAATACTCGTACCCAATGTGGTCAAGACATGAACTCGGCCGTTCAAACGATTCGCTGCAGCAACAAGACTCTTCTCAATTTCAGGATGATTTAACATCCAATTGAAGAGGTATACTGAATGTTTTGCCGAGGATATCATTTCAATCATTGTGTTTAAGATTGCAAGGTTCTTTGGATGCGTACAAATCAATGATTCATTCTTGCCTTGCCATGCGAGAGATGCAAAGTCTACCCCCTTTCCTTCGATCGGCAACCAGGTCACCAAGTCGGGAATAGGGGCATCAGGAACCTCGATTTGGATCGAATCAATAGGCATGGATGAACACCTCCGCTTCGTCTATCCGATACTGCAGTTCCCATTCACCAGTCTGTCGGTACCGCTCCAATATGGCATCAAGAGAGAGCACTTCCAACGACTTCTCGAGAGTTTCAATCCATTTCCGAGGGAGATTATTTGAATCCATCCATAACTCTTCAACAGAATTCTTGAGTTGTGCAACTTCAGAAGAAACTCCAGCGCGACCGAGTGCGCCATCTGGTAATTTACGCATTGCATCATCGATTGCATCATCTATCCAAGAGGAGATATTCTTTTGATTTGGAATCGGTCTAAGCAGCGCCTCAACTTCGACACCTTCACCCATTGAGAATTTCACCCGATGGGGTTTAGGTCTCGGTTTACTTGGAAGGTCGCGGTGATCGTGATTCGTGACTTCGATTGCTAACATATTTTGGTGCACTCTTGGTTTTAAAGATTGGTCGCGAAATTGGATTTCTCCTAATATTCCAATTACTGAATCCTTTGATTCAAATATCGTTTTTTCAAGTGAACTAATGAGCGTTTTCGAACCGATGTAGGCTTCTTTTAGATTGACCGACGGTGTGTCAACAAAGGTCCTCATGAACCAAATCCCTGGAACTTTAGCTGTCTGATATGTTTTGATTTTCGTAGCTGCCCATGACTCAAGTTCTACACCAAAATCATCCCTTCTGGTTGTTTCTTCTCTAGAAAAACTTTCTATAGATTCATCTACATTTCGTGTATTTCTCTGTTCTCCAGTGAACCAATTGATTGCCTCTCCGTTAGAGGGGCGTTTTTCTTTTTTCCAACGAAGCACAGGCCATTTATCGCCATCAAATGAGGTATTTATTGGTAAAAATTCACCCGTTTCTTCAACCATATAAAGCGTTTTATTCCTAGAGACAATAGTCCGTATTTCGCCCTCTTTAGACGCCATTCGTCCGGCTTCAGTCAATTCAAACATCTGATCGAATGCTGGATCTATTCGGTGTCGCTTTGCCTCTTCTGAATCTTCTTCAAAAAGAAAGCCCTCTTTTCGATTGAGCAAACGAGATTCCCGGTTGGCGGATTCTTGAATCAAATCGCGATAAAGCAGCATTTCGAGGAGTTTTCTAGCGAGATTGATGGGCAATCCAAAAACACGTTGGACATCCTTCGCAGAAAGTGCATCTAATTCGTCGGCCAACCTCGTAGCATGCACAAGTAATGGGTCTTGTTTTACCCCTTCCACTCGACATCGAAGATTTAAAAATTCAATTTTAATGATGGTGGCGGGAGAAGTGTGAATCGCCCATGCTCCTTGCTTGATGATGGCATTGGAAAGTGTTGGACGAGGTGTTCGGATTTCTCTATTCATTTGCGACCACTCCTTTGGCGATTGTTTATAGGTTTTCGAACCAACTGTATTCCATTCCAGTCATTTCTAAGATCTTTTGGAGAAATTTGGAGAGAACGTCCATTCTTCTGTACATGATTGATTAATTGGGAAACGAAGTTTTGTGGTGCCAAATTTTCAGTCATGCTTGATTCTAAATCGGCTTCAGCATTCCTTATATCGTATTTCGCCCCCATTTCTTCAAGTTGGCGAGCATTACCTACGAGAATCAGGCGATGACGAGCTCGAGACGTTGCCACATTAATCCGGTTGAGAACAGTCATGAAACCAAGGTTCCCCCTCTTGTTAGCTCGAGTCATAGGCAGCAAGACAACATCAGCCTCTCGTCCCTGAAATCTGTCAACGACATTGACCTCGATTCGAACAGACTTGGTTTTCTTGTCTACGAAATGTCGCCCATTGGACTGTACGACATCGCTGACTCTCAGGGCTTTCTCAATTGCTGCTGCTTGTGCTTTGTAGAATGAAATAACGGCAATCTCCCAGTATCGCTCATCTGGATGAGGAGTTGACGCGAGATCTTTCGCAATATCATCAATGGCTTCGACAATTACCTTCGCCTCAGCGACATTGACGTATCGCCCTCCTTTGCCCCCATCCAATTGTTCCATTGCTTCCTCACCAAATAACGAGGTGTCGAGAAGCACAAGGCTGTCATCTTTTTTCAGCGGCGTGCCGAAAATACGTGTAGGGAAGCCACGGCTAACCATATTTGAACCGCTGTGATATTCATCCCCATAAACGACTTGACTGTTAAACCCTGCAATCTTTGGATGCATTCTGTGTTGGACATTAAGGCTTACAATTCTGTCATTTCTATTATTTTTTGCGAGACGCCCGGCAAGTAGTTCAAATCCGCTATTGTATTCAAAATCAGATACCATAACCAAATCTTTCCACAGCCGATCAAGACTATCTGAATACCTCTGTTCAGAACACCACGGTTTAATCGCACCTGATATATGTGGTGCGGGCCGTCTTGTATCCCAACCTGCGGGAAGTGGGACATCGCTCCTCTCGGTTTTATCCCACATCGAATTGACCCATTTCCCTCCTACTCGAATCTGAGCAACCTCCGGCTTATTACGGGGGGGGCGGCGCCAAGATTTAGGGCGTAAATTAGGTTCTTCAGGATAATTTTGTTTACTCGGTTTGTTGGGTTTTTGATACCGGCCAGGATTCGAGATTGCGTTCGGTTCCTTAGGCGATTTGAATTTGCCTACACTGAACTCAGTTGGTTTCTTGGGCTTCTGACCACGAGTTTTCTTTTCGGCTGATTTCCATTCATCAGTAAGTAATCCATATTCTGACATTCTCTTTGCCCAATCCTTTTCCCTAATGGCCTCTTTACCGTTGAAATCTTCTTTGGCTTCGGCAAGAATTGTGGGGTAGATTTTAATTTCTTCTTGCCGCAGATTGTAAGCAATTATTGCACGATCATGCGTCTGTTTTGTGGATATACATTGCCGCTCCCAACGAGCTATAGCCCGAATAAATCCATCATCGATCTTCTTCTTATCACCCTGCCACTTTCTAACTTCGGCATCGTAAGTAATCTTAGACCATTTGTCCTCGAGATCTGCTCGTAAATTTAAGATAGAACTGTAAATTCTCCATTGCTGTTCACGACGTAAATTCTCATTGTTCGACATTCGATGCTCAAACCATTGCTCAAGAGAGATACGTACACTTACTGCGCACTCTTCAAACATCTTCTGAACCTCTGGGCGCATAGCAAAGAATCCTACGAGTTCATTTCCATCCTTTGATACTGATATACCATCGCGAATATGGGCTTCTTTGACGTGTTCCTTCGCTGGCTTGGTAAGTGGTTGGACCCAAACTGATTTTCCAGTTGGTTTTTGTTGTCCTTCCTTTTTGTTCCTACTCCAAACAAAATGTTTCCAAATTATTCGGGCTAGGATGAAATCAATTTTTGACTGATCTACATGAGGGCTAAGTTGTTTTTCATCGCCTACAAGAAGCCAACGCTTGGCTCTAATACCAGGTACCAAGAATTCACCAAGAGTCGCCTTTGATGCTTCATCGATGATGGCGATATCAAAGGGTATGTCATCGGCTGCAAAAAGACCTCCAGTGGAAATTCCAATAGTCGTTGCACAAACTAGATTGACGTTGTGCTTAAGCATGTGGCCAATAATATCGACTCGCTCTTCACCGTCATCATCGCGCCCCTTTACAGGTTGACGTAATTGGGCTAACCAATCCTTTTGTATCGTGGAAATAGTATCATTACCAGTATTTTCATTCATTCCCAATTTGAGGGTTTCCGCAAGTCTTGAACGAAGTCCAGAACTCAACTCATCCCAAGTAAACATACGTAGGTGATTGGAGACGGCACGACTGTTGCTAGCATGTCGCAATGGATACACTCCAGGAAGGAAATTTGGACCATCGACCAAACCGATTCGTTCTAGAACATTGTCGACTGCAATATGTGTAGGAGCAACCATCAAGACTCGTAATCCCTGCTCCACAGCCAACTGCTGGATAATTTCGCAGATAACTGTCGTTTTACCCGTGCCGGGGGGCCCTCGTAAGAGTGCGATATCTGGACACGACAAACCAGTTGCTACAGCTTTACGTTGCATTTCAACCCCGCTGTAATCTAAATAATTCATACCTGGTCTAAGGTTCAAACCGGGATTTAGGAAAGCAGCGCCAAGATCAGATTGGTCGTAGGTTGGAAGTTGGTTAGCGTCACGAATCGTATGTGCTAAACTCTTCGCCTGTTCAGTTACTTCCCGAATTAGGGTATTGACTGCTTGACTCTTACGAAACGTATTGTATCCATCGGCACTCTCTCTAAGGTGAAGACGAGCAATTCTGTTTCCTTTAACCGCCTTATCGAGCAATTCTACCCATCTTGAAGCATGTTTTGGGTTCCATTGGTCTGGACGAAGTGTCATCAGCGATGTATCGAGATCAAAACCTTCTACTCTAATCCTGAATGGATGGGGCTTGAATTTATCCTTGCCTTTCTCCTCTAACTCTTCTATCTCAATTTGGAAATTCCCTTCGGCCCAGTGGCGCGGAACACTAACGGAATCTTTGACGAGCCGGATGCGAAATGGATCTGCAGCTCCACCTTTGACAACTCGAGCCCAGGCAGTTGGTTGAGGGAGAGAATCAAGGATGCGAGCTAACGCATAGCGCATACTTGAGTGAAGACCTAATGATTTGACTAAAGCATCCACACCAGCCTTACGTACCTGTCCAACTGTTCGAATTCCACCATCATTCAGTTTCTTTAAATCGTCTGGGCGTATATCCTGAGACGACATGAGGTGCTCAAGTTTTTGTTGGTCGGGTGGTAGCTTTTCGTTCACGGCTGAAAATGTGAATATAGGCCTTCTTCGAGGATCTCGATAGTAATCCTCCTCCGCAGCAAGGTGACTATTTAGACAATAAAGTGTGTCCAATCTATCAGGGTCAACATTCGTCCCCCAATCGTCATGGTCATCAGCAAAACCAAGGTCGAATTCAAGTTCTTCAGTCATTCACTCGACCCCTACAGGGTTACCAAAGTCACTGCTTGATTTATCATTTTCCCAGATGATGCTTGATAAAGGGGCTCCGATGTGAATAACTGCTGCGAGTTCGCTGAAATCTCCCACCGCTGGAAGTATGTGATCCCAAACCACCGAAACACCCAACGCGTGCTCATCCAGACATTCAATCAACGATTCAACTTCTATTCCAACCATGCCATCACGATTTGCAATTCGCTCGCGCTGTGTTTCAATTGGAATTTCTAAGCGAATAGTAGTAGCTAATATCGATTTGCAGAACTCAATCTCGGCAGGAAAACGAATGTCCTCTATGACGACATTACCTTGGATTGATTGAAGGCGATTCTTGACGGCTTGTAGGAGGAAATCTGGTACTTGGGCTCGCAACTTCTCTCCTAAACGCGCTAAATACAGACGATCATTGATGAAATCCGAGCCTGCGACTGCGGCGATATCGCGCAATGCATCTGCGAAAGCGATGCGTGTGTATCGATGATTGTTTACCAAATGCTTAGCAATTGTGCTCTTTCCACAAGCGCGGGGGCCTGACAAGGCAATGATTTGACGAGAGACCATCAAAAATCACCTTCTTGACTTGCCATGGGCAGTGATACCTTGCCTGTGCCCCATTCGTAAACGCCGCCGCGGTCGTGGAAGCGATCTTCAAAGAAGCAGTTCTGTTCCCAAGCCTTCTTTACACCGATTTCGAGAATTGATGCACCGTAACTATGCCCACCTTCTGAGTTGGAATAGAAGCGGCCAAGCGCATCCATCATCGCATAGGAGCCGCGCATGAGTTCATTCGATTCGGGGACAAATTGAATTCCTTCCTTAGCAATCCAAGCATGACGATCTACCCAGGTTTGAAATTCACCATCATCAAGAAGCAAGTCATCCACATCACCATCGTTTTGACCTTCTACTGGTAGAACTTCAAAGATCTTCCAACGTTCCGGACGCAACTTGAGAACAAGTTCTGTCATGTCATCATTGAGATTAGACTTACACACAACGGTGTTGAGCTTCATTCGAATGCCGCGACTTCGACAACGGTTCCAGGCATCGGTGGCTAATTCGAGATGGTGACTACGAGAACGTGCGAGATCGCCACGCATTCCACGTCCAATTTCAGCATGAATTTGATCATTCGAGGCGTCAATTGATAGCCCAACCCAATCAATGAGATGACCCCATTCATCGAGGAACTCTTCGGTAAGTCCTGACGCATTTGAGACGATACATGTGGTCAATCCAACATCCTTTGAGACGGCGAGCAAATCACCTAGGAAGGGACAAAGTGTTGGCTCGCCCCCTACGAATGTAATTTTATCAGCACCT
>Ga0209502_10003066_pt1 | contig 13334 bp, 7 predicted proteins | sample ArcticOcean_MG_C_10_FD_187442 | JGI IMG/M metagenome (GOLD analysis project Ga0209502, IMG submission 187442) | Marine microbial communities from western Arctic Ocean - ArcticOcean_MG_CB11_90 (SPAdes) (version 2) | ecosystem: Environmental > Aquatic > Marine > Oceanic | place: Arctic Ocean...
TCCACACACGCCAATTTCAGTTTTAGAAGATGTCATTAAAGATTTAGACTTGGTGTGTATTATGAGTGTAAACCCTGGTTTTGGCGGACAATCTTTTATAGAAAATACCTATAAAAAAGTAAGCCAATTAAGACAATTAATAGATTTTACAGCATCCGATTGCCAAATAGAAATTGATGGTGGTGTTACAAACCAAAATGCAAACGCTTTAATTGAAGCTGGTGCCAATGTTTTAGTTGCTGGAAGCTATGTTTTTGGTGCTGAAAATCCTACAGAAATAATTTCAGACTTAAAAAACTTAATTGCCTAATTGTTGTACGCAGTTGTAGATATAGAAACTACCGGAAACGGGCCTAAAGGACAGAAAATAACTGAAATATCTGCGTTAATTTTCGATGGGAAAAAGATTGTTGATGAATTTACCTCTTTGGTAAATCCAGAACAAAACATCCCTGCATTCATTACCAATCTTACCGGCATTACCAATGCCATGGTAAGAAATGCACCCAAATTCTATGAAATTGCAAAAAAAGTTGAAGAAATTACCCAAGGCACTATTTTTGTTGCACACAATGTAAACTTCGATTACAATATAATTCATGCCGAATTTAAAAGTCTAGGCTTCGATTTTAAACGAAAAAAATTGTGCACTGTTCGTTTGACAAGACAAATAATTCCTGGTTTGTCTTCTTACAGCTTGGGTGCTATTTGTACCTCAGAAAACATTCCTATAAATGGCAGGCACCGCGCAAAAGGAGATGCCGAAGCCACTGTAGAGCTCTTCAGGAGGTTACTTCTTCGAGATGCTAATTTTACGATCAATTCTTTTTTAAATCCAACATCTAGACAAGCCACCTTACCCCCTCTTTTAGACAAAATTGTAGTAGATAAATTGCCTGAAAAACACGGTGTGTATTACTTTAAAAACGTAGCCAAAGAAATTATTTATGTGGGTAAAGCAAATAATATAAAGCAGCGCGTAATCAGTCATTTTTACGATAAAAAGAAAAAAGAGCAAACCATGTGCCTAGAAACTGCCGATATTTCTTTTACAAGAACAGGGAGTGAACTATTAGCACTATTACTAGAATCCTCGGAAATAAAACACATCTATCCAAAGTTCAATAGAGCACAAAGAAAGTCCGCAGAAGCCGTTGGGTTATTTTCTTATGAAGATCAGAAAGGAATTATACATCTGGCCTATAATCGTCTAAAACTGGCTCCAAATGCTATTATGAAATACTATTCTATTTCAGAATGCAGACATCATTTGGAAACCTTGTGCGAAACCTTTGAATTGTGTCCGAAATACTGTCATTTACAAACCAATGTTTCTAGTTGTTTTCATTACCAACTTAAAGAATGTAAGGGTGTTTGCTGTGACAAAGAAACAGTTGAATCCTATAACAAAAGAGTAAAAGAAGCCATTGCATCCGTTGGAATTGGTGCAGAAAACTTGGTTATTAAAGAAAAAGGAAGAACTAAAAACGAAATTGGATTTGCACTAATTTTAGAGGGTATCTACAAAGGAATTGGCTATGTAGACGCCTCTCAAGCTGCAACTTTAGAAAATCCCGAAGACTATCAGTTTTTTGTGGAACCAAAAAAAGACAACAGAGATATTCAACGCATCATTGCTTCTTATTTAAAGAAGAAAGCCAAATTAACAGCAATAGAAAATGGAGAAATCAGTATATAAAATTCATATTATTGGCGCTGGAATTAGCGGTTTAATTGCAGCTCAAATTTTAGAAAACCATGGCTATCATCCAATAATTATCGAAGCGTCTAGCACCGTTGGTGGCCGCGTAAAATCTGATCTTGTGAATGGATATACGTTAGATCATGGATTTCAAGTGTTACTTACTTCCTATCCTGCAGCAAAAAAATATTTGAACTATAAAGCTTTAGATTTACAAAAGCTTTTACCTGGAGCAACGCTCTTTAAAAATGGAAAAGCACAAACGATTGGAGACCCACTCCGGAGCTTGTCTTTATTATTTCCAACCTTACTTTCTACTGTAGGAACCCTTTCGGATAAAATAAAAATTTTAAAGCTAAATACGCTTTTAAAGAAAAAGAAAATTTCGGCTATCTTTAAAACCAAAGAAAAAACCACCCTGCACTATTTAAAAGATTTTGGATTTTCTGATGCAATAATCACCGATTTTTTCAAACCTTTTTTTGGTGGTATTTTTCTAGAAACCCAATTAGAAACTTCTAGCAGAATGTTTGAATTTGTCTACAAAATGTTTGGTAATGGTTTGGCGGTAATTCCAAGAGAAGGAATGCAGGCAATCCCCAATCAATTAAAAAACAAGCTAAAAAATACCACCTTTTATTTTGATACGCCAGTTAGAGAAGTAAAAGACCAGCATATTATTTTAGAAGATGAACGTATTTTAGAAAGTAATATTACCATTATTGCAACAGAGGCTAGTGCTTTAATTTCAAACTTAAAAAACCAGGGAACGGAATGGAAAAGCTGCGATACCTTATATTTTGAAGCTGAAAAGAGCCTAATAAACAAACCTTTAATTGGATTAATCTCCGATGAAAATATGCTTGTAAATAATATTTTTTATCACACAAGTGTTGCAACTTTAAACAGAACAAGAAAAGAGTTGTTGTCTGTAACCGTTGTTAAAGGGCATCAATTAAATGAAAAAGATTTGATTGCTAAAGTGGTGGAAGAACTCCATGCTGCATGTGGTATTTCTGACATCTCTTTTTTAAAGAGGTATCAAATTAAAAAAGCATTGCCAAAATTAACAAATCTTCAATATGAAATTTCTAGTACAGAAACCAAATTGAAATCTAGCATTTTCTTAGCTGGAGATCAATTGTTAAATGCTTCTTTAAATGCCGCGATGATTGCTGGAGAAAGAGCTGCTATGGGTGTTCTTCAAACTATAGAAGACGGTGCAATTACAGATGAATTCACTTCTGAGTATTCTTCATAAAAATTCTGGTTTATTTATCTAAAAATTAGCCTAAATAGGGGCTAAAAGTAATATTTTTAATATTACTTTTAGTTTACCTCCAGAAGTAATATTAAAAATATTACTTTTGGAAAAAAATTAATAGTATGATGCCTAAAGCCCTTATTTTTTTAGCACTTTTTTTTAGTATTTCACTCTTTTCACAAAATGAATTTGAAGTTCACATTGAAGGAATCCAAGAAACAGATTCTATTCGTATCATTGTCCAAAAATCTTCAGATATTTTACTAAAAGAGTGGGCACACTTCAATGGAGGTGCTACCACAACAGTTCGTTTTGATTTGGATGAAGGAGAATGGGCTGTTAAGTTAGACGCAACAGGATATAGCTATCCGTCACAGCAAATAATCAACATTCCTGCAGCTGCTAGTATGACTTGGACGCTTACACCACTTACCAATGATGATTATGATTACACTTGGCAAGATGATGGAAGTGCAGCAGGACACGCAACTCAAAGATATGTTAATGAGCCTGCAAAAATTGTTGTTTTAAATGACTCTATAGCGGTACCCGATGATTTTTCTGCGGTAAAACTTAGAACCGAATACGGTGTAATTTTATCAGACTCTATTCAACCATGGTCTAATGAAGATAGTTATAGATTATATAAAATGTTTTCAAATTTACCTTACGGAAAATACGGTGAAAGAAATGGTCTAGATTATGAAACTGGTAAAAATATTCGGGGCGTATTTATGCTTACAGATTTAGAACAAGATAACGATCTTTCTATTGATAATTCTAGCCAAATACCCTACGCGACAGTGAGTCAGAGTGCATTTGTTTATGCTGAGCCACAAATTGTAACTATTGATGGAATCCGAGGAAAATTCTTTTCTAAAAGATTGTATCATGTAGTAGTTAATTTTATCACTGATTTTGCCAATAATGAGGGAGTTCTTAATTGGCTCGCCAAAGAACGTTTTGGAGTTAAGTTCATGACAGCAAATCAGCAAACAGAAGATTTAATGGGTGAAGACTCCAGTAATTTTCAAGAATTTTTTAAATCAGAAAAACTCGAAATACTGGCCATGTTCGAAGAGCTTCCAGAAGGGTTTCACAAACAACAAGGCTTGCAATATTTGGTAAGAAGAATTAATGGACAAGACGACCCTGTAATGCCAAGTGCCGCTGCAATAGCTTTTGCTGGAAGAAACACGATTGAGTTTATGTCAAAAGCCTTTAATGGTGGGGATATAAATGATGCGCGAAGAATAATTTTGCACGAAAAAGCGCATTTTTTGTGGGCTTATTCGTTTGATCAAGAACTAAAAGATGATTGGACAGAACTTGGCGGTTGGTTTTTAGACCCTACCTCTGCAAGTGGTTGGTCTACCTACAACACTACCGAAGTTGTTTCTGCGTATGCACATTTAAAAGATCCAAATGAAGATTTATCAGAATCTATTGCTTTTTACCTAACAAATCCAGACGCACTTTTATCGGTTTCGGTAAGAAAATACGAATTTGTCAGAGACCGCGTGATGCATGGTACACGATACGTTGCACAAATTAGAGAAGACTTAACCTTTACTGTCTATAATTTATTTCCAGATTACACCTATCCAGGTAAAGTTACCAAAATAGAAGTAAATGTTGTGGGTGGTTCTGAAGATAATAAGGTGGTAACTATAAGGGCTAGTTTAAACTCAGATACGAAAGACCCTACTATCGACGGTGCAAGTTCTGCTTATATTCGATTTGCATCGAGTATTGGCACAATTCATGACATTCGGTTATATCCAGAAAATGGACAAGCACAAGATTCTATTTTAATAGGAACCGTCACCTTTAGCAAATTAGAAAAAAGTGGCTACTGGAGCTTAGGTTCTTTTAAAGTAACAGATCCTGTGGGGAATTCACGTTATGAGAATACATCTACAATAGGAATGAAGCTCTACATAGAAAATCCTTTAGAAGACATATTATCACCATCCTACAACCATGATTATACCTATGAAATTGTAGAAGATAAATTTATGCCTGGAAATCGTTATGGGGCGCCAAATGAAAATGGAGAGCTCATGAGAGCGCTTAAAATAAGTTTATCTCATTATGATGCAAATCCAACTAGAAGAGCGCTTACAAGAATTAATTTACCCAATAATAGTGGACAAGAAGTTTATGAGCTTCAAGTTATAGGGTATCCAATTGTAGACGAAGCGTTAAACTATGACAATGGTGTTGATTCTAACAAGCATTTTGAATTGTATTTATTATTATACGAGCACCTTCAATCTGGATATTACACAACATCTCAACACACAGTTGGAGATATTGCAGGAAACAACAGTTCAGTTTACCACGTAAAAGATACGGCCGATTTTAGCATCTCAGAAAAAAATAAATTTAGTATTTTTAAAGAAGTTAGAGATAGTATCTATATAGAAACACTATATCCAGATAGCTTAAAACCAGAGATCGATATCAATAATATTACCATTACTGCAGAGCCTACCAATCCAGATGCACCGAATGGGGAAACTCGAGTAGATATATCGATATTGGCAAGAGATTTATCTGATTTTGTTGGCCATGAGTCTGGAGTAGATCGTGTTAGTTTTACCTTAAGAGATCCTTTAGGGGGTATTCATGGGTATCAGACGGGTAACAGTACGATGAATAACCCAGATTTAAATGTACATGATGCCACACCTCAAAATGATAATGAGTGGCGTGTGTACAACTTTAACCTCACCCTACCACAAGGTTCTCCTCCTGGCCAATGGGGGATGGCATCCGCTAACGTTCGAGATAAAGCAGGAAACTGGGAGAAATATTCTTTTGTAGAATATGTTCGTTTTGACCTTATAGAATCTGATATAGAATTAACAGTCCCTTTAGAGGTAGCCATTACGGACAAAGTGGTGAATACCTATAATGTAGACAATATAACAGCCTCTATGAGCTGCGAACCATGTGAAGGCCTTAATTATGTATATACTATTTATAGTCTTATGGGAGGAAATGTTGTAAGAGGTGAAGGAGTCTTTGCAACTGATAGCATTTCTGTAAGCGCTATAAATACCACAGGGGTTTTAGACGGCATTATTAAGTTAACCATACAAGTTACGGATACGGAAGACAAGCTAGTTGCAACAGAAACGGCAGAATACACAAAAGACACCGTACTGCCTAATTCCTATTATAGTCAGTCCAACCTGGAAAATGACGGAACAAGTTCATTAGACGATTTTGTTATTGCTGTAGTAGTAGAATCTGTAGATATTGGTGGTACTTATGAGTTAAATATTGAGAGTTCGTATTCCGGAAAATCTAATAATATAATGTCATTAAACTTTCAAGGAAGTTTAAATACTGAAACAACTAATTTAGAGAACTTAGATTTATCATCTCTTGCAGATGGAGACTATAAATTTGAACTAACCGTAATAGATCCCAATGGAAATTTAGGAAATCCCGAGGTTTTATATTACAGTAAGGAAGCCAATTCAATAACTTTAATTGGCAATGTATTAAGTGTAGTTTTAGATCTATTTGATACTAATTTATATCTCTCTCCGAATCCTGTAGTTTCAGTATTAAATATTAAAACTACCAAAGGCTTCATGCTTGATAAAGTTTCAATTTATGATATTACAGGTAGAAAAATATTTAGTTCCGTAAATAAGCAGCAACAACCAAACATTTCTATAAATGTAGAAGCCTTAAGTAAAGGAGTTTATATCTTAAAAGTTTCTTCTAATGAAAACAGCGCTGATTTAAAATTTATAAAAAAATGACGCAATTGAAAAAGAGCCTTTAAAGAACAAAAAAAACAAACACCATTGGCCTATAACACTCAGAACGTTTAAGGAAATTACTTTGAGTAGTGCTTGTTATTTAAGACAGAACAACGTTTGAAAACAAAAAAACCGAAACGAACGTTTCGGCTTTTTTGTTTTTTGGATTCAGGGATCATAATCCTCCGTATTTTATGCACAAAAAAAACCCACTGCAATGGAGTGGGTTTTTTTGATTTCAAGATGTAATAATTGAATAAGCTTTTTATTCTTTAATTAAACGTTTGGGCTACTACTTTTTGTCCTAATAGGTTAATCGCCTCTTTGGGCTGGTATTAATCTGGACAAGAATCGGCATCCCAGTCAGGATGTTTTGACGTATCAGTTGCCCAAATACTATTTGCACCTTCTTTAAAACGACTCGGTTCAGAATTAAAGTTATTTTGAACACACCAACTTGATAAATCTTGATTGAACGCTGAAGCATATTTAAACATTGAGCTCAAATCATTCACTGCTGTAGTATTCCAAGAGCCTATGTCTTGATTGAATGCGATGTTATCTCTAAACATTGAACCCATACTAGTAACTGCTGCAGTATTCCAAGAGCCTATGTCTTGATTGAATACTGAGGCATTACGAAACATACTACCCATACCGGTAACTGCTGCAGTATTCCAAGAGCCTATATTTTGATTAAATGCTGGAGCTTGATTAAACATATAACCCATATCAGTTACTGCTCCAGTATTCCAAGAGCCTATATCTCCATTGAATGCTGAAGCGTACGAAAACATACTATACATACTAGTAACCGCTGCAGTATCCCAATGGCTGATGTCACCATTGAATGAAGCACTAAGAAATAGTCTAGCCATACTAGTAACTCTAGTTGTTATAATATCTGCGGTTTTATTAGCAGCAATAGTTGCGTCATCAACTATCAAGTATGACGTCCCATTGTAATCATATGATTGTCCAGTAACAGCAGACGACCCAGCAACTAGCGTCACTCCATTTGAGTGTAGATAAATATGTGAGGGAATTGTTCCGCCTACCCAAGCAGGCACACCTGCTGTCATTTGTAGCGTTGCACCGTCATTTGTTGTTGGAGCAATGGTTGCCCATGCAGCACCATTCCAATAGTTTATTTCACCAACTTCCGTAGCTGTTGGCATTCCCGTTTTTGCGGTATTCAAGGTAATGGCACTGTCTTGTGTCGCTTGATAAGATTGTAAATTTGAGATACTAGATACATTGGTAGAAATGTCGTTTGCATTTATTACTATTCCAGAGATATCTTGATCTCCTGTGTTTGTGCCAGAAGTGTTGCTAATAGTAGTTGCTTGTTCACTTGTAACACCTGGTTTAGCTGTGTTTGCTGCGACAGCACTATTTGCTGATACCAAGGCTTCTGTATAGTATATGTTAGTTCCTTCAGGGATATCAGTCGTTGTCAATGTTATTGCGCCATCTACTTGACTAACCCCATTCACAGATGTTGTTAAGCCATCTGCACCCGCAGGGCCTTCAAGTTGTGCCCAAGCGGCACCATCATAAAAATAAAAACCAGTGGTTTCATCGGTTTGAAAGATCATCAGTCCGGTTGCTGGAGATGCAATGGCATCACGCTGGGTTTCTGTAAGTCTTGGAATTAAAATTCCGCCTTCTGTTGAAGTCACATCCAAGGCGGCAGAAGCTTCTGGTGTATTGGTGTTAATTCCTACCTGAGCAAATGCCGTTAAATTAACAGCAATAAATGCTATAAAAATAATTGATTTTAATATCGTTTTCATTTTTGGTTAGTTTTTAATAATTTTAAAAGTATTAGTTTGTTGGTTGGTTAGTTTTGTAACATTGATAAAATAAACACCACTGGGAAATGAATTCATATCAATGCGTTTCGCTCTAGTTTCAAATAGTTTTGCTCCTGTCACAGAATACAATACAGCCTTCAGTTCGCCCTCATATTTTAGCGCTACATGTGATTGTACCGGATTTGGAAATACTCCTATTTCAAAAGTAGAAGTTATCGGCTTGATGGTTAGTGTCCCACTGGTTGCTGCCGTGATCTCTCCAAGGGTTACATCCGCTAGGGTTTCTCCTATTACTAAATTCTCGGTTGCGTTAACAGATCCTGAATGCTCAATCCATTCAGAAGCGCTGCTGTCTGGTCTTGAGAATGCAGCAAGTGCTGCCTCTGTATTGCCATTCAACTCAGTATCCTCATAACGGACTTCGATAGTTCCAGAGAAGTTTGGCTGCGGAATTGAGAACGCATACACCTTACTAATGCTTTCTTCCGTTCCGGGAGTGGCTGCCACACTACTTTTACTAAACACAGTTTCTGAAATAGTGAAATTAGACGTGGGCGATAAATGCATTCCTCCGATATTTAGTTGACTGCCACTTCCGATGGTTACAGAAGACCCACTAGAAACTGACAACAGTGGGGTTTGTGCGAATAAGCTGGAGGACACTGCAATTATTAATACTGTAATTTTTTTCATGATTATAATTAAATTGGTTTCAGAATGCAAAATTAGAAGTTGTTTAGTTATTTGTTTTATATTTTAAACACAAATGACTCCTATAAAGCAGTTTTTATTATCTTAAAATGTAAAAAATGGTGTACATTAGTTTCTTTTATGTACTAAATGACGTTTTCACTTTATTTTTTTGTTATATTGTTTTTGTTCATCATGACTTACCGCTTGATGCGTTCAAGGACTGCTCACAACAAAATCTATTTGTCTTTTTTCATAGGGCATGTCACGCTGAATTTTTTGATATGTTTTTTAGGACTTCTGTTGTTCATGAAACTAGTTGTGTTTCCAGGAATGATGCCTATTTTACTTAAACAGTTAAGCTTGATATTGCTATTACTGTTTTCAAAAGCTATTTTTTTAAAGACACCTCCAAAAGTGCCAAAAGGAATTATCTTTATTTTTTTAACAAGTCTTGCGCTTTTTGTTTGTAATTTCTTGGGGTATCGGTTTTTGCCGCCAGTGCCTTTAATAATAAACCCTGGTAATAATACGAGTTCGCTTACCATCCTGTATAGAGATGCCGCCGTTTTCACTTATTTTTCCAGCGTAATTATAGGGGCCTTGTTAGCGTATGATTTACGGGCTGCAATGAAGCGCTTTAAGGAGCAAACAAATCAATCAAAGGCTTTTGTAAGGTATTTCACTTTCTACGTTTCAATTATACTATTTAACCTCTTATTTTTAATTAGTTCACAAAATTATTTTAATAAGCATATTAGTGCTGCAACGCTCACGACTTTAAGTCGAATGCTATTAATGGTTGAGTTTTTATTTCCTTTTATAATTCCTGGCTTTTTAATTAGCATTACAAAACTTAATTTCTCTAAGCTGGTGGGTTCTGGTTTAGCTCAGGAAAATGAAGCCTTAAACCACTTAACACAAGTAATAACGTCTCAAAAATTATTTTTAGAACCCGATTTTTCATTAGCAAAAATGCAGTTCCACTCAAACGTAAGTGCTGACACTATTAGAAATGCTATCAAAGCATCCCATTTCAAGAACTTTAAAGCATTTTTAAATCACCATCGTATAAGGCATGCTGTGGAACTTATTGATGGGGGTTATTTAAACAAGCACACTATAAATTCGCTTTCTATTGATGCGGGCTTTAGTGCACCCCAGACATTCTTTAGGGTATTTAAAGAACAAAAAAAACAAACGCCTTTAGCCTATAGCACTCAGAAAGGGTAAGGGTTTACTTTGAGTAGTGCTTGTATTTAAGACAGAACAATATTTTTATAAAAAATAAGCGGCACCTTTCTGTGAAGCTTTAAACGTAAACTCTTCATATTTGCACTATCTTACATCAAACGCCTAAGATTAATTGGGTAAATAGCCGAAGCGTATGCAGCAAACTACAAACACACTGTTGCGCTGTTTTTGAACCAATATCTAAAATTAGTGGAATCCTTATTCTAAATAAACCTCTTTGATTCGTCGATCATTTTTGTTTTGCCTAAACCTTAAAACAGGACTTTTGGACTTCGCATACATCATTAGAATTTCATCTATACGTGCTACGGAGAGTCTTAACTTTTTAACGCGAGATTCATACGATAAATTAGGCTCAAAGAAATATAAAATTGAGGGAAAGTCTACAGCCCTTGGGTATTCTTTTAATAGCTGTTCCAAAATACTAAAATCTGCAGCGCTCAACTCCTTTTGTATTTTATTTGAATTTGTTAAAATAAGGCTATAGTTACTTTTAGTCTTTGTTTTTAAATAAACCGCAAGGAAAATCACCAATAATAAGATTAGAAAAACAAAGTAGCGTCCGTATTGCGTTTCGATCTTATATAACTGATTTTCATTTACAGCACTCCCCAATAATTCTGAGGGGGTCAGGAAAATAAACCGAGAGGCTTTAGAATGATGTATCCGTTTTGAAAACATAAAAAGATTAGTTGTGGGATTGAAATCAAAAAACTCAATTTTATCTAAAAGAAGTGCATTCACATTGGTAAATTCTTTGAAAACATTGTTATTAGTATCACACCAAAACACCCTCCCATTAAAGATCATAAGAGTTCCTCCATCGTAGGAGCCCTTTACTGTAGAGGTTGAGAAAATTTCCTTAGGAATAGCCGTATTTAATCTCCCGAGGTACGTCCAAAAATGAGTCTTCAAATCTAATCTCCAAAAATCCTCCAAAAAATTAGAATTCAATTCAAGTTGCTCATTAACCCGTTTGTTCGTTCCACCTGCTACATATAAAAAGGAGTCCTTTACTTGACCTATTATGCCTTGTCTCGGAGAAGGGAATTTTGAATTTGGATGGAAAAAAAACTCACTCCATTCCTGATTTAGTGTATTAAAAAAAGTAAGGTTAGCGTTCTCGTTAAACAAGCCATAACCCCCATAAGAAAATATTTTATTTTCAAAAGAAAAGTCATAAGATCTATACTTGTTTCGATGCTCAAAAGACTGATCGAGACGCTCAAAAGAACGGTCTTTAAACTTGTATAAAACACCTCCACCTTTGGATAATAAAATAGTTTCGTTGGGGCGATTAATCACATTAAAATTAAAATGAGGCCATTCCATCTGATGTGCCCATTTTTCGTAAGATTTTCCGTTTTTAGTAACATATACAGAATCCGAATCAACGGTGTAAAAAAGTTCTTTGGCGTGAAAACTAAAAAAAGAGTCCTTGGAAAATTCCGGAAAAGAACCACTAAAAATAGTTAAAAAAAATAGTTGTATTACGAGCATCATAAATACAGGATATATCGTGTAATGTACTAAAAAAAATAAAAATACAACTAATCCAACTTACCTTTATGGTATTCCTAACGTTTTTTAGTGATGGGCGAGCTGAGGAAAAAATTTATTACAAAACAATTAGAATTAAAGAAAATGAAAAACTTACTATTGACAGCAATTGCAACTGTAGGGTTTGCATTAATTTCAAACGGACAAACGGTCCCTAATAATGTTCCTACGAACGGACTTATAGGTTGGTATCCTTTCGATGGTAATGCGAATGATGAGAGCACCAACGGAAATAATGGAATAATAAATGGTGCAACTTTAACAGCCGATAGGTTTGGAGATAATGAAAAGGCGTATGAGTTTAATGGTCCAGATACATTCATAACCCTACCAAATGACTTTTTTAATGGAACCCAAAATGGTCTATATTCAATTAATTTGTGGGCAAAACATAATTCAACAAACAAGAACTCGGTATTATTTTATAAAGGAGGATCTTGGAAAGAATCATCTATTAATCTATTATCTAATGGCAAAATCCATTATGGTTATAAAGAATCAAACACCAATTCTACGATACAGATTTTAGAATCAAACACAGTACTCGATTCAAACAAATGGTATAACATTTGTATAACAGCAGCAAATGGAGAAGTTAAATTATATATAAACGGGATTCTTGAATCACAATTACAAACAAATTACGTTGTAGATTGGTCTACTTCAATCAACACCTCTTGTGCTGGAGTGGGTACGCATTTTGGGAAAAACTACAATAACTGCTCGACTAACAACGGTAACTATGGAATTATTGATGATTTTGGAATATGGAACCGATCTTTAACACAAGAGGAAATTTCAGACTTATATAATGGCAATGAAACAGTTTGTGTGCCTGAATATATTCCAACCAATGGTTTAATAGGTTTTTGGCCATTCTGTGGCAATGCTAACGATGAGAGTGGTAATAATTTAGATGGTACTATTATTGGAAGTACAGAATTGACCAATGATCGCTTTGATCAAACAAATTCTGCCTATGATTTTGATTATGCAAATGCTTCCTTTGGACAACAAAACGATGAAATCTACATACCATATGACGATATATTAAATGTAAATAATATAACTGCCTCTGTTTGGGTATATCCAAGACAATATTTTTGGAGTGGTGACTCTGGAACGGCAAATACTGTTGTCTTGACTCGTTGGGAAAATGGTACATCTAATCCAAGTGGCACAGCCTGGAGAATAGTTTACGATTCTTCAAGTGTCCTAGGAGCTATTTCAAACGGTACTTCCAGCAGAGTAGCAGAAGATAATAA
>Ga0209502_10003067_pt1 | contig 13334 bp, 13 predicted proteins | sample ArcticOcean_MG_C_10_FD_187442 | JGI IMG/M metagenome (GOLD analysis project Ga0209502, IMG submission 187442) | Marine microbial communities from western Arctic Ocean - ArcticOcean_MG_CB11_90 (SPAdes) (version 2) | ecosystem: Environmental > Aquatic > Marine > Oceanic | place: Arctic Ocean...
CATAAGATTTTACGTAATCGTTATAATTCAAGTTCTTTACTTCAATATATTTAATTTTATTTCCATGCAATTCTTTAATTATTTTCATAGATTTTTGAAAATAATTATTACCTTTTTTGATAGAGTTCTTTATGTTAATTCCATGAAATATTATTATTTCTCCATCTATTTTTAGCTTATTGTATTTTATCTTACTTAGGTTAATTGGGTTAGGGATCATACCTAAATACTTGATCTCTTCTTTTAATGGAATATGATAATCTAAATCCGAGCTTATAACACCTTTTATATTTTTATAAATATATTCGTGAAGGTTTTTGAAATGTTTATTATTATATTTTAAAATGTGGCGATAGCTATTTTTTAGTTTTTTATTATTAAAGTATGGAGTTAATATTGAATATCTAAAATTTTTATTCAAAGCATATTGAATGCTTTTAAAATCTGTGCCACAAGAAAGTAAAAATATATTCTTGTTATTTTTTTTAATTATTTTTATCAACTTTATTTCTAAAATAGGAGTTGTTTTAAAGGAATTTTCATTTACTAACTGTACAATATCAAATCCTTTTAATTTTTTAATTTTAAAAAATGTTTTAATACCTATCTCAATATCATTAAGACTTACTTTGAATATTTTATCAATTATTTTTGCTATAAATTTAAAAATAGGGATTTCAAAAAATGTTGATTTTATTAAAATATCAACTGGGTATCTTTTAAACCCATCACCCGTACCCAATAAAGTAACTGTATGCCCGTTTAATTGTAGACCATCTTTTAGAGAATTATGAAGTCCACTATATTCACCTATTAATAGAATTTTCATTAATTTATCTACATTTGTTTCAAATATAATTTTAATGAGTAATGTAAACAACAAAAATATTAGTTTAGAAATTTTAATTTCTACGAAACAAAGAGATAATCTTGATTTCTTACATAATATCTTTGTGAATAATAATTCTCATTCTAATTCTGTCTTAATTATAAATCAAACGGAGAATATTAACTTTTCTTGTCCATCTACTGGCAAAATTAAATTAATTAATAAAAATGAAATTGGTTTATCAAAAAGTAGAAACTTAGCAATTCATAGCTCTACTGCAGATATATGTTTATTAGCAGATGATGATGTAGTTTACGAAAAAGATTTTGATAAAATTATTCTTAATGCTTTTTCTAATAATCCAAATGCAGATATTATAACCTTTATGATGAAGGATTTTGATGGTAAACTATTTAAAAAATACCCCAAGAAGAAACTTCACGATAAAAAAACTTTAAACTCTGTTAATTCAGTTGTTATTGCATTTAAAAGAGATTCTATTATTTTTAACAATATTAAATTTGATAATAACTTCGGGCTTGGATCTATATTTCAAACAGCCGATGAGTATATCTTTTTGAGAGATGCTATGGATTCAAATCTTAATATAATTTTTCAAAATGATGTAATTTTATCTCACGATATTATCAGTTCAGGAAAAGATGTTGGAAGTGATAGAATTTTATTTGCTAAAGGTGCTTTGTTTTACAAGTATTATAATTTTTTTTCTTTTTTTAAGTTAGTCCACTATGTTTATTTAATGTTTATATTTAAACATATTAGCGTTACAGAAATAATACCTAAATATTTAACTGGACTTAAGGGGATTTTTCAATTTATAAAAGTGAATAATGAAAAGAAGTAGTATTGAAGATGTTTTTGAAATAAAAATACCAAAAATAGTTTCCCCTGAAGGTATGGGTTCATTGTCTTTTGTTGAAAATGAAATTGTTCCTTTTTCTATTAAGCGTGTATATTATTTATATGATGTCCCAGAAAATGGCGAAAGAGGAGGGCACGCACACAAAGATTTATCTCAAGTATTATTTGCTTTAAATGGAAGTTTTGATTTACTGATAGATGACGGTTTTAATAGTAAGGTTATTACTTTAAGTAGTCCAAATGTTGGTTTTTTCTTACCCAAAGGCATATGGAGAGAAATGAATAATTTTTCAAAAGATTCTGTTTGTCTTGTTTTAGCTTCAAAGAGTTATGATGAACAAGACTATATTAGAGATTATGAAGATTTTAAAAAATCTTTATAATTATTTTATACTACACAAATAGGAAAGTCGGTATAAATCAAATAATAACAGACTAGGCTTAGCGCCCAACAGATTAGATTCAATACTTTTTGAAAATAAGTTAATAATAGCAGTTGTAATTTTTCTTAGCCCTAAAAAACTTAGTACATTATAGTATTTTAAAATAGTGATATCGTTCTGGCCAATTAATTTATTTCTTTTTAAATAATGTAAGCTTTTTAACGCTTTTTTAGTTTTAGTTAAAAATTTTAAATTCTCATCCAAACCATGGTGATTAACTTCGTTGTCAATATGATTTATAGAAATTAAATTATTTTTCAATAATGCTCCAAACAAATAATCCATTCCGTAACTATCACTTTTTATTTGTTTATTGATTGACTTAAACACATTTTTCTTAATTAAGAAATTAGATGATATGGTATATTTATAAGGATTTTTATTTCTTAATTCACTTGGTATTTGTTCCCTAAATTTTCCGAATGTCTGCCTTAAACTTCTTGAGTTTATTATTTTATCTTCATAGTAAAAACCACCAAAAGTAACTTCAAAATCTTTTTTTATTTGATTTGTATATATCTCCAGGAAATTACTGTTAAGTGGAATAACATCTACATCAATAAATAAAAGCCAATCGTATTGAGCTTTATCCGCTAATAGTTGTCTGTTGGCAGATCTTCCTATGTTTTTTTTACTTTCAAAAAACTTGCAATTAGTAAGTGTGTTTATTTTTTGATTGGTTTCATTTAAATTAGAAAAAGATGCATCATCGATACAGATAATTTCAAAAATCACTCCAAGAGTCAATGCCTGCTTTTCTAAGATGCAAATTAGATTGAATGCGTTATAGTTATAACAAGGGATTAAAATTGAAATCATTCGTATATGTTTTCAATACTCATACCAGTAATGTCAATTTCATTTATTGATTTGTTATTACATAAAAGTGTTTTGTGTGGATACTTTTTTATCATCATAAAGTCATGAGTAGCCATAAGAATTGTATTTCCTTTCTTATTTAATTCTAATAACAAGTTCATGATTTCCAAGCTGGTTTTTGGATCTAAATTTCCAGTCGGTTCATCTGCTATTATTAAATCTGGACTATTTAGTAATGCTCTAGATATTGCTACTTTTTGCTTTTGACCACCTGATAATTGGTGAGGTAGCTTAAAAATCAAATCCTTTATTTTTACAATTTCTAGTACTTCATTGATTCTATTTTTTATCTTTTTTTTATCACTCCACTCTGTTGCTTCTAAAACAAATTTTAAGTTATCAAAAACAGATCTGTCCTGAAGAAGATTAAAGTCTTGAAAAACAACACCTAGCTTTCTTCTTAAAAATGGTATTTTTTTCTCCTTTAGGTCTTTTAATGTAAATCCACCAACTGAAATGAATCCTTTTTTTAATTTTAAATCTGCGTAGAGAGTTTTTATTAGACTACTTTTTCCAGAGCCAGTCTTGCCTATAAGATAAATAAAGTCCCCTTTATTAATATTAATATTAATATTTTCTAAGATAATTTCGTCTTGTTGATATATAGAAACCTTATCTATATTTAATATGCTTGTACTCATAATATAAATATAATACTTAATTGTATTATTTTAGCAAAGAGATGTTTTTTTAATAGTAACAAATACATGAAAGATAAAATTGAAAATATTGCTAAGTTATCTAAACTTAATTTCAAGGAAAATACTTCTTTTTTTAAGAAATTAAAAAAAAAACTACCAAAGCAGTTTGATTATTTAATGATTGATATTCATGATGATGAATTCTCAAAAACTAATTGTCTAGATTGTGCGAATTGTTGTAAGACAACTAGTCCAATTTTTACTTCAAAAGATATTTCAAGCATTTCTAAGCATTTACATCTTAAAATTGATAAGTTCGTTTCTCAGTATTTAACTATGGACTCGGATAATGATTATGTTTTAAAGGGGTCTCCTTGTACTTTTTTAAATGAAGATAATAGTTGTTTCATATACGAGCATAGACCTAAAGCATGTAGAGAATACCCACATACAAACAGAAAAGATTTTCATAAAATATCAGATTTAACCATGAAAAACATAGAAATATGTCCAGCAGCATTTAATATCGTTGAGAAATTGAAGTCAACTTTAAAAGATAATACTTAAAATATGGAATCAATTTTATTGTATTTTGAAAATATTCCTACTCTACACAGAAGCTTAATTTTGGTACTTGGAATTTCATTTTTTTGGATGTTAGAAGGTATTCTTCCTTTAATGAATTTTAAGTATAATAAGACTGTCCACGCTTTACCAAATTTATTTTTCACACTCACAACTATCATTATCAACTTTAGCTTAGCTTTTTTGTTAATCACTTGCTCTGACTGGGTAGTTGAAAACAACTTTGGAATTATAAATTTATTATTTGCTTCAAACTTGTTACTTTATTCGGTTTTTGGAATTCTTTTATTAGATTTAATTGGAGCATATTTGCCACATTATGTTGAACATAAGTTTAAATATTTATGGATGATTCATTTGGTTCATCACACTGACCATTCTGTAGACACAACCACTGCTAACAGACACCATCCCTTAGAAAGTATAATAAGGTTTTCATTTACTCTACTAGGAGTTTTTATTATAGGAGCACCTATTGGTTTAATAATGCTATATCAATCTTTATCATTAATATCTACTCAGTTCACACATGCCAATATAAAATTATCAAAAACCTTTGATAAAAACTTATCTTATTTATTGGTTTCACCAGATATGCACAAAACTCACCATCATTATAAATTACCTTACACAGATTCTAATTATGGCAATATTTTCTCTTTATGGGATAGATTATTTGGAACATATTTGTACTTGGAACGTGAATCTGTGAAATATGGAGTCGATACTTTTCCAGATGTAAAAATAAATTCTAGTTTGTTAGGCTTATTAAAGCAGCCTTTCCAAAAGTACAGAAAACCCAGTAATTAATAAATCAAGTATTTAGTTCTAATAGTTTTAAAGTCTCTCAAGCCTTTTTTCCAGCTTGATCTAATTTCCTTTTCTGAAGTGCCTTCAACAATTTGTTTTTGTAAATTTTTTGTGCCAGAGAGTTTAACAAAAAAAGAATTAAAAAACTGATCTTTACGTGAGCTATTTTTATAACTATTAAGTAAGTATTTTAATTCAATTTTATTAAAATCAGTTTCATCATTTAATTGTTCACCAAAGCATACTAAGTCTTGATTCTTTGGACTGTTTGATCCTGAATTTGGTTTTGGTATAAATTCATATTTGTAGATTTTATTGTTTAAAAATGGGCTACCGTAAATAGTAAATTGTTGATTAGTTCCCCTACCAACACTTATATTTGTTCCTTCGAATAAGCACAAACTTGGGTATAAATTTATTGATTTATCATTTGGTAAATTTGGAGATGGTTTTATTGGTAAACTATAGCTGGAATTTCTGTTATAATTTTTAATATTAACTACTGTTAAATCGCAAAACAAACCATCTTCTAGCCAGTTTTCGCCGTTAATCATAGTTGAATATTCCCCTATAGTCATTCCGTATACTATTGGCACTTTATGCATTCCGACAAAACTTTTGTTTTCAGTTTCAAGTACAGGACCATCAACATAATGAATGTTTGGGTTGGGTCGGTCCAATACAATAAGTGGAATATTATTTAACGCACAGGCTTTCATCACATAGTGTAGTGTTGATATGTGAGTGTAAAACCTAACTCCAACATCTTGTATGTCAAATATCATTACATCAACACCTTTTAGGTCACTTTCTAATAATTCGCCATATTTTCTCTTTTTCCCATGCAGTGATATTATTTCTAGGCCAGTATTTTTGTCCACATCATCAGATATATTTGCACCATTTGGTTTTTCCCCTTTGTATCCATGCTCTGGAGTGAATATCTTAATAACATTAATATTAGAATTAAGAAGAGAATCAACTATATGGGTGTAATCTGTTTGATTATCTTTATTTAGTTGGTTGAAATTAGTATGCTTTGAAGTTTTAAATATAACCGATGTGTGATTTGCAACTATACCAACATTTTTTCCAATAAGTAAGTGTTTATATTCCTGGACGCTGCCAGCTCCAACAATTATTTTATTTGTAATTTGGCTATTATTATTGTTTTTCACGGATGAGTGAGAAAAACAAATAATCGATATTGAGAAAATAAAAAACAAACTTTTTTTAAGCATAATTAATTTTGAAATTAGAATTTTTTTTAGCAAAACGAATTATTAGCACTAAAGCTTATAAAAGTAGTATATCGGCTCCAATAATAAAAATTGGAATTATCGCAATTGCATTATCTGTTATTGTTATGCTAATATCAATTTCAACGGGGATAGGACTGCAAAATGAAATTAGAGACAAAATCTCTGCTTTTAACGGCCATATAATAATTTCTAACTTTGATTCTAATAATTCAGATGAATCTAATTTACCTATTGATATAACTGAAAATTTACTTTTAAGTTTAGACTCAATTAATAATGTTAAATCAATAAATCAAACAGCTTTAAAATTTGGTATAATTAGAACTCCTGACAATTTTGATGGAGTTTTGTTCAAGGGAGTAGATAGCTCCTATAATTGGAATAATATTTCTCCTTATTTGTCCAAAGGTTTTGTCCCTGAAATATCAAAATTAACTTCTAATCAAGTACTTGTCTCAGATAATTTATCTGAAAAATTAAATTTAAGTATCGATGATTCCTTTCAAATGATTTTTTCTAGAAATTTAGATACAAGAGCGATTATAAGAAAATTTACTATTGTTGGTTTATTTAACTCTGGTTTTAATGAAATCGATGATAATATAATTTTTGGTGATATAAAGCATTTAAGAAAAATAAATAAATGGAAAGATGATCAATCAGGTTCTTTAGAAATCTTTATAAACGATTTTAGTCTAATTAGTGAGACTACAAAAAATATTTACTTATCAACTCCTAATCAGTATGACACTGTAAATGTGAAGCAGAAGTATTCATCCATTTTTGATTGGATTAAAATATTTGATAAAAACATTATTGCAATATTATTTATTATGGTTGTTGTATGCTCAATAAATATTATTAGTGTATTGCTGGTTTTGATTTTGGAAAGGACCAATATGATTGGAGTTTTAAAATCACTTGGTGCTAATAATAATAGTATTAAAACAATTTTTTTAATAATTGTCTCTTACATAATTTCTCTTGGATTAATTATAGGTAATATACTTGGACTTGGATTACTTTTTATTCAAAAACAATTTAGTATGATAAAACTTGATCCTGAAATATATTATACTACAGATATTCCAGTTTATTTAAGTTTTAACTATATTTTTTTGTTAAACTTATTTACTTTTTTAGTGTGTTTATTATGTGTACTATTACCTTCTTATCTTATTTCAAAAATATCACCTATAAACTCCATTAAGTTTCGATAATAAATATTTGCAATTTTGAGATGTTGCATTAAAGCTAAATCGATATAGCTTTGTATATTTACTTAAAAAAAAATTCATGGAATATTTCGAAAATATTTTAGGTACAATTGGTAATACTCCTCTTGTTAAACTAAATAAATTGACAAAAGACTTACCATGTCTAGTTTTAGCTAAATATGAAGCCTTAAACCCAGGTAATTCAACAAAAGACAGAATGGCACTTAAAATGATAGAAGATGCAGAAAAGCAAGGTCTTTTAAATCCAGGAGGAACTATTATTGAAGGTACTTCCGGGAACACTGGAATGGGTTTAGCCTTAGCAGCTATTATTAAAGGTTACAAATGCATATTTGTTTTATCAGATAAGCAGTCTAAGGAAAAGATGGATATATTAAAAGCTGTAGGCGCAAAGGTTGTTGTTTGTCCAACTGATGTAGCACCAGAAGATTCTAGATCCTATTATTCTGTTTCTAAAAGACTTGCTTCTGAGATACCAAATTCGTGGTATGTAAACCAGTACGACAATCCCAGTAATGCTGTAGCTCATTTTGAGTCTACAGGACCTGAAATATGGAATCAAACAGATGGTAAAATTACGCACTTCATAGTTGGAGTAGGGACTGGAGGGACAATATCTGGAGTTGGAAAATATTTAAAGTCAAAAAATCCAGATATAAAAATATGGGGAATTGATACATATGGCTCAGTATTTAAAAAATACCATGAAACAGGTATTTTTGATGAAAATGAAATATATCCATACGTAACTGAAGGAATTGGAGAAGATATTTTACCTAAAAATGTTGATTTTAAAATAATAGATGGTTTTACTAAGGTCACCGATAAAGATGCTGCTATTTACACACAAAAATTAGCTAAGGAGGAGGCAATGTTTCTTGGTAATTCTGCTGGAGCTGCTGTTAAAGGTTTAATACAGTTAAAAAGTAAATTTAATAAAGATGATGTTGTCGTAGTTTTGTTTCATGATCATGGTAGTAGATATGTTGGGAAAATGTTTAATGATGATTGGATGAAAAAAATGGGTTACATAGAATAGATATATGATTAAAAGCTTTTTTAAATCTAAATTTTTTTTTGCAATTTCTTTGTTACTAGCTTTATTGCTATTTGCAATTTTTGGCTATAAATATATTTCTGGACTTAGCTGGATTGATGCTATATATATGGCAATTATTACTATATCATTTGTGGGCTTCGAAGAGTTAGGAATGAGTTCCGAATCTAAAATATTTGTTATAATTTTAGTAATAAGTTCTGCTATAATTTTAGGTTACTCAATTAAAATAATAACTGAATATATAGTTAGTTTATATTCTGAAAAAATAAAAGATAAAAAAATGCAAAAAAATATAGATAATTTAGATAATCATATAATAGTTTGTGGTTATGGTAAAAATGGTAGTCAAGTAGTAAAAAAACTAGCAGCATATGGTAAGTCTTTTGTTATAATTGAAAAAGATGATGCTATAATAACAAGTGATAGATCCGATAAGATTTTTGTACATGGGGATGCTGTTTTAGATGAAATCCTATTGCAATCGGGTGTTATGAAAGCATCTTCTCTAATATGTACATTACCAACAGATGCTGATAATTTATTTATTGTTTTAACTGCAAAACAATTAAATCCTAAAATAAAAATTATAAGTAAAGCTTCTGAAGAAACTTCATATAGTAAGCTTAAATTGGCAGGAGCTGATAATGTAATTATGCCTAATAAAATCGGAGGAGATCATATGGCCTCTTTGGTTGTGGTGCCAGGGATTTTAGAATTCGTAGATAATCTTTCTATAGTTGGCAAGTCAGAAATTAATTTGGAAGAAATCTCAACTGATAAACTTTTTGATACAATAACCAAGAAAACTATTAAAGATCTTGATTTAAGAAAAAAAACTGGTTGCTCGATAATTGGATATAAAGATCCTCAAGGAAAATACACAATTAATCCTGGAGCAAATTTAATTATTGAAGCAAATTCTAAAATAATAGTTTTAGGAAAATCAGAACAAATTCAACATTTAAATAGCCTTTATAATATTTAATTATGTTTAAATATTTTTTTTAAATCCATTTTTTTTACCATCTTGTTCATAATCTTAATTTTTAAATTAAATCAAATTTTATGAAAAAATTACTTTCACTATTATTTTTAGTTCTTCCATTACTTTCCTTTTCTCAGGACAAGGGATTGGATAAACGAATAGATGAGGCTTTTGCGCCAATATCAGATTTCTTTTCTAGTATTGTCTTTTTCCAAGTAGCTGGATACCCATTTGTTATTTTGTTACTTGTAGGTAGTGCATTGTTTTTCACTCTATATTTTGGTTTCCCAAATATTAAATATTTTTGGACTGCTATAAATGTAGTAAGAGGTAAATATGATGATTTAGATAAGGACGAAAGTGGTAATAAAGAGGGTGAAGTTTCTCACTTCCAGGCACTAGCAACAGCTGTTTCTGGTACTGTTGGAAATGGAAATATTGCAGGTGTTGCATTAGCAATTGCATTAGGTGGACCTGGAGCAACTTTTTGGATGATAGTATGTGGATTATTAGGTATGTCTACAAAATTTGTTGAGTGTACTTTAGGCGTTCAATATAGAGATGTCGGAGAAGATGGAACTATTTATGGAGGCCCAATGTATTACTTAAGTAAAGGATTGAAAAATAAGGGTTGGGAAAAATTAGGTAAAGTTACTGCTGTATTATTTGCGATATTTTGTATAGGAGGATCATTTGGTGGTGGAAATGCAGCTCAATCTAACCAAGCAACAATCGTTCTAAAAGATTTACTTGGCTTAGAGACTACATTTGCTGGAGCTATTATAGGTCTAGTACTTGCAGCCTTTGTTGGTATAATTATTATTGGTGGTATTAAAAGAATAGCATCTGTAACTGAAAAAGTAGTTCCTTTAATGGCAGTACTTTATATACTTGCCTGTGTATACATATTAGCTATTAATTTTAGTTACATAGATGATGCAATTTCACTAATTATTAGAGAAGCATTTAATCCAACTGCTGTTGGTGTTGGTGGTGTAATAGGTGTTTTAATGGTAGGATTTAAAAGAGCTGCTTTTTCAAATGAAGCAGGAGCTGGTTCAGCTTCTATAGCTCACTCAGCAGTTAAAACTAAATACTCTGCATCAGAAGGTCTAGTCGCCTTATTAGAACCATTTATAGATACTGTAGTTATTTGTACTATGACTGCTTTAGTAATAGTTATATTTAATTCAAATGGTGCTTTTGTATATGGAGGAGATGGAATGGGTGGAGTTCTTATTGACGGAGTAGTTTATGAAGGAGCTGGTATAACATCTAAGGCATTTGCTGAATACATTCCTTACTCAGGTATATTTTTAACAATTGCAGTTGTGCTATTTGCTGTTTCAACTATGATATCTTGGTCATATTATGGGCTACAGTCATGGAAATATTTATTTGGTCGCGGTAGAGTTGCTGATTTAACTTACAAGGTTTTATTTCTTGTTTTTGTTGTAATTGGAGCTGCTGCAAGTATGAATTCAATATGGGCTTTCTCAGATGCTATGATTTTTGCTATGGTTTTCCCTAACATGATTGGATTGTACTTTTTGTTTCCTGTTGTTAAAGAGCAACTTAATAAATTTTTGGAAGCAATTAAATCAATGTAAAATTTATTGTAAATTAATTTATTAAAGCTTTTATAAATTAATAATTAGTTTATATTTGCAAAACAATTTTTAAAGAGAGGAGGCCCTGATATGCTAATAATACCAATTAAAGAAGGAGAAAACATCGATAGAGCGCTAAAGCGTTTCAAGAGAAAATTTGATAAGACGGGAACTAAAAGATCCCTTCAAACTCGTAAACAGTTTATAAAACCTTCTGTTAAAAGAAGAGCTCAAATACAAAAAGCTCAGTATATTCAAAATTTAAGAGATAACGAACAGATATAATTTGTTCAGTTAAATAATAAAAAAAAGCCTCTCAGTTTCTGTGAGGCTTTTTTATTTTGTTAAATTTATAGTATATATGGGTTTAGATTCTTTTTTTGATTATTTAGAGGTTGAGAAAAACTACTCACCAAATACTGTCCAAGCGTACCGTAACGATTTAAATGTATTTAACAAGTACTTAGTAGATGAGCATAGTTTGTCCGCTCTTACCGACGCAAACTATTCACATATTAGATCTTGGATTGTATTACTAGTAAATAATGGATTATCTAATAGGTCTGTAAATCGAAAAATCACCTCATTAAATTCATTTTTTAAGTTTTTGTTAAAAATTGATTTAATTAATGAAAACCCTCTTATATATCATAAAGCTCTCAAAACTCAAAAAAAAATTCAATTACCATTCTCTGAAAGCGAAATGTTTGCTGCGTTAAGCTCAGACAATTTCGATAATAGCTTTACGGGAGTTCGTGATAGATTTATCATTGACTTATTTTACACTACAGGAATCCGAAGAATTGAATTGATTCAAATAAAGATTTCAGATTTTAATGTTTCTAAAAAACAGATAAAAGTTTTAGGAAAAAGAAATAAAGAACGAATAATTCCTTTAATAGATTCAACAATTAGTTTATTTGATAAATATATTTCTTTTAGATCTGAACTAAAGTCATCTCAAGAATTCTTGTTTATAACCATTAAAGGGAAGCCAGTGTATGAAAAGTTAATTTATCGAATAATTACTAAGTATTTTGATAATATATCTACAAAAGTAAAAAAAAGCCCTCATATAATCAGGCATACATTTGCCACACACCTTCTAAATAATGGTGCTGACTTAAACTCTGTTAAAGACCTATTAGGCCACTCTAGTCTTGCAGCTACACAAGTTTATACTAATAGAAGCATAGATGAAATTAAAAAGGTGTTTGCCAAATCTCACCCCAGAAATATATAGTTTTAATAAGTTTTTTTAAAAGTTAAAAATTTAACCAATTTTATTTTGTTTAAATAAATAAGTATATATATTTGCATTCCGTTTATTTAACGGATAAAAAGCCGATGTAGCTCAGCTGGCTAGAGCAGCTGATTTGTAATCAGCAGGTCGTGGGTTCGAGTCCCTCCATCGGCTCAGTTCTTTAACATAGTGAATAATATTAATGGGGAGATACTCAAGCGGCCAACGAGGGCAGACTGTAAATCTGCTGACTACGTCTTCGCAGGTTCGAATCCTGCTCTCCCCACTTTTTTCACATTAATTAAATATTGCGAGAGTAGCTCAGTTGGTAGAGCGTCAGCCTTCCAAGCTGAATGTCGCCAGTTCGAACCTGGTCTCTCGCTCTTTTAATTTTCTTTATATTACCAAATAAATATTGCGAGAGTAGCTCAGTTGGTAGAGCGTCAGCCTTCCAAGCTGAATGTCGCCAGTTCGAACCTGGTCTCTCGCTCTTTTAATTTTCTTTATCTACTCATTTAAAAAATCATAATCGCCGATGTAGCTCAGGGGTAGAGCGTTTCCTTGGTAAGGAAGAGGTCTCGAGTTCAATTCTCGACATTGGCTCTTGCTGTTGGAAGACTAAATTTTCTTAATATTTATTGATTTCAAAAATAGTCAAATATACTTTTAGTAGACTTTTAAGAATTATTACTAGTTTTATGTTATTTCTTTCTCCCTAAACTGTTTGTTTATTGAAATTTTATAATAACAACTCCATCTAATAATATGTGATCTTTATACGCTATTGGTCTAGTGTAACTCTGTATTATAGCTTGCCTAGGATTTTTTTTTTAAATCATTATATTTGGTTAAATTATTTTATGAAAA
>Ga0209502_10003078_pt1 | contig 13311 bp, 16 predicted proteins | sample ArcticOcean_MG_C_10_FD_187442 | JGI IMG/M metagenome (GOLD analysis project Ga0209502, IMG submission 187442) | Marine microbial communities from western Arctic Ocean - ArcticOcean_MG_CB11_90 (SPAdes) (version 2) | ecosystem: Environmental > Aquatic > Marine > Oceanic | place: Arctic Ocean...
TATTGACTTATATTAAAGGAAAAAAAGATTTCACTTTTTTAAAAAAAAATAAAAGCCCCTTTTACAGCATTAAAACTGGTAAAGTTTCAGGCTATAATGATGTTGGTCAAATGATGTTCAAAACATTAGTTGAAGGGCATGAACACATAGAAAATAGATTTAAGAAAAATATAACTAAAAACTTTGGTGCTGGAAGCATCTACTGGAAAAACTTTACACTTAGAGCAAAATATAGAAAAATTAAAGATTGGCGTGGTATAATCAAAGGTCCTTGGATACATCAAAATATAGTCGAGACTATAAACAATATTAAATCTAATAAAAAGCTAACAGGTGGTCGTAAGGTAAATGAGTCGGACGGATACTGTGCAGCTCTACCTTATTTTTTATATGGTTATGATTTTAATAGCTTAAAAAAAATAATCTCAATTGTAACTATATCAAAAATAAGTATCAAATATGCTTTAGCCAAATTTCATTTAATAGACCTTGCTTTAAAAGGTGCAAAAGATCCCATTAGTACCTTTGTTAAAAAATATGAAAGAAATTCATACTTTAAAACTATTGTGAAAGACATTAAGCTAATCAGAAATTTAAAAAAGAGACCTCATCCATTAACAGTTAAAAAACTAGGTATGGCTTGTAACTATCCGGGAACTTTTAATAGTGCTATTCATGCTATTATTAATTCTTCGACTTATAAAGATGCTGTCTTAAAGTCAATAAAAGCTGGTGGATGTAATTGCTCTAGAGTTAACTTTGTTGGAGCCTACTTTGCTGCTCTACACGGCGCAGATTCAATACCTAAATCCTGGATATCTAAAACTGAGGCAGCGAAACAGATCATAAATCAAAGATAGTATTGACTATTTCTACATTACAATTATAGTTTGAGAGTATTTAAATTTATTTTTAAATACGCCATTCACATGGATCAAAAGTGGCTCATCTACATGAGTTAAAAGTAGGTAAACTTTAATTAAAAAAGAGGTAAACCTATGCTTAAGATCAAGGATCACTTAATCAAAACTGTGAGAAAGCAGCATGCTGAAGAGACTAGCGGCAATGCCATCGAAAAGCAAAAAAAAGCAGTTACAGCTTACGGAAATGGTACGACTGGATACAGAATTAAAAATGGTGCTAACAAAGGAAAAGTTTTAGGCCATATTATTACTAAAGGTAATAATAATTTTTAATTAAATTAAATAAAAAAAGGAAAGTTTAATCTTTCCTTTTTTTTTAAAATAATTTTAATCCTATAACACCTGCAAAAATTAATAAAATTGAAATAATTTTATATATATTAATTTTTTCTTTAAGATAAAAATAACCAATGAGTATTGCGAATATAATACTAGATTCTCTTAAAGCGCTAACCATTGGAATTGGTGCTTTTGTAAAAGCCCAAACTGTAATAACGTACGCTATATAAGAAAAAAATCCCCCAACCCAAAAAACAACTTTTCCTTCTGTTAAAGTTTTTTTTAAAATATTCTTTTGTTTCCTAAATCTCAAAATTATTGGGAAAAACAAAGCACTAAAAATAAATACCCAGCTCATGTAACTAATAGCTGACATGCTTATTCTAGCTCCGTAACCATCAACTACTGAATATATTCCTATAAAAACACCTGTGGCTAATGAGTTATAGAGTATTTTATAGTTTCTAAGTACAGACTTACTAAAAAGGCCAATACAAATAACCCCAGTAGAAATAAGTAAAATTGATAAAACTGTAAAAACTTTTAAATACACCCCTAAAAAAATAATTGAGATTACTGTAGCGACTAGCGGTCCAAATCCTCGTGCTACAGGATATACAGTAGTAAATTTTCCTGTTTGGTATGCGGTTAGTAGAAAATTTTGATAGCCTTGATGAATTAATGCACTAATAATTATGTAAGGAAAACTTTCAACACTTGGCATAGGCAAAATAATAACCGCTACTATACAAGACGGAACGTGTCCATAAACTATAGCTGGAATAGACACGTTTTTATTTTTGTATTTACTAGCCATGCTATTCCAAATGGCATGTAAAACTGCAGAAAACAGAACTAAAATAAAAACTGTATTATCCATAAATAGTTTTATTGTTTTTTTCTTATTTTTAAATTAAGAAATCATAATGAATAAATTTAGTTTAAACAATAGAACAGCTATTATAACTGGCGGCGCTCAAGGGTTTGGTTTAGCAATGACTGAGCGATTTCTTGATTCTGGTGCTAATGTGGTTATTTGGGATTTTGATAAATTAGCTGTTGAGAAAACAATTAAAAAATTAAATAATTCAAAGTTAAGTTCTGCAATAGTTGATGTTACAAATTTTGATCAGGTTTCAACAGAAGTTGAAAAGGTAACTAAAAATAAAAAAATAGATATTTTTGTTAATAACGCAGGTATAGCTGGGGTAAATACTACTGTTTGGGACTATCCTGTTGAAGAGTGGAAAAAAGTTTTAGAATTAAACCTTAACGCGGTGTTCTATTGTTTAAAGGCTATTACACCACACATGATTAAAAATAACTATGGCCGTATTGTAAACATTGCCTCTATTGCTGGTAAAGAAGGGAATCCAAATGCATCTGCGTACTCTACTTCTAAAGCGGGTGTAATAGGCTTAACTAAATCTTTGGGGAAAGAACTGGCTAACAAAAATATTGCTGTAAATACGGTTACACCCGCTGCGGCTAGAACTAGAATTTTCGATCAAATGACAAAAGAACATATTGATTATATGTTATCTAAAATTCCTAGAAATCGATTTGTTCTTGTTGAGGAGCTTGCTTCATTAGTTACGTGGTTGGTAAGTGAAGAAAATTCTTACACAACAGGCGCTGTGTTTGATTTAAGTGGGGGTAGAGCAACCTACTAATTTAAAAGATTGCATAGAATGAAAGAAGCTTATCTTTATTTGTTAACTGGAATTGCAATAGGCCTAATTATTTATCTAGCTGGTAAATATGTTTTTTAATTTTTAAAATATTTTCATTGATTTTTTTTTATAATATAAGATAAAAAAAATTAAATAGGCTCTATATAAGACATTACTCACTTTTTAGTTGTATAGCGGTTACAATCTTTCTTTATACGTGTTACTAAAATTCTCAGAAAATTCAAAAATGGAGACAATATATGAATTATTTTAAAAATTTAGTACTAGTTTTATTAGCGATTACTATCGGTGGTAATGTTACAGCAGCCGAAGTGAAAATGGCAAGAGCCAATTGGGATACCGGTTATTTTCAAGCTGAAGTCTACAAACAGGCATTAGAAAAAATGGGCTACACGGTTACAGAGCCAAAAACTATGAAACCGTCTGTTTTTTATCTAGCTGCAGCCGCTGGAGACCTTGATTTATGGGTTAATGGCTGGTTTGGAACTCATGATACTTATATCAAAGAAGCCAAAGGCAAAGTTAAAGCAGTTGGCAAGGTAATGGCAAAAGGTGGTTTGCAGGGTTATTTAATTGATAAAAAATCTGCAGATAAATTTGGTATTAAAACTGTTATGGACATCAAAAAACACGCTAAGCAATTTGACTCGAATGGCGATGGGAAAGCAGACATGGTAGCTTGCCCTCCAGGCTGGGGATGTGAAAAAAAAATCGCAAAACATTTCGCTGAGCTTGGTTTAGGTGATTTTATTAATCCGGTACAAGCAGACTATTCAGCTTCTATGGCTGATACTATTGCAAAATATAAGAATGGAAAATCTGTTTTGTTTTATACTTGGACTCCTAATTGGACGGTTGGTGCTCTTGAGCTTGGTAAAGACATTGTTTGGATAGAGGTTCCTTTCAGTGAAACTAGGACAATTAAAGTCCCTAACGCGACAAAACCTAAAATTAATATGGGTTTTGATGCTGACGATATTCGTCCTGCGGCCAATGTTGATTTCTTAAAAGCTAATCCTAAAGTTGAAAAGATGTTAAAAAAAGCATCTATACCACTAGCGGATGTAGCTGCTCAGAATATGAAAATGAATGCTGGCGAAAAATCTGAAAAAGCAATCAAGAAACATGCTAATGCTTGGATAAAAGCTAATCAAAGCTCATTCGATAGTTGGATAAAATAAGTAAGTAAATCAGAACAGTGAGTTTAAAATTAGCACCTTCTGATTATGAAATCTATATACCTATAGCTGAATGGGTAGAAAAAAATATTAAAGAGTGGTTGTTTATGCAGCGACCACTTTTTAAAAAACTTTCTGCTCCCATTGATACAGTTTTAAATAGTTTGGAATATTTATTTAATATAATTCCATTCCCAGTAGCCGTCTTAATATTTGTTTATTTTGCTTATAAAACTAACGGTTTTAAATTCACAGTCCTTACGGCTATTGGTTTGGTCTTTATTGACCTTGTAGATCTTTGGTCTGAAAGCATGACTACACTTGCAATGATTTTTACTGCTGTAATTTTTTGTATAATTATAGGTATACCCTTAGGGATTCTTTCTTCTAGAAGTAAAATATTTGAAACAATAATGAGACCAATACTTGATGTAATGCAAACTATTCCTAGCTTTGTTTATCTAATTCCTGTGGTCATGCTTTTTGGTATAGGACTAACGCCCGGAGTGATTGCCACAATAATTTTTGCACTCCCACCAATTATTCGATTTACTAATTTAGGAATTAGACAAGTAGGAAAGAGTTTTAAAGAAGCTGGATCAAGTTTGGGCTTAACAAAGTTATTGATATTAGTAAAAATTGAAATACCTTTGGCGCTTAAAACTATAATGGCAGGTATTAATCAAACACTGATGTTATCTTTGTCTATGGTCGTTATAGCAGCTCTAATAGGAGCTGGTGGATTGGGCTTAACGGTTTATGTTGCGTTAGGCAGATTGGATATCGGATCAGCTGTTATTGGCGGAACGGCTATTGTAATATTGGCTATAATTTTAGATAGAATTACTCAAAAAATTGTCAAAGCTTAATACTAATTTTACTAAATACTATTAAATAATTCTCTTTTTATCCTAATAAAAATTAATAAATATTGTTTTTTTTACTTAGCAAAATAAAAAAATTAGTGTAAATGGCAACTAGCAAAATGATATGACATATAAAGAATTTTTAGAATTATTAGAAGAATTACAGTTGGACTTAGATTCAGCATCAGAGGCATTGGACTTAGAGATTTCTGATATTGAAGCATGGGAAGAGGAAGAAGAAATTCCAAAATCAGCTGAAAAATGGATTAAAAAAGAAAAAGTTGAGTTTGCAACTTTAAATAATACTAACGAAGATAATGATTTTGAAGAAGAAGAAAATGAAGACTTGGACGACGATGATAGTGACGAGCTAGATTTGGATACTGAAATAGACGAAGAAGAGAAATAATTTTAATCTTTCTTATAAATTGGTAGTGACCTTAAACGTTCGTTAAAAATATATTTCTCAAAAAATGAATTGTATCTTTGATAAATTTTTAACATCAATAAAGAAATACCTAAACCAAAAATTATTCTTGCAAAAATAACTCCAGAGTAATGTCCGCCTACCGCAAGCATTAATAGAGTGTCTTCAATAATAGCATGTACCAAGTTAATCATAAGGATAGAAAGAAAAACACTTTGTTTATCTATTTTACCAGAGTTAACTTCTTTAATTAATATTCCGCCACCAAATTGTAAGCCCATAGTCATTCCTACAATAACAATATTCATAGCAGAATCACTAATTCCAAAAAATCTTAACGGCGGTACTAATATTTTTTTTAAAAAATTTTCTACACCTATGGACTTCAAAACTTCTAATAAAGTCACTAGAACTACAACAATAATAAAAATATAAAACAAGTAAAAAGCCTGATCTTTTAACCAGAGTAGTAAACCGGCTTGAGGCGGCTCAACAGTGAAAGAAGTTACAAAAGGTTGATTTAAATAATTAAAGTATGTGTAAATTAAATTTAAAACCCAACAGGCGAAGAAAGCTGAGATAAGTCTAAAAATTATTGTAAATAAAAATGAAACTCCAGCTGATCTTGATATTGCAGACTCTACAGCAAGATTATGACATAATAGCATTGCTACTGTTAAAATTGTAATTTGAGCAACACTTACGTCAACAAAGGGTAAGAGGTTAACAAATAATATTAAGGCCGCATATATATTAACAACTAATGCGGTAACCCAGATAATACCGAACGCAGCTGGCAGCCCAATTAAGCTCATTAGAGGTTCGAAGACTCTAGCTATTAAATCTACGGCACCTACAATTTCTAAAAATTTAATTATAAAAATGAACGGAATTAAGATTTTATACAAGGGTATAGTAACATCTTTAATTTCTTGAAAAAGCTTTTTAAAAAACATGTTTTCTGAGTTTTATTGTTTATAGATTAAATTTTTATTTAATTTTTTTGATATTGCCTTTAAAGTTTGCAGAAGTAAAAACGCCCCCCTGAAAAAGTAAGGCCATTTTATCTTTATATTCATTTTTGCTAAGTAAATTAATATTAAATTGATCAGCACTGTCTTTGGGCTTGTATCCAAGTTTATAGGCTCTAGAATTATTCCACCAAGATTTTTTATTTCTAGAAGCTCCATAAACAATTTCATGATGAATTGACTTATGTTTAATGCCAATATTAACTAACTGAGTCAGGTCTTCGTAACTAATCCAAGTTGATAAATGTCTTTTGTCTTCAGGAGTTTTTAGACATGATCCAATTCGAATGCACATAGATTTAATGCCAAACTTATCTGCGTATAATCTTGAAAGATCTTCACCAAAAGCTTTGCTCAAACCGTAATGGCTATCAGGTCTTTGTGTTGACAACTCATTTAATCTAGTTGTTCTTCTGTGAAATCCAATAGCATGATTGGAGCTTGCAAAAATTATACGTTTTACTTTGTTAATTCTAGCTGCTTCAAAGATATTGTAAGTACCTATAATATTATTGTGCAAAATATTTTGCTGCGTGTCCTCGATGGGTATGGCACCAAAATGAACAATAGAATGTATATCTTTTGTTATTTTAACTGTTTTATTAAAATTTTTAAGATTAGCTAATATAAATTTTTGATTTTTTTTTATATTTTTTTTTCTTAAGTCTGTTCCTACAAGATTTTTGTAGCCAATCTTAGCTAAGGAATTAAAAAGCATTCCACCTAGATGACCGGAAGCACCTGTTATTAAAACTTTTTTATTCATATCTTTTATTTAAATTTTGCTCCTTTAGTATTTAAATTACCCATATAAAAAGAAGTGCTAGCTGTAATAAACAACTTGTTTCCTTCTGGACCCCCAAAATCAACATTAGATACTGTTTCTGGAATTTCAATATATCCAATTTGTTCACCAGAGGGAGCGTAACATGCAACTCCTTTTCCACAACTAGTCCAAAGATTGTTATCTACATCAAATCTGAAACCATCAAGCACATGTTCCGGATCTGATTTTATAAACTTGATTGGTTTAGATATTTTTAAATTTTTGTCAATTTCATATCGTCTGATGTATTTGGTATCACCGGTATTTGAAATAAATAAATGAGATTCATCAAGAGAGAGTGCTATACCGTTGGGTCTTTCTAGATCAGTAACTAAAGCTGCTAATAATTTTGTTTTAGGGTCATATTTAAAAACGTTACAACCGCCATACATCATTTTTCCCGGAAACCCTTCTATTCTTTTAGGGTTAATAATTCCATAAGGGGGGTCGGTAAAAAAAATAGATCCGTTTGAATGTACACAAACATCGTTTGGTGAGTTTAATCTTTTTTCATTATATTCATCTGAAATTAAAGTAATGCTGCCGTTCTGGTCTGTGGTAGTAACTCTTCTTGCTCCATGTTCGCATGTTACTAGGTTACCTTGATTATCAGTTGTGTTTCCGTTAGAAAAGTTTGAAGGCGACCTAAAAATTTCAACTTTATTAAAATCAAAACTTAGCATTCTATTGTTTGGAATATCACTCCAAATAACTTTGTTTAATTTTCTTAAGTAGCAGGGTCCTTCAGTCCAGATACTGCCTGTGTGGACTTGTTTTAAATTAAAGTTTTTTGTGTACTCTTCAAATTTCTGTTTATTCATTTAAGTACTACTATCACTCGCTTTATTTAAAAAAAAGAGGCTATCTTTTCCTTTTAAACTTGTTTAATTTTTTGACTTTCTGTTCTAAGCTGCCCGCAAGCCCCCAAAATATCTTGACCTCGAGATCTCCTTATCGTCGCCACATATCCTGCGTCTTGAATAATTTTACCGAATTTTTCCATTTCATTTCTTTCTGTTGGTAAATATTGAACTCCTGGCCATGGGTTAAACTCTATTAGATTAACCTTGCACGGAAATTGTGCCATAAGTTTAACTAATTGTTTAGCGCATGCCAAGCTATCATTGACGCCTCTCAGCATTACATATTCTAAAGTTATTTTTTCTTTAACAACCGAACTATAATATTTACACTGAGCAATTAAGTCTTTAATTTTAAATTTTTTATTTATAGGCATAATCATCTCTCTAATATCATCAGTTGGAGCATGAAGAGATAAAGCTAAATAAGTTCCTATTTCATTAGCGGCGTCAGGTATTTTATTGGCAATACCTGCAGTCGAAACAGTTATTTTTTTTGATCCATAATTTAAACCTTCTTTGTCTTTTAGTATTTCAACAGCTTCTTTAACATTATCATAATTGTAAAAAGGTTCACCCATTCCCATAAGCACAATATTAGTTATTTTTCTTTTTTCATCCCAATCATCAATCTGTTCTTTAGCAATCATTACTTGGTTTACTATTTCTGCAAAGCTTAAATTTTTTACTAATCGTTGTGTGCCTGTGTGGCAAAATCTACAATTTAAAGTACAACCTACTTGTGAGGAAATACAAAGAGTAGCTCTAGTTTTTTCTGGAATATACACACATTCAACTTCGTTTCCGTCAAAAAGTTTAATCAACCATTTTATAGTTCCGTCACTTGAAGTTTGTGTGTTAGCAATTTTTGGCTTTTGTAAACTTATTAGGTTATTTAGTTTATTCCTAAGTTCCAGTGGAAACGTGGTTAGATTATTAATTTCAAAAGAACCTTTTTTATAGACAGATTGCCAAATCTGCTTACTGCGCATAGAAACTTTTTTTTCATCAATTTCTAAATCTTTAAGTAGAAAATGTTTTAAGCTTTTAAAATTAAACTCAAAAAAATTTTTTTGTCTCATATAATTGTAGAATATAGATTAATATGTTGATTGTGTATACTTTGTACATTTGATAAGTAGGTCAATGTTTTTGCAAATAAAAAAAATCCCTACGTTGTCTTGGAGCTCAAAATCACCAAGAAACCTTAAACCTTCTTTTAAAACTCTATTTTTATTGTGCTTTGGTTTGGTGATATTTGGTTTGGGTGAGGGTCTATTGATCATTTCAACTATTGGTGCATCTCCGTGGAATGTCTTGCACCAAGGTCTCGCTTTAAATTTAGGTTTATCAGTTGGTGCATGGGCTTTTCTAGTAAGTTTAATAGTTTTATTGTTGTGGTTTTTTTTAGAAGAAAAAATAGGAATGGGTACAATATTAAATTTTATTATTATTGCGATTATGATTGATCTAGTAATTTTTTTTTTTAAGGCACCAGAACTTTGGATTAATCAATTTTTGTTGGGTGTTATTTCAGTGTTAATGGTTGGTTTTGGAAGTGGTATATATTTAATAGCAAGATTAGGTCCTGGACCCAGAGACGGATTGATGACCGGTTTACAAAAAAAAACCGGTTTTTCTATAGCACTAATTAGGGGGTCTATTGAATTTTTTGTAGTTTTGTGTGGATGGTTGTTAGGGGGAACGGTAGGTGTTGGAACTTTGCTTTATGCCATAGGAATTGGTCCTGCTGTTGCTTTGGGATTAAACCTAGTTAAAAAAACTAGTAGCTCGAAATGGGTTTTTTAACTTAAAAATACTAGAAAAAACTTAGTTTTAGAGGTTAGATAGGCATAATATTGTACTCTATATAAAACTATATGGATTATTTTCCCTGTAAAACTTTTACAGAAATATATATTATATAATATGAGCAAACAAAAAGAGAGAGAAGAAAGAATATATTCTAAATTAAAATTAGAAAAACTTCCTTTTAAATTAAAAGAAGAAAATTTTAAGATTCTAGGACATGCTATTTCATTAACATTTAATCAAATTTATAATAATCAAATTGAAAGTGATCAGCTAAAATGGACTTTCTCAACTATAAAAAGATTTAAAATTTTTCTTGAAATATTTTATGCTAACGAAAAAGGTGAAGAAATTTACAAAGAACAAATTGCAAAAAAGATTCCTGAATACTCATACAAAACCATATCTAAAATTATTGACGATGGCCATGCGAAAGGAATCTATATTTCTCTAAAGGCAGATGGTGAGTCTGGTACAGACGCTAAGATAAAAAACATAAGACCATCGGAAGAATTGATGATAGACTTTCTTAATTGGGCTATAAATATTTTTGAACTGATAAATAATACGGTTAACAAAAATAAAATTTGAGATCAAATTAAATTTTTTTATGTTAACTGATAAATATATTAGTTAATTAAGATTTAAAAATATGAATTATAGTAAACCTTTCAAACTATTAAAAAATCTACCCAATAAACTTAATAATTTTTATAATAAAAATTCTAAATCTTCTCTTAAGATTAGTAATAAATCAAAGAATAAAAAAAAATTTGATCCCGTAACTAATCTAGATAAAGCTTTTGAAAAATTGATAAGAAATATTATTACAAAACAGTTTCCTAAAGATGCTATTTTAGGTGAGGAATTCTTTGAAAAATATTCTAATAACGATTATAAATGGTTTATCGATCCTATTGATGGAACGAGAGCTTTTATGGTTGGAGCTCCAACGTGGTCAAATTTAGTTGGATTAACCCATAAAAATCAATCTGCTTTAGGTCTAGCAAATTTTCCAGCTTTAAATAAGTTTTATATAAATGATCAAAAAAAATCTTATTTAATTAGTGGTAAAAAAACTATTTTAAAAACATCTAAAGAAAGTAATTTAAGGAAATGTAAAATTATAGGACACTTACACGAAACGTTATTTGAGAAAAAATATAATAAAAAAATAAAAAAAATAATTTCCTCAGTTACTTATTTTGGTGCAGCGACATTTGATGCTTTAAATTTTTGTCTACTTGCAGAAGGAAAAGTAGAAGCCGTGATTGAAACTAATCTCAAACCTTTCGACATAGTTCCCCTTATTTCTATAGTTGAAAAGGCTGGGGGTATTGTTACTACTTGGAATAATACATCCGCAATAAAGGGTGGAAATATATTGGCTGCTTCTAATAAAAAAATACACAATAAAATTTTAAAAATATTGAAATCTTCTAGATAAAAGTTCTAATTTGTTAATTTACTCTCTTTAGATAGATCGGCTCTAATTGATAAAAGTACAATTAAAATTAAAAAAGGAATAGCAATTAAATTCATTGCCCTCCAACTTGTCATGCTCAACATGTACCCTGCTGATAAACTAGCTATAGCTTGAGTTGAAAAAACTAGAATGTCGTTAAATCCTTGAGCTTTGAATTTTTCTTCTTCTCTATAAGATAAAACCAAGAGACCTGTACCTGATAAATATAAAAAATTCCATCCTATTCCTAAAAAAACTAGAGAGAATAAATAGTTAAAGAAAGAAGCTTGTAAAAAACTTAATAAAATTGTTAAGATAAAAAAGAATACACCTGCATACATTATTTTACTATGTCCAAGTTTTCTTATTAAATTTCCTGTAATCAAAGATGGTAAGAACATGCTAACGATGTGCAGCTGAATAACAATACCAGTTTTATTTAAACTATAGTGTTCTATAACATGCATGTTAATTGGTGTCGCTGTCATCAAAAACGACATCACTGCATATGCAAAAGCAGCAGATATAACGGCTTGTAAAAACCTAGGTTGTGAAATTAGCTCAAAATAACCTCTTCCTTTATATTCTTTAACTCTTCCTAACTCTGTTTTTGGATTGTAAAAATTTAAAAATAAAATAGGTATAAACGTTAAAACAGCTAAAGATAAATAAGATCCAACAAATAGGTGTCCGCTTATTAAATCTTTATTAAAATTAGCAATGTTGGGTCCAAGGAGGGCAGAAAATATTGAAGCTAACATTATAATTGAGAGTGCTTTTGGTATAAAAGATTTTTCTACGCTTTCGGCTGCTGCAAAACGATATTGGTGAGTAAAAGCCATTCCGTTACCAATAAAAAAACAAGCAAGACAAAATAAGTAGAAGTTTTTATCCCACACTGCATAAGCTGACAATAAGACTGAAAGAGTACTAAAAAGAGCAGCATATAGAAATCCAGCTTTTCTTCCTATCCTACTCATAATTTTAGCCGCAAAAAAAGAAAAGACGGCGACACCAACTATCATTAAAGAAGTTGGCACAGTTTGAAGAGATTTTACTGGACTTAATGTGCTACCTATAATTCCACTTAAAAAAACGTTTACAGGAGCTGGTGTAAAACTAAATATTTGACTTGCAGCAATAATCCAGAGGTTTTTATTCATTTTAAGTTAGATTAGGATATTGAGAGTAATAGCATAATATAAATTAACAAACAAAATTAAACATGAGTAAAAAAACAATAGGTATATCGATCGCTCTTTTTGGAGTACTTATTTTTTTCTCAAATCAAGAAAATGCCTGGATAGTTTCAGCTGTTCTTTTAGGTTTTGGTAGTGGTATTTTTTTCTGGAAAGATTAGTTTAACTCATCAAGACATATAGAAAGAGGTATCTGCTAGTTTTTCCGACAGTAACTAAAACTAAAAATAATAAAAAATTTATCTTTAATATTCCAGCTACAAAAGTAAGAGGGTCACCAATAATTGGCACCCATGCAAATAATAAAGACCAAACTCCGAACTTACTAAATCTTTTGGAGGCAATATGTATTTGACTATTTTTGAAGGGAAACCATTTTTCATTAATGTAATCAAATAAATAAAATCCTAACAACCAATTAAACACTGAACCTAAAATATTTCCTAAACTCGCTGTTACTATGAGAGCGAATGAATCATATTCGTTAGTATTCAGTAGACTGGCTAGCACTAGCTCACTTGATAATGGAAAAATAGTAGCCGCTAAAAATGATACTAGAAGAAGAGAAAGATAGGTTATCATTTTTTTTTGTAACTAATACAAATTAACTTGTCGTAAAACATTAATTTTTTTTGGTATTTTTTTTTAATTTCAATTATACCTGTCTTTAATTCTTCAGATGAAAGGTTTAAAAGGCATGAGGTAAATCTATTTTTAATCATTTGAAGATATAGGTCTTTAGTTATATTTA
>Ga0209502_10003081_pt1 | contig 13301 bp, 14 predicted proteins | sample ArcticOcean_MG_C_10_FD_187442 | JGI IMG/M metagenome (GOLD analysis project Ga0209502, IMG submission 187442) | Marine microbial communities from western Arctic Ocean - ArcticOcean_MG_CB11_90 (SPAdes) (version 2) | ecosystem: Environmental > Aquatic > Marine > Oceanic | place: Arctic Ocean...
ATAGGGCTTTGGATTATTAATTCAAAAATTTCATTAACAGAAAATTCTATTTTATTAACCTTCATTTTTTTATAAGTGATTTCGTTATCTCTAATAACGTTATGTATAGGGACATCTAGATATTAAAGCTTTCTTTTAGATTTTCTTTATTTATCCTTATTTTTAAATACTCTATAATTATATAATTATTTGTTTTTAATTTTAGTAATTCTAGAGCTTGCCTCGATTTTAAGCATCTTGGATTATGATAAATACAAAAGCTAATTGTTTTCAAAGTAATCCTCCAGCACCCATTTGATTAATATCTTTGTTAGTGACATCTATTCCACAAAATATTCTCCATAAAATCCAATCTACTCCATTTTCTTTTTGAGATCGCGCACACCCAGGCATTCCAACAAAAAAAATCGTTTTACCCGATTTATTAATTTTTCCTAAAAGCATAAGGTTGCCAGGTTCCACAGGCATCCCCAATCGAATTATTTTACCCTGATTGTTTGTTAAAGAAGAAGGAACTACGTCATTTTTATCACAGATAGCAGAAGCGCCAAAAACTAAAACTACATCCGCATCTTCCTTAACGCTTTGCTTTATAGTATCTGATAAAGAATTGATATTATGATCACATCTTTTTTCTGTTAAATGAGATATATTACAATTTTTGAGGCGTTTCTGAGTTACAAATAGTGTCTTATCTAGGACTTTTTTTAATGTACTTTTATTCTCTGTTTGTATTAAGTGAATATTCATATTGTTAAAAGGAATTAATTTAAAACAATCTTTTGAATATTCATTAATTTTTTCTATAATTTTTTTGTTAAGTGCAAATGGAATTATTTTAGTAGTTGCAATGACTTGATTTTTTTTAACCATTTTGAATTGGTTAATTGCTCCTATTCCTATATCGTCTGTGATCGAATTAATATTGTATAGTTGATCTGGTTCATAAATAAGTAATCCATTTATATCAGCTAAAATATTACACCTGCCTTGTCGAGCATCAGAAACTGATAGATTTGAATTTTTTTGATTAATTAATGAGTTTGAAATCAAATAAGCAGAAGTGTTTTCATCAACATCATCTTGATCTAGTTTAGCGCACATGATTTTTTGTATATTATTATTCAACAATAGTTTGATAATACTTTTATCTATTTTTGTACCCTTAGATATTTTTATCCTACTAAGGTTATTATCTAAAATTAATGATGCTGATAAAAGTGCATCTTCAGATAACTTTGTTTCAATTTCTCCGAAAAACATAACGAATCCTAGTTAAATATTGAGTTAACATATATTTATTATACATTTTATAAAAACTTTATGTTAATATTTTTTAATATGAACCATAAAATCTCTTGACCATTTGTTTATCAAAGGATATCAAGCAACATTAAGTTTATGGGGCTGTAGCTCAATTGGGAGAGCGCCTGCTTTGCAAGCAGGAGGTCGTCGGTTCGATCCCGTCCAGCTCCACCATATACTAAGTCGATCTACTAATTTTTTAATTATAACTGAGAGTAAATTATGGCAGTACCAAAAAGTAAAATAACCAGATCGAGAAGAGGAATGAGAAGATCTCATGATTCTTTAACTACAGATACATTTGTAGAAAGTAAAGATACTGGTGAATTGCATAGGCCTCATCACATTGATCTAAAAACAGGTATGTATAAAGGTAGGCAAGTTATTAAAATAAAATCTAAAGTTTAATTTTAATATTTGTGATCTAACTTTATATTTAAGATGTTTCATTAAGGTAAAAAAATGTCTAAGAACAAAATTAATGTCAGTGATGACATAGATATAAAACCTAAAAAAAAACAAAAATCTGTTAATAAAATTAAAGTTATTAAAGATCCCTTGTTTAATATAGGGGATATTGTAAAGCATCGCATTTACCCTTTTAGAGGTGTTATAGTTGATGTAGATGCTGAATTTTCAAACACTGAAGAATGGTATCAATCTATACCTGCAGAAATACGCCCTTCACGTAAACAGCCTTATTATCATTTGATGGCTGAAAATACTGAAACTTTCTATACAGCTTATGTTTCACAACAAAATCTTGTTGGTGACAGAGAAAATGGTCCTTTAGAACATCCAGACTTAGAAGAAATATTTAATGGATTAGATAAAGGTAAGTATCTTTTAAAAAATGAATCAAGAAATTAGTTTTTACTTTAATTAGTACTAAAGATGTACTATATATATAGTAAAGGTATTTTGATGATAAAATTAAATAAAATGACTGATTATGCAGTGGTATGTCTTGGAATGCTTTCTAGGAAATCTGGTTCTCCAATGTCAGCGACTGAATTATCTAAAGAAACTGGTTTAACTTTATTTACTGTTCAGAAATTATTAAAATTATTAATGGCTAAAAGTGAATTAATTTTAGCACAAAGAGGGTCTCAAGGAGGATACATTTTAAATAAAAGTTCTTCTGATATATCTGTTGCTGAAATCATCGAGGCCTTAGATGGTCCGATTGCACTAACTGCATGTGTGGACAGTTCAGATAGCATGTGTGATGCGAGTAATATCTGTTTTTTAGGTGGAAAATGGAATAAGGTTAACGAAGTTATAAGAAAAACTTTAAATGATATTTCTTTAGATGATTTATTAAACCCTGCTGATACGTTTCCACTTAAAAAGAATAAAGAGATAATATTAAAAGAAATAACAATTAATTAAATATCATTACTTTTGTTAAAAAGTTATTAAAAAGGAAAATAAATGGCTGCTACTCAAGAAACGATTGAACAAGTAAAAGAAGTCGCAAGCTCATATAAGTATGGTTTTGTAACTGAACTTGAGACAGAAAAAGCTCCACTTGGGTTAAGTGAAGATATTGTTAGATTTATATCTAAAAAGAAAAGCGAACCTGAATGGATGTTAGAATGGAGACTAAAGGCATATAAAAAATGGTTGACTATGAAAGAACCAAATTGGGCTATGGTGAATTATCCTAAAATTGATTTTCAATCAATATACTTTTATTCAGCTCCTAAGAGTAAACCTAAATTAAATAGTTTAGATGAAGTGGATCCTGAATTATTAAAAACATATGAAAAATTAGGCATCCCAATAAAAGAACAAGAAATGTTAGCAGGAGTAGCTGTAGATTACGTATTTGACTCGGTTTCAGTTGCTACAACATTTAGAGAAAAGCTGGCTAAAGAGGGAATTATTTTTTGTCCTATATCTGAAGCGGTTCAAGATTACCCTGATTTGGTTAAGAAATATATTGGCTCAGTTATTCCAATTAATGATAATTATTATGCAGCATTAAATTCTGCTGTTTTTACTGATGGATCATTTGTTTATATTCCTAAAGGAGTTAAGTGTCCTATGGAACTGTCCACTTACTTCAGAATTAACGAACAAAATTCCGGGCAATTTGAAAGAACATTAATAATTGTAGAAGATGATTCATATGTTTCATACCTTGAGGGATGTACTGCTCCCCAGAGAGATGAAAATCAATTGCATGCAGCCGTTGTTGAGTTGGTTGCCATGGATAATGCTCAAATAAAATACTCAACTGTTCAAAATTGGTATCCAGGTGACGAGAATGGTAAAGGAGGGATATATAATTTTGTTACAAAACGAGGAAATTGTTTAGGAAAAAACTCTAAAATTTCATGGACACAAGTTGAAACTGGTTCTGCCATTACCTGGAAATACCCTTCGTGTATTTTAAAAGGTGATAATTCTGTGGGTGAATTTTACTCTGTAGCAGTTGCAAACAATGCTCAGCAAGCTGATACAGGAACTAAAATGATACATATAGGAAAAAACACAAAATCAACTATAATCTCAAAAGGAATATCAGCAGGAAAAGCTCAAAATACATATAGAGGCCAAGTGCAAATACAAAAAGGAGCTAAAGGAGCAAGAAATTTTACTCAATGTGATTCTTTGCTTATTGGAGATAAATGTGGGGCTCATACAATTCCCTATATAAATCAACATACTCCTACGGCAAGAGTAGAGCACGAAGCTACAACATCTAAAATTTCTGAAGATCAGCTTTTCTATTGTCTTCAAAGAGGTTTAGATACGGAACAGGCAACTTCATTAATTGTAAATGGTTTTTGCAAAGAAGTGATGAAAGAATTACCCATGGAATTTGCTGTTGAAGCTCAAAAACTTATAGGAATAAGTTTAGAAGGCTCTGTTGGTTAACTTACATTATCAAAAATATAATTTAATAATCTTGGGAAAAAAAATGTCTCTACTCGAAATTAAAAAAGCTCATTTAAAACTAGATAATAAAGAAATCTTAAAAGGTATTTCATTATCAGTCAATGCAGGTGAGGTTCATGCTATAATGGGACCTAATGGATCTGGAAAAAGTACTATGTCTTATATGCTCGCAGGAAGAGATGGGTATGAACTAGAATCAGGAGATGTATTATTAGATGGTAAATCATTACTAGATATGTCACCAGATGAACGAGCAAGGTCAGGTTTGTTTTTAGCATTTCAATATCCAGTTGAATTACCGGGTGTTGGGGGTATAAGCTTCTTGAGAGAAGCTGTGAATTCGAGAAGGAAGTATTTAGGTGAAAAAGAATATGATCATTTAGCCTTTGTCAAAGAAGTAAGAAAAGAAGCTAGCAAGATGTCTGTTAAGGACGAAATGTTAAAGAGATCAGTTAATGTAGGTTTTTCTGGTGGAGAAAAAAAACGTTTTGAAATTTTACAAATGGCAATGCTAAAGCCAACTATTTCAATTTTAGATGAAACAGATTCTGGATTAGATGTTGATGCCTTAAAAATTGTTTCAGAAGGAGTTAACGCTCAAAGAAGTGATAGTAATGCTATTATTGTTATTACTCACTATCAAAGATTATTAGATTATATAGTTCCAGATTTTGTTCATATTTTATCTGATGGAGTTATAATTAAATCAGGTGGTCCTGAACTAGCTCTTGAAGTTGAAAAAAATGGTTATGTAGGAATGATAAATGCTGCATAAAAAAAATGACGAATATATAAATTCAGTCCAAAATTATGCTAACTCTTTTAAAAAAAATAACTTTAGAAAAATTGCTTGTAATGATTTTAAAGGATGGCCTGATCCATTAGAAGAAACTTGGCGATTAAGTAGATTGGGAGCCCTAACTAGAAAAACAATAGAGCCAATTACACCAGATCTTAAAAAGAGCATTTCTTTAGAACCTATATTAAAAGATTCAATCTGTTTAAATTTTGTTGATGGAGCTTATAGAGAAGATTTATCTAGTAAATTACCTAATGGAATTAGTTTAACTCATCTAAATGAAGAAGAATGTTTAAGTTTTTTATCTAAAATTAAAAGTACAAATTTATCTGATCATCCTTCTACAAACTCATCTCTATCATGCACTCCTTCTATTATTAAAATAAGTATACATAATAATTTCAATTTAGAAAAACTTCTTGAAATTGTTTATACAGGAGGAATTGAAAATAAATCTGTTCATCCAGTTTTATTTTTAGAGTTAAACAAAAGTAGTAGTTTATCAATTGTTGAGCGTTTTAATCACTTAGGCTCATTAATAATGCCATTGCAATTGATTGAAATAGGTGAGTTAGCATCTTTAAAGTCTATTAAAATTTTTAATGATAGTACTAAATCATATAATTTATCTGCTCATTCAGTAACTTTGTCGTATAAATCAACTTATAGTTCATTTTCTTTAATTAAAGGTGGTGAGTTTACACGATCTGAAACTCATGCTTCACTTAAGGGTGAGAATGCAGAGTTAAACCTTAATGGTGTTTATATATCTGGATCTAAACAACATCATGATTTAACGACTGCCATACACCATGATGTTGCTAATTGTACTTCAAAACAAATTGTCAGAGGTGTTTTAGGTGGGGAGTCAACAGGAGTTTTTCAGGGTAAAGTTAGAGTTGCTCCTGATGCACAAAAAACAGATGGACAACAAATGAGTAAAGCTATTCTAATATCAGATAAAGCTAGTGCAAACGCTAAGCCAGAATTAGAAATTTATGCCGATGATGTTGTGTGTGCTCATGGTGCTACAGTAGGAGAGTTAGATGATGAGCAGTTATTTTATCTAAATAGCCGAGGTATAGCTATGGATAAAGCTAGAGAAATACTTATTAAAGCTTTCTTAGAAGATATTGTTATTCAATCGGTAGACGAACCTTTACATGACTTTATTTTCAATGAAGCTAATACAGGACTATCTTCAATTATAGAAAAAAATGAAAAGTTTAAATAATGACTAAATATGACGTAAATAAAATCAAAGCTCAATTTCCTGCTTTAAATAGAACTGTTTGGGATAAACCTCTAGTTTACTTAGACTCTGCAGCCTCAATGCAGAAACCTCAAAGAGTGCTGGATGCAATTAATAAAAATTATTCTTTTAATTATTCTAACGTTCATAGAGGACTTCATAAGCTATCCGAGGAGGCTACTTCAAATTATGAAGGGGCAAGGCGTAAGATAGCAAATTTTATTAATTGTAATGAAAAAGAAGTTATTTTTACTTCAGGTGCCACAGCTGCAATTAATTTAATTGCATATAGTTGGGGGTTAAAAAATCTTTCGCCCGGTGATGAAATAATAATAACGATTGCGGAACATCATGCAAACATAGTTCCATGGCAAATTATTGCTGAACAAAAAGATGTTAAGATTATAGCTGCAAAAATAAATCCTAACGAAGATTTTGATGCTGAAATTATTAAAGAATTAGTTACTGATAAAACTAAAATCATTGCTTTTCCTCATGTTTCTAATGTTTTAGGAACTGTTTTTCCTGTGAAAGAAATATGTAAAATTGCTAGTGATTGTGGTGCTATAAGTGTTGTTGACGGATGCCAAGGTGTAATACATGGCAAGGTAGATGTTGTAGAATTAAACTGTGATTTTTATTGTTTTTCTGGTCATAAACTTTATGGACCAACAGGAATAGGGGTATTGTATGGTAAATCTAATATTTTAGAAAACATGCCTCCATTCTTAGGTGGTGGAGATATGATAGATATAGTTAAAATTAATAAGTCAACATATGCAGAACCTCCAGCTAGATTTGAAGCCGGCACACCTCCAATTATTCAAGCTATTGCTCTTGGTGAAGCAATAGATTGGGTTCTTGAAGTTGGTATTGATGAAATTGGGAAACATGAAAAAAAAGTTATCTCTTATGGAACATCATTATTAGATTCAATTGATGGAGTTAATGTATTTGGCAAAGCCCCAAGTAAGACTGGAGTTGTATCTTTTACTATGAATTGTGCGCACTCACATGATATAGCCACTATTATTGATAGAGAAGGCATAGCTGTAAGAGCAGGTCATCATTGTGCTCAGCCTTTAATGGACGCGTTTGATTTAGTATCTACTACAAGAGCTTCAGTAGGCGCATATTCAACGTATCAAGATTTTGATAAATTAGTAGAAGCCCTCACTAAAGTTAAAAAAATATTTGGTGTTTAGTATGAATGATATTGATAAACTTCCACTTTCGGCTTTTATGCCGCATCATCCATCTGATGATCCTCATGCTCCTTTTACAGCTAAGAGAGGTAAGGCAAATAATAATTGTAATAAAAAAATTAAATTATTTGAAGTAGTTGAAGCTCTTGAGACAGTCTATGATCCAGAAATTCCTGTAAATATCTATGATCTTGGTTTAATTTATGATGTTCAATTATTAGAAAAGAACGATATTAAAATTAAAATGTCTCTTACGGCTCCCGGCTGCCCAGTTGCTGGAGAAATGCCAGGGCAAGTTGCTGATGCTATTGCAAAAATTCCAGAATCAGGTTTAATTGAAGTTGAGTTAGTTTGGGAGCCTGCCTGGACAAAGGATAGAATGAGCGAAGATGCCAAAATGGCACTTGATATTTATTAAAATAAAAGGAGTTCATAATGATTAATGGAAATAAGCCTTTATTAACTTTGACTGATGCAGCCGCAAATAGAGTTAAAAGTTTAATGAAAGAAGCTAATTCTGAGGTTATTGGCTTAAGAATTGGTATTAAAACAGCAGGCTGTTCTGGTATGAAATATAATGTTGAATATGCAAATGAAATAAAACCATTTGAAGAAAAACTAATATCAAAAGATATCGTTATATGTATTGATCCTGCTGCAATAATGTTTTTAATTGGCTCTGAAATGGATTATAAAGAAGAAAAATTCAGCTCTGGATTTGAATTTTCTAATCCAAATGAAATTGCTCGGTGTGGATGTGGCGAAAGCTTTACCGTAGCGTAATTATATAAATAAAATTTAATAGGTAAACCGTTATGAAAAGTGCTGAAGCATTTTCTTCAAATGATAAAGTTTTGACTCCATTTAAAACTCTTAAAGAATTATTAAAATTTGTGATACCAGCTGGTAATAAGGAGATGCCAATTCGAATAATTTTGGCTTTTATATTCTTATTTTTAGCTACGTTAGTAAGCGTCTATACTCCATTCTTGTATGGAAAGGCAGTGGACTTAGTATCCGAAGGTAAATCAGTAAATATAACTATGCTATGGGCTGTAATTGGATCTTATGCGTTAGCAAGATTGGGACAAGTATTTTTTGATGAAGCTAAAGAGTTTGTTTTTGCTAGAGTTGCTCAAAGAGCAGTGCGAGGAGCTGCTTTGCAAGCTTTTAAACACATGCACAGCCTATCTTTAACATTCCATTTAAATAGACAAACAGGAGGGTTAACTAGAGCCATAGATAGAGGCGCAAAAGGTATAGAGTTTTTATTAAGATTTACTGCTTTTGAAATTGTACCAGTTTTAGTTGAATTAATAGCAGTTGGTGTAGTTTTGTGGGTAACCTTTGGTTTCATATATGCTGCTGTTACTGTTTTTACAGTTTTAATTTATATACTTTATACTATTAAGGTTACTGAATGGCGAATTGCAATCAGACGAAAAATGAATGTTGCTGATGAAAATGCTTCAACAAGAGCTGTCGATAGTCTGTTGAATTACGAAACAGTTAAATATTTTAATGCTGAGAATGTAGAAGCTGAAAGATTTGATTCCGCTATGAAAATTTATGAGGATTCTGCTGTTAAAGCTAGAGCATCTTTATCTATAGTTAATATTGGTCAAGGAGGTATTATTGCTTCAGGGTTATTTATTATTATGGGAATGGCTGGAGAAGACATAGCTAATGGAAAAATGTCTATTGGTGATTTTGTAGTTGTTAATACTTTTTTATTGCAATTATATTTACCATTAAACTTTTTGGGTTTTGTATACAGAGAAATTAGACAATCTTTATTAGACATGGGAAGAATGTTTGCCTTAGTTGATGAAAAACCTGATATTTTAGATAAAAAAAATGCCAAAGATTTAAACGTCCATAGTGGAAAAATAGAGTTTAAAAATGTTTATTTTTCTTTTGGTAATAGAAGAATTTTAAAGGGTGTTAACTTTATTGTCGAGCCTGGCCAAAAAGTTGCTATTGTTGGCCCTACAGGCGCAGGTAAATCAACAATATCTAAATTATTATTTAGGTTCTATGATCCGTCTTCTGGTGATATTATGATTGATAATCAATCTTTAAAAGTTGTTACGCAAAGTTCTTTAAGATCAAATATTGGAGTTGTTCCTCAAGATACGGTTATGTTTAATGATACCATTGAATATAATATAGCTTATGGCAAGCCTGGATCTTCAAGAGATGAAATAAATAAAGTAGTTAAGTTGTCTTCAATTGATAAATTTATTGAGCAATTAGAAATTGGTTATAGTACAATTGTAGGTGAAAGAGGATTAAAATTATCGGGTGGAGAAAAACAAAGAATAGCTATTGCTCGCGCATTACTTAAAAATCCAAAAATATTTATATTTGATGAAGCTACATCTGCTTTAGATACCAAAACAGAAAAGTCTATTGAAAGATCATTAAAAAAGTTATCAAATAATAGTACTACATTAGTTATAGCTCATAGACTATCAACCATTATCGATTCTGATAAAATTATAGTTTTAGAAAATGGTAAGATCTCAGAAGAAGGCACTCATGGAGAATTGTTAATTAAAAAAGGTCTTTATTCTGAAATGTGGATGAGACAACAAGAAGAAATAGATTAATTTTTTAACCTATAGCGAACTGTTCGCGTAAATACCTATCTTCCATACTATTACTTTGATCATACATTATTCTAAGATTTACATCATTTCTTTGATATACTTTAACTTTTGTAACATTTTTAACTTCTCTTGAGTCAGCACTCGCACTTACGGGGCGAAGCTTTGGATTGTTAATACCAAACTCGATAATAGATTTATTTTTAATTAAAGCTCCTCTCCAACTTCGAGGTCTGAAGGGGCTTATTGGTGTTAAAGCTAAAATTTCTGAGTCTATTGGAATTATAGGTCCATGTGCAGATAAATTATAAGCCGTTGAGCCAACAGGAGTTGCTACCATAATCCCATCACAAGTAAGTTCACTTAATCTTTCTGTTTCGTCAATTTTGATAGAAATCATAGCACTTTGGTGAGTACTTCTAAAAATAGATACTTCATTTACAGCCATTTCTTTATATTCATTATTTTCAACATCACTAACTAACATTTCTAAAGGATGAACAATTATTTCTTTTGCCTTTTCTAATCTTTTAATTAAATCAAATTCACTGAAGTTATTCATTAAAAAGCCTATATTACCTCTATTAAGTCCAAAAACAGGTAAATTAGATGAAATACTTTCTCTAAGTGCATTTAACATTGCTCCATCTCCTCCTACGGCCACTATAATTTCAGCCTCAGATAGCTCGACTTGGCCATAATGTCTAATAAGTTTAGTAGATGCTAATTTAGCTTTTTTATTTTTGCCTATACTAAAATTTATTCTCATAACAAATAACCCTTTTTGTAGTAATTTAGTTTAAATGAAGCTAAAACATACATAATTATAAATGGTGAAGTAAATGAAAGCAATTCATACAGCTCTTACTCTAACAAAAGCATATAAATTAGCTATTGAAAGATTAGAAAAAATGTTAGGTGATGAATTTATATCAGCTATTGATTTAATGAATAATGCTTCAGGACATATAATTGTATGCGGTATGGGAAAATCGGGTCTCGTAGGAAGAAAAATATCCTCGACTCTAGCATCAACTGGAACTCCTAGTATTTTTTTGCATCCTGCAGAAGCTATACATGGTGATTTAGGAAAAGTTCAAGCTAATGCCTTAATTTTATTAATATCTTATTCTGGTGAAACGGGAGAAATATTAGCCCTTATTCCTGCTTTAAAAAGACTAAATGTTACTATAATAGCATTAACAGGTGAAAAAAAGTCAACTCTTGCTAATAATGCATCTGTTATCCTTGACATGTCAGTTGATAGGGAAGCTTGTCCACTAAACTTAGCTCCTACAACATCCACAATGGTAACTATGGTTTTAGGTGATGCTTTAGCAGTTTCTTTAATGGAGTTAAAAAACTTTAAACAAGAAGACTTTGCATTAACACATCCAGGTGGATCTCTTGGAAAAAGACTTTTGTCTAATGTTCAAGACGAGATGAAATATAATAATTTACCATTTGTAATAAAAGATTTAGATATTCAAAACGTACTAATTAAAATGACAGAAGGTAGGCTTGGGTTAGCTATTGTTGGATCGAAAGAAAATTTAATTGGAGTAATTACTGATGGTGATATTAGAAGAGCTCTAGTCGAAAGGCCTAATTTTAGCTCCTTAAAGGCTAGAGATATTATGAATGAATCGCCATTAATAGCTATTGAAACAGATAATATGCAATTAGCAGAAAATAGAATGCGTGAAGCAAAGGTTCAATGTTTAATAGTAAAAAATAAAATAGATGAAGTCGTGGGAGTTATTCAAATTTTTGAATAATTTTTATTAGGTTTTTTATGGATATTTCACTATTTGACTATGAATTAGATAAAGATTTAATTGCTCAATTTCCTTGTTCACCAAGAGACAGCTCACGACTATTATCTTGTTTAGATAATATCCCCAAGGATTTTAATTTTAATAAATTGCCAGAAATATTAAATTCTGGTGATGTTTTAGTTATTAATAATACTAAAGTTATTCCTTCTCGTTTATTTGGGAAAAGAGATAATGTTAATATAGAAGTAACTTTACATCTTAAGGTCAAAAGAAATCAATGGAGAGCTTTTGTAAAACCTGGCAAAAAATGTCGAGTAAACGATGAATTAGTTTTTAAGGATCGACTTAAAGCAATAGTAATTGAAAAATTTATAGAAGGTGATTTATTATTAGAGTTTAATAAAGATGAAAAAGATTTGTTGCGAGCAGTTAATAATCAAGGGGTGATGCCTCTTCCTCCTTATATAAAAAGAGATTATCATCTTGTTGATGATAAATCTGATTATCAAACTATATTCGCTTCTAATGAAGGAGCTGTAGCCGCCCCAACTGCTGGATTACATTTTACAGATAAATTAATATATAAATTAGAAAAAAAAGGTATAATTATAGCTCCAGTCACGCTTCATGTCGGAGCGGGCACTTTTCTTCCTGTTAAAGTTGAAAACGTTTTAAATCATAAAATGCATGAAGAGTGGGGTTCTTTAGATTCAAATGCATCTGAAATAATTAATAATGCAATTGTTAATAAAAAAAGAATTATAGCCTTAGGAACTACGAGTTTGAGAATACTAGAAACTATAGCTATGAAAAATAATGGAAAAATTATCCCTTGGTCTGGATTGACTGATCTTTTTATAACACCAGGTTTTAAATTTAATATAGTAGATCTTTTGATAACCAACTTTCATCTACCAAAGTCAACATTATTGATGCTTGTTTCTGCATTTTATGGAAGAGAAAACCTATTTAATGCTTATGATTATGCAATTAAGAAAAAATATAGATTCTTTTCATACGGGGACAGTTGTATTTTCCCAAAAAAATTAGGACAATAAATGAATAAAAAATTTAATTTCAAATTAATATCTCAAGATAAAAAAGCTAGGTTAGGAAAAATTACTACTGCTCATGGTGATATAGATACTCCAATATTCATGCCTGTTGGAACAGCAGCCACAGTTAAAGCAATGCATTTGAGAGATGTAGAACAATCTGGAGCTCAAATTATTTTAGCAAATACTTATCATTTAATGTTAAGGCCTGGGCAAAAAAATATTAAACAGATGGGAGGAGTTAGAAAGTTTATGGGATGGGACAAGCCTCTACTGACTGATTCAGGAGGTTTCCAAATAATGAGCTTGGGAAAGTTAAGAGACATTCATCAATCAGGTGTTACTTTTAAATCACATTTAGATGGAACAAAATACTTCTTATCCCCAGAAA
>Ga0209502_10003088_pt1 | contig 13285 bp, 10 predicted proteins | sample ArcticOcean_MG_C_10_FD_187442 | JGI IMG/M metagenome (GOLD analysis project Ga0209502, IMG submission 187442) | Marine microbial communities from western Arctic Ocean - ArcticOcean_MG_CB11_90 (SPAdes) (version 2) | ecosystem: Environmental > Aquatic > Marine > Oceanic | place: Arctic Ocean...
CAACATTAACCATTTCAAAGGACACGTGGTTAAGACCCGGTTTGCCGTTTGATTGGCTTTGCGCAGGCAGAAAGAAAATACTGTGGTGGTCTGCAGGTTTCTCGCCACGATCACATCGAGAGAAAATGCCTAACAGTGGCCCGGCCTCGCCACCGGGTTTTAGCAAATCACTGGCAATGATCCCTAAATGACGATGGTACCAATCAAGACTCTTTTCTAGATCTGTAGAATTCAGACCACAATGTGCATAACGTTTGATTCGTGGGAATGCACCCTTGGCAAACCGCTTTGTCTGATTTATACGCCGGAAGTTTTCTCGCTCAATACCGCCAACGTTAAATTCTATTGCGTCTAGATCGGCTTCTATTTTTCGCGGCTTGATACCAAAAACCACATCTACGCCGATGCCATCAGGATCAAAGCCACAAGTTCTGAAGCCACCGCCGGGTGAGGCCATTTCCTCTATATCACTGAACTCATCTGAGTTCGCCAGAGACTCAAGGTCCTGCATGGAACTGGCATAAAAGGTATTGCCGAGAAATTTCTTTTCGCCCAGTTTAGATACATGGATAAATGGCTGTGGGCCATCCCCAGCCATATAGAGAGTATCCTCGGTGCGCTCAATACGGGCCATGCCAAAATCCAACAAAAATTCTTCTTGTTCATCTAGATCGGGCACCTGCAATGTTGGGAACGCCACATCGTCTACTTTGATAATAGAACTCATTTCTCACTCCAGTGATTTTGACTGTTTGTTAATGTCTCAAATCTTGCAACTAAAGTCTAGTCAAGTGTCTAGAATTGATCCAGAATAAGGCAACACTGATTAGAGAGTGCTGGAATGTCCAATTATGATGTGGTGATCGCTGGGTACGGGCCGACAGGTGCCGTTGCTGCAAATCTATTAGGTGCCAAAGGGCACCGTGTGCTGGTGGTCGAGCCAGCCCTGACCGTTTATGACATTCCTCGGGCTGTGCACTTTGATGGGGAGGTGATGCGCATTTTTCAAGCATTAGGTTTAGGCGAAGAAATCCATAATATGGCCGCTCCCGGGAAGATGATTAAATTCGTCAATGATCGAGGCTGGACTCTTTTTCAACAAGATCTGTCCGTTGTAAAGCGCCAGCATGGCTGGTTTAACAATCTTTTTTTTGCTCAGCCACGGTTGGAAACCTGTCTGCGTGCTGCCTTGGAAAACCTACCAAATATTGATGTCATGCTCGGCTGGAAAGTATCCGGCGTAGATACTCATGGCACAGACAAGGGAACGGTTGACCTCCAGGTCACTTCCATGACTGGTAAAAATTCAGACAGCCAGCGAATCACCGCTGGGTATTTACTCGCGTGTGACGGGGCAAATAGCCCGGTGCGTAAAATGCTAAAAATGGAGCAGGAAGATTTAGACTGCGATGAGCCTTGGTTGGTATGTGATTTGGAACTAGAGGAGGGCGCCCAGTTCAACCGAACCGCTATTCAGATTTGCGACCCTAGCAGGCCTGCATCACTTATCCCCTGTGAGAATAATCACATCCGCTGGGAGTTCATGCTTAACAAGTCGGACGAAGTGTCTTACATGGAAGATGAAAATAATGTGCGGTCCCTTATGTCTGGGCATTTGCATCATCTATCACCCGATCTGAAAAGTACTGACGGTAAGTTAATCCGAGCAAAGGTTTATACCTTCCACGCTTTGATCGCCAAAAACTTTCAGCTTGACCGAGTATTTCTGCTCGGAGATGCCGCCCACCAAATGCCGCCGTTTTTAGGTCAGGGAATGTGCGCCGGCATGCGCGATGCATACAACCTGAGCTGGAAGTTAAGCGGTGTGTTAAACGGCGATTATTCGCCAAAACTCTTAACAACATATAATACTGAGCGCCGCGTTCATGTTCGTAAAACAGTTGAGACTGCGGTGGCCCATGGCGCAATTATTCAAACAAAATTTTGGCCAAAAGCATTTGTTCGGGATACTTACCTAATGTTAGGTCGAGTTTTTCCTTGGCTGGTTAGATTTTTAAAGTTTGGTGAAGGTGTGCCATTAGGCAACGGCTTACTGATGACTGATCCCGAAGGTAAACCCACTAAACCTGTGGGTGAACCCCTGCCCCAGAGTTGGGTCACATCCACCACAAACGCCTCTGCATCACCGATCAGATCCGATGATTTGCTAACCGAAAAGTTCACTGTCATTGGTTTCGGAATAGATCCGCTTTCAATCATGGCTGAGCTTAGTGACTATGACTGGCTAGACACGCTACATTTTGGTTCAGGTGGTAGTGTGCAGGAGACTGACGGAGAGATAATGAATTGGGTTGCGGAAAACAACGTTGCGGTTGCAATACTTAGACCCGATCGTCAGGTATACGGTATCTGCAAATCGGCTTCATGCGCTGGGGCAGAATTACCGGCGATGATCGCCACATTGATAAAACAACTTCATTGAGACTCTATTTGCATGTGTATCCTACACCGGGATAAGTAAACACACAGCGTGGGATAATTTACGTAATCAACGGCGTGAATAAGATTTGCGAATTTAGTTTTTTTACAACCTTTTTTAGAGACCTTTTGGAAGGTAGGAGCTACAGATATGGGATTTCGACTCGCGAATATAAACAACAGAGCATCGCTAGTAGTTGGTGAAAATTATTATGATGTGGAGCAGATATCATCTGGCGCAGTACCTAGTGACCCAATGCTGGCACTCGGACAAATCGAAAGGCTAGCAGAACTTTATGCAGTGTTAACTTCTGGCACTGAGAGTAGTTCGCCCACCGGTAACGTTAGCGATGTAATACTTGGACCGCCAGTGCCGCGCCCAAGCAACTCTTTTGCCATAGGCCTAAATTATCGAAATCATGCTGAAGAAGCTGGAATGGAAATCCCCCCGGCGCCCATGGTATTTACAAAATATCCATCCTGTCTAACAGGTCCCACTGGGACTGTGAAAATGCGGAGTGATTATGTGGATTTTGAAGGTGAGTTAGTGGCTGTGATTGGTAAGACTGCTAAAGATGTCTCAGTTGAAAGAGCCTTAGATTACGTTGCCGGCATTTGTATAGGACAAGATATCTCAGATCGTCCTGCCCAATTCACGTCTACGCCGCCACAATTCAATTTAGGTAAGTCATTTGATACCTACGGTCCAATTGGCCCTGTTTTAGTGTCTCTCGACGAACTTGATGATGCCAATCAACTTATGTTGATTACAGAGGTTAACGGCGAGGTGCGACAGAAAGACAGCGCCAAGGATTTGATTTTTGACATACCATTTCTTGTCGCATATTTATCGCAAATTTTAACCCTGCACTGCGGTGACTTAATATTTACAGGGACTCCCGGGGGCGTAGGGGTTATGGAAGGGCGATTTTTACGTGACGGCGATTTAGTAAAAACATCCATCGAAGGTTTGGGGACAATGGAGAATCGCTGTGTGCGAGTCAGCGATCATTCTCGCGCTAATGAAGTACCAGCGATGATACAAGGGATACTAGATAAGAAAACTGCCGAGTAAGGCAAGGCTTAATTGAGCCGCACCAATTGGCGCGCTCGTGTCTTAAATTTGAGTGATCATTAGCAATCACCCTACATGAGCGTTCTTCAAAAAATGTGGTCTATAATTACTATCTCCCTTAGAGATAGTGAAAACCAGGGCAAGTATCAACCAGAGTCTTTGAGAGACATCCAACCTATACAGATTGTTGGCCAAGATCGTTAGGCCACTACAAACAAAGTAATGGAACCCAGAAGTTGGCCATGGTGGCCTGACCTCTACTTTTGCAGTAGGTTAAGAATGGGGGGATTGCTAAACCTGAATAATTTTTGTTGCAACCTAAGTTTAACTTCAGCTAGATTGGACTTTTGATTCCATCACTTATCTATTGGGGCTTTAACTATGACTCTGCGACAACTTACCATCGTGCTTCTGGGGTTCTATGCATCTGTGACATTGGCTGGCCACCATGAAGCCGGCGAAAAAGAAGACCACACCTCGGCGGCGTGGCAAATTGAAGCGTACAGCACTGCAGCGCCTGATTTTATCGGTGACTTTGCATCAGTTATTGGAAGTGACGGCTCGGTGCTTCGCGAAGGCAGCAACGGCTGGATATGTCAGTCAGCAAATCCGCGTCCCGTACCAGAAACAGGATGGGCGTCTGCGCATGAAGCGATGGCCGCTTGCCACGACGGTGAGGGTATGAAATGGATGATGGGCTATATGGCAGGCAAAACCCCAGTCATGGAGCGCGATTCTTTTATGTGGATGCTTCACGGAGACATGGGTGAGGACAACACTAAAGCCGGCGTGCTCAATAAAGCAGACGCGACTCCCGGACAATGGATTGAGTCAGGCCCTCACTTGATGCTGATGCCCAAAGATCCATCGAGTCTTGTCAATTATCCAACTGATTTCAGAACGGGTGCGCCATACGTCATGTTCGCGAATACACCTTACGCGCATGTAATGATTCCTCTCGCTGGTCACTATAAGTATCAGCCAGAATCTGCGCCCAGATAAATTTCCGGTGAGATAAGATCTGGCGGTCGCATCTGGGATAAATACGACCGGTTAGTTTCAGAAAAGACTTGCAAGGACGGCGTTGCAATAAACGGTATTATGGGTTGCGGGCCCGTATAAAGGCCCGCTACACCCGCTTTTTTTTGCGGGGCTTTATGGCGGCTGGTCTATATTTCTGTTTTTTTTGCTATGGCAGGCAGACACGCAGATTATGGGCGATTAAGTAGGGCGGGTTTAGGGTTCGTCTTCGCTATTATTAGTACCTTGATCGGCACATCAAAAGCTGAACACGAAAAATAGCTATCTTTGGATAGTTTGCTTTTGGGGCGCATTAATCGTTTGGAACACTGTTCGTTATAATGTTTTAAATTCCAGTATCATAGTGATAGATCGCGTTTTGAAAAAAATAGAGCTTAATGAGGATAAAAATTATGTCTAAATTATTAACAGCATTACTTTTAATTTGTTTGTGCCCTTTGTCTGTTTCCGCTGCAGAGCTTGCCTTGGATCCTGCATCATTTTTTAAGTCGAGTTTCACTATAGATTCGACCTATACCCGAGACGGCAAGAACTATGAGGTATCAGCTTCTGGTGAGGCGGGTCCGTATGGGCGCGTCTACCTGTCTTATGAATTTACAGACAAGCAAGACTTAGGGGATCGTGGTGAATATACAGGTCACGTATGGACACAGAACGGTGAAGTCGTCGTAACCGGGACGCTCCAAGGTATCTATTTTAAAAAAGGTAGTAAGTTTAGAATATATGGCCTCAATACTCTGAGCGACGGTAAGTTGCATTTTGCCGAAGGTTCGATCGACTTTGTTGCCAAAACAATGTCCTTTGATGTCGCTGACATTGACACTGGCAAGTAGAGTCTCAGTGCGACAGTGAGCTGTCCTTGTTCAAAAAGTAACGCCACGGCACTGACGTTTCAAGGACAAGGCCCGATTAAACAGCAGGCTACATCAATCACGTAAATAGGCGAGGCGGCTCTATTGGGCAGCCTTTCCTTTTCTAACAATCTCCACGACTCTGGTAATATTTAGGGTACCGTCTCAGATACATCAAAAGCTGGATTTAAAAAAGAGTAGGTTCTGTGGCTGCGATGCGAGGTAAGTTGCACCGCCGCACGGGCTAGAATTTGCCTACCGCCAGCAAGATAAGGTGGCCCGCGGTCACGACAGTGGGGATTACCGTGCCTAAAGTGCCAATCAGTCTTCCAGCGGTGACTCCAGAATTCGCCATCAGGGCTATGGCGTGCGACAGTCGAGCTACCACCACAGCACCCAATACTAAGACCCAAAGACCGCTGCCAATCATGAGTTCAAGAAGTAAGAGGCCAATTAAAAATGTTGGGACGTTTTCAATGAAATTGCCATGGGCTCGAATTTTGCGCTCGAGCATCGAGTTATCACCATGGCCTATAAAAATACTGAGGTCGCCGCGACTCTTGATCACTGAAAACATCAGCACCACTTGTATTAACATCAAACAGGCAGCACTCAAGGCGGTGTAAAGGAGTAATTGTAAAGCGATCGATTCCATATTCGGCCTCTTGTTTTATTGAATAAAATCTTTGCATTCTCGGTGAATAACGATACCACCCGCTATTCAGCTCTATCAAGATCCTCCAGACATAACTCACTAGTTCCTATGCGTCTGTCGGATACTAACCTTACAGAGTCAAATACATCACCCTAATGCGGGTTATTACAGGAAATGCAATTTACTCGGTAAGCAATTGTCAGGGATGCTGAGGAGGATAGGAATCGTCTTCGCTACTACCGCTCGAGCTTTGCCAGCATGAAACGCATTGGAGTGGGCCTAATATATAGGAAGGGGGAGGGTGTTTTGCGCCTTTAAATATTAGTTGTACCATCCCTCATACTGTTTCCTTTTAACCGTCTAGCCAGCACCATAGAGGCACACTTTGCATCATTTTATCCGTCTTTTGATCAATCAAGGCGTTGCCCCGGGGATGGTTATTGATGGGGTTTTAAGATGAGCGCGCATGTTGCCAATGAGTGAATGACGAATTTCGCGCCGGGTAAAGGCCCAGCCTTGTGCCGAGAGAGAAAACGCATCGTAGTATTCCCCAACAAAAATTGCTTGAAGCGGAAACTCAGGTGTTTGTTGGTAAACCGTCACATAGCAATGGCCACTGGCCGTGCCTGCCGCTTCATCAATATCCAGCGTTAGATTCGTAATGACGTGTTTTGTACGTGGCGTTCCATCTTCATACAAAATCATGTTGTTCATCGATTCGGGGCCAGGCACTCGCCCTTCTGCTACCCACGTTGCGTTTGCGAAAAGCCTGCCAAAGGTTTCCAGATCACCTGAATCAATCGCCGTACAATACAGGTTCATCAGGTCAGTAATTTCTTTTTGCGCGCTCATCTCGGCTCATTCTTCCAATCTTCAACATCACATTACGGGCTAATACTGCAAAAGAAAAGTTAGGTGAGTGGAGGATAGGAAATTTAAAAGGACTTTTCGATCGAAAGTCTGAGTTAAGGCAAGCATTGCTATTGTTATTATCCTAAACACTGTTCTGTCCATGATACTGCGCTGCCACATGGTTAATCGGATTGCCTCTATTATTACAGTAGCTGAAGACCTTAAAATCCACAACGACGTGGGTCTACTTTCAGCCTTGTTCGGCGACGGTTCTGGCTTATTCAAGAGGAGGGGCAATGTCTTACAAGGTTTTGAGACATTGCCGCTTACGTGGGGCGGGGCAGTCTGACATTATGCAGGTGCGTTCGCTAAGCGACACCTGCCCGCAATGCGTATAAGTGGTTTGACTGCTCAGGCGCAAAAGGTCCCGCCCAATGGCTACCACCAATCAACAAGTGCAGTTACGCGCAAAGATGAGAGCAGTTAATTGAAAAATATGGACTGATGACTATTGCCGGAGAGACGGAAGCCATAGCCCAAGTTTGTCAGTAGATATCAGGGAAATCCTTCATCATTTGTCTAGTCAACTTTTGAGCCTCTGATTTATCCTCGGCGCTCATTTCCTGCTCAAGATGCTCTTTAAAATCAGTTACATCGTTGCCGTTAGCGCCGGCCAGATTGGCCCACATATAGGCCATTACAGTATCTTTAGGTACACCTTTGCCGAATGCGTACGCGACACCAAGGTTGTTCTGCGCCCATCTTAATGCCTAAGTCGTTGCTTTAATTGAAGTAGTCAGGTGAGTCGGATGAGTCAGGCAAAAAACGCAATCCATATGGGGAGCGTGGGGTGACTCTCGTCATTTACAAATAGCGTACTTTTTCTATTTCCATATGGTTTACCTTTTCAATTGACTCACTTGACGCATACTCCCTTAATTAAGTAGGGGGTATATAAAAAAAGGGTTGTAGTGTGCCAAGGTAGTGTTCCGGGTGACATATAGGGGTATTGGCACCCTGACTCACCCGGCACAGTGACGCCCCCCTGGCGCATTGCCTACCGGCACCCCCTAAGTCTCGACGCCTCAACTGTTTCACACATATTTCACAAATAGGTGCTATATATGTTTGACGTTACCTGTGCAAAAATTAACCAATAACAGATGGCGCATCGTGTATTATCGACGGCGTTTCGTTGATTTAAGACATGTCTCAATCTGAAAAATTTTGTTCCCTTGGTTTAAAATGTGAGATAAATGTTGCAGTCAAAAATCTCAAGAGAAGGATCTTTGTTCTGGTTAGCATTACCATAGATAAGCTCTCTCGAAAATTTTAGTGTGCGTGCTCATTGATGAAAAGCGGGAAAGCTAACGTGAAAACAAGAATAGTGTTTATTTTTATCGTTTTTCTCTACGGCTCAAATTCCTTTGCAATAAAGTTAGACTCGTCTCTCATCACTGAGTTGCCCGTATTCGGTATGGACGTAGTCGCCCCCGACGGCAGTGCCATGGTCGTGCCCAGTAATGCTACAGCAGTCGCGCTCAATGTGACTGCAGTGACACCTTCGTCTTCAGGTTTTATCACTGTTTGGCCATGTGGTGTTGCAAGACCCGCAACATCAAATGTCAACTATACGGCTAATGGCATCGTCCCGAACGGCGTGATCGCCCCAATAGGCAGCGGCGGTAAAGTCTGTTTTTACTCTATGTCAGAAACGGATTTGATTGTAGATGTCGCAGGTTGGTTTGCGGGTGATGCCTTTGTGGGAATTACACCCAGTCGATTGGCCGACACCCGAACAGGAACTGGGGTGACATTAGGCCGCGTTGGGCCTGATGCACCGCTTGTTATTCAGGTTTCTGAACTTAATGTATCGCTGCCTTCTGGTACGGCCATAACCGTGCCAGCAAATATAACAACAGCCGCCCTTAACGTGACAATAGTCAACCCAATCTCTGCTGGTTTCGTGACAGTTTATCCTTGTGATAGGGACCGTCCTCTGGCTTCTAACGTGAATTACGCTGCGGACCAAGTTGTAGCGAATGGCGTGATTGCGCCGGTAAGTGAGAGCGGAACTGTTTGCGTGTATTCGCCCGTGCTAACCGATGTTGTCGTGGACTTGGCGGGTTGGTTAGCAGGTAGTGCGTTCACTGGATCAATACCAACGAGGTTGGTGGACACACGCGATGGCACCGGTGGTCTAGAAGGCAAATTGACGCCTGCCAATGAACTGAGCGTTTCTGTTCGAGGTGTTAGCTTGTCTGTTTTAGGTGCAAGTCAACAAGTGCCAGATGACGCCACCGCCGTCGCGCTGAATGTCACTGCGGTGACACCTGATGGTTCTGGCTTCATAACGGTTTATCCCTGTGGCGTAACGCGCCCACTTGCGTCCAGCCTCAATTATATAGCGGGTGACATTGTTGCTAACAATGTCATGGCGCCGATCGGGGATGATGGTGCTGTCTGCCTCTACACATCGAGTCCGAGCGATGTTTTGGTTGATATCTCTGGCTGGTTTCAAGGCGTTACAAACAATGAGTTTGTGGGAACTACGCCGAAGCGATTGGTTGATACGCGAGATAGTACGGGACCAACACCGGTTTCGAGCATCGACAGTGATGGTGATGGTGTACTAGACGTGAATGATGCGTTCCCGCTGATCACGCTTGGTGGACTCACCGACACGGATGGTGATGGTCGTCCAGATGTTTGCGATGCAGCATGTCAAGGTGAAGGTATGACCGCAGACACAGAATTAGATTTTAGCCGGAATTGGGACTTGAGACGGGTTAGCCCAGACGCAGTGAATACTGACCAAGCAAGCGTGGATGCCATACTGAATTTGATCTTCACCGACCAAGCGATACAATCGGTGCTGATCAGCAAAAATGGATTCACTATTGGCGAACGCTATGCGGACGGATACGACAAGGACAGCTATGGCACCAGCTGGTCTGTCGCAAAAAGCTTTTACAGCGCGGCCATTGGCGTTGCAATAGACGAGGGGCTGATAGCGTCTGTAGACATAAATGTCAGTGATATCATTACTGAGTGGCAGAACACTGACAAAGCGGACATCACCCTAAAACAAGTGTTGCAAATGCGCTCAGGGTACGCGTCGGGGACCGAGGTGTTCTTTGCAGCGGATCAGACGCTACACGCCATTAATTTTCCATTGGAAAGTACCCCTGACAGCCTATTCAGATATTCGAATGCCAACACGCAGCTTCTATCCCCCATCTTGGCAAGAACAACCAGTCAGACCGCGCATCAATATCTCGTCAACAAAATTCTTGCGCCTATTGGTATTGATACCACCAGCGTCGGGCTTTGGTTTGATAGTACCGCAACGAATCCAATGACTTATTGCTGCCTAGATATGCGGCCAGACGACTTCGCTCGATTTGGGCTTTTGTATGCACGAAATGGCAACTGGCAAGGTGAACAAATTGTATCGTCTGACTATGTTAGTCAAAGCATGCTTGCAACGTCAGCACCGTATGGTTTTCAGTGGTGGATACTCAATGACACCTACTATGGCGGCAGCCAACCACCCATCGACATCACGGCAGCTTTGGGTTTACATGGGCAGAAAATCTATGTGTGGCCGCAGAAAGACATTGTCATTGTGGTTTTAACAAAATATATCCACGCCATGAATCAAGGCTACGTTTTAGACCTCAGACCTGACGTACTCAACTTCCCCGATACCTGCACGGGACGCAATACTTGCAGCGGCTCTCAGGGACCTGCAGTGGCAAACTACAATGAGTTTAGACTTATTCGTTTGATTCAAGCACTAGACAACGATTAGTGCTCGCAAAACCTGAAATATTGATGAGTGTCGTCAGCAGTGCTAACTTGAAGGTATTGATCTTTTTTATAACTGCCTTAGTCAATCGAGTGTATCTTGAGCGGACTAAAGCTGAAGGCGGGTCACTAGCGGCCACAGACTGATCAAAAAAAACGAATACGTTCTTCATATGTATTTGGGGCAAACCAGGGAAGAAGATAATGAGTGATGATAGGTTGCTGCTAGATCGTTTTGCGATAGAAGATGTTTTTGCAAGGTACGCGCACGCTGCCGATGAATATGATGCAGTGGAATGGCTCAAATGTTACAGCGAAGATGGTGTCTTTGAAGTAGCGACTGATGGCAATCGAATACAGTTTTTAGGGAAGCCAGCATTGAAGAAATTTATCGATGCCCACATTCGCCTTTTACCCGGCACTCGCCATGTCCAAACGAATCATCTTGTTAGTATAAAAGGTGATAGTGCTGCACATCGTTGTACATTGTCTGGCATGTTAAGTAGACCAGAGAAAGTCTATATATTCATTTCAGGAACTTACGAGAGTTACCTGCAAAAAATCGAAGGCGAATGGAAAATAAAACACCGAATTGTTCACGTAGATAACGGCGCTAATTTTATTGATGGAGAATTAGCTAAACATATTCAGCCTTTCATGGAATGGATGACTGAAAATGGGACGATTATATAAGTGAACAATAAGGCAATACTGCCAAGTATCTTTTTAACTCCAATATTTTTATGTGTGTGTCGCAGTTATAAGTTTTAGGTTGAGATCGTCAACAAAAAGATCAATAACTCGAACGGTACAGTCTTTTACAACAAAGTCATCGAGCATCTCGGGCAACAAAGTTGAATGTGTGCGGGCTTGGCCTAGGATAAGTCGCTCATTCAATGTTACTCCGATACCGGTAAATTGAAATCTACCAAGGAACTGACCAGTGTTTTAGTTAAAATTTGAAACTACGACCATAAGAGTTGTGAAAGCTGGCACCCCTGTTACAGTAACAGCTAACAATTTTTGGATGTAATTGGAGGTCTTCAATGCAAGGTGAACAATCTGGCGGGTGTCTTTGCGGCTCGTTTCGCTACACTTTTAATGTTATCTCCGAGCCTGATTTTAGTTTCAGCTGCCACTGCAGAGATTGCCAGCAAGCGACTGGTAGTGTTTGTGCGACAGCGTTCGCTGTCCCAAAAGACGGTTTTCAGATGTCCGGTGAATACAAGTTTTACACCAAGTATGGTGACAATGGCGGAGAGATCAATCGGGGGTTTTGCCCCAGCTGTGGGTCAAGGGCGGTATCAACGCTGGGAGCGTTACCGGACCTCTACCTGGTCTATGCTTCAAGCTTGGATGACCCCTCTTGGTTCAAACCTGCGATGAATATCTACACTGCGAGTGCCTTGCCCTGGGATTGTATGGACCCAAACGTTCCAAACTTCGCGCAAAGCCCAACAGCAGGCTAGATCACCGGTCTCAGCCGGGTAGAGTTTATCGTAAATGGCCGCTCTTGGGCTCATGCTGTCATTCCAGTATGACACCGTTCTTTGCGAGATAGGAAAGCCTGCGGAGACGGATGCAGGTGTGTCTGTTGGAGCCAAAGAGCGGTTTCGGAGACGTCGCACAAAACCTTGAGAGATATGGGTCGCCTCGGGGAGAGAGATAGAAGCCATAGCCTAAGTTTGTTTTTAGATGTCAGAGGAACTCTTCATCATTCGTCTCGTCAACTTTTGCGCCTCTGATTTATCCTCGGGGCTCATTTTGTCTCAAGATACTCTTTAAGCTTAATTGCATCGTAGGCGTTGGTGCACATAGCTCAATATCGATACGATATTAATCAATTTTTTCCTCAAATTCGGTTCTTCTATCAAAAATGATCTAGCAAGGCACTCTAAGCTGAGTTACTTTATATCTTCAAACTTAGAAAAGGATTTTGCATATGAGATTTATCACGTTACTACTAGCTACTATGATGTCTACTTTCGTCTATTCCAACGACCACGGCGACGTGCCCGCGGGTAGCGGTGCCTTTGTTGCACTTATGGTGCAGGCACAAGACCCAGATGCATATATCGCGGCTTTGAAAAAAAACCCTGCGCCCTTCAAGGCCATTGGTTCCTCTATTGCCGGCGCGTGTATCACAAAAACGGGGCATGATTACCCGGGGCAAATGTTCATCTACAACGGCTTCGACTCGATTGAGCAGGCCATGGCTGCGACCAGCAAATACGACGCAATGAAGGCGACACCTGAACTAATGGCTATCAGGGAAGTAAAATACAATGTCATGTTCAAGCCTTTGAAGCAGTTCACGCTAGAACCAGGCTCTGAGCGCCTTTGGCGGCTCAACATTTCAAGCCAAAACTTACAGTCATTTGTAAACAAAATTGCTGAACTAGAGACTGCTCTTCGGACAGCTGGGCATAAGGTTAATCTTGGTGTTTTTCAGCCGATTGGCGGCGGCGTTCACGAGACTATTCACTTAAGAGCAGTAAGCCCGTCGTACGGCGCCTCAGGAAGGATTCTTGACGATGCTTATGCTGGTGCCGCTTGGATGGG
>Ga0209502_10003089_pt1 | contig 13283 bp, 6 predicted proteins | sample ArcticOcean_MG_C_10_FD_187442 | JGI IMG/M metagenome (GOLD analysis project Ga0209502, IMG submission 187442) | Marine microbial communities from western Arctic Ocean - ArcticOcean_MG_CB11_90 (SPAdes) (version 2) | ecosystem: Environmental > Aquatic > Marine > Oceanic | place: Arctic Ocean...
ATGCTGAATATTTTGAGGGTTTAACGCAACGGCAATCGCTTAATAAAGCGCTAGATATGATTTCATTTCTTTCTAAAAAAGCCCAAAAAGTTAACTGTAAAATAGCATTGTATAATCATGGCGGTTGGTTTGGAGAATCCGAAAATCAATTAGAAATTATTAAACTTTTACTGCAATACGACATAGGTATCATCTATAATTTTCATCATGCACATAAACAATTAGATGAATACCAGAGTATTATCAAAAAAATACACCCTTTTTTATGGTGTGTTACTTTAAATGGCATGAAAAAAGGAGGTCCCAAAATCATTACTATTGGTGAGGGAAACCTTGAAAAAGAGATGATTCATCTTTTAGTAAAGTTAGGCTATAAAGGACCTTTTGGTGTTTTAGGGTACGTGAAGAGTGAAGATGTAGAATTCACTTTAAAAAAGAATCTAAAAGGCTTACAATCACTTTTTGTAGTTAAATAAAAGTATAACCATTCCTCCCTTTTAAATAGCCATATTCCCCCCTTCTATATCGTCGTTACTAGTAGTTTTACGTAATAATTATAAAACTAAATTCTATTATGAAAAAAAATACATTAATATTTCTAACACTACTGTCTTTACAGACCTTTGGTCAAGACCTTATTTACAACTTTAATTCTGGTGTAGAAAGTTTTGAACAAGGTGGTATGTCTGGGTTAACTGCTACAGATGGTGCTCTTGTAAATTCTACTTGGAGCGGTAGTTTCAATTTTGTTAGAACACCTGCGGGATTAGCAAAAACAGAAGCTAATTACAAAAAAATTAGAGTTGTAGTAGAAAACTCTACAAACATAACAGTATTTCAAGTATTAAATTTTGATTCAGGTTCTACTTCTGCTGGAACAGCAGATAAAATTGATGTTACTATTGATATGGTCACTCTTAATTCTGGGTTTACAACTTATGATATTGATGTCCCTGCAAACTCTTCAAATAGTGGTATTATTGATAGACTTGGTTTTAGAGCAAAAGGAACTGTAACATCAGGAACTTTAAAAATTGCTCAAATTGTACTGATTGAAACTGGAAATTGGGTAGCAAACAATAATTTTGAAACTTCTACAGATTGGACAACAGCAGATGCAGATGTTACTGCTGGTTTTACAACTACAGATCCACAAGAAGGAACTCAATCTGGTACTTTAACTTTTACAGCAAATCAATCTGGTAATAAATTTTTAGACAATACTGTTAAAGATTTTGGAGAAACTGTTAGCCCTACAGAAATAAACACTACATTTTATGTAAAGTCAACTATAGCAGGTGCTAAAGTCCAAGTACAATATAATTTTCAAGATGCTGGAGGTGTTTTTACAGTATCAAGAAGTTCAGGTAAATATACTATCGTTGCAGCTAATACTTGGGAGTTAGTTACTTTAAATAAAGGAAGTCTTACTGATTCATTTAACCAAGTTATAATAAAAATTAAGATAACAGATGATGGTGTACAAGCACTAAATGGTGATGTTATATCTTTTGATAATGTGCAACCGAGTATAATTTTATTCTCTACTGACAATAGTTGGACAGGAGGAAAAGATACAGAATGGACAGACACAGCAAACTGGACAAATGGAGTTATACCATCTTCTTTAAAAAATTCAGATGTACAAGTAAGTTCAAATAACCCTATAATTAGCGCAACAACTGGTGCAACTCTTAAGAATTTAGTAGTAGATTCTGGAGCTAGTTTAACCATTAATAGTGGAGGTTCTTTAATAGTCTATGGTACTTCTACAGGAAATGTAACTTATAATAGAAATTTAGCAACTACAAATTGGTATAATATATCTTCACCTGTAGTTGGTCAAGGCATTGCAGATTTTTATACAAATGAAACTCCAGACTTAGGTTCTGGAACTGGAAATGTACAAAATGTTGCAATAGCAACTTATGACAATTCACAAGCTCTTGCTGCTGATAGATATATTTATTATACTGAAGGACAAGTTGATGACGCAGATGGAGATGATACTACAGATACTTTTAATACTGGAATTGGTTATATTGTAAAACTGCAGTCTTCTCAAGATGTTTCATTCACAGGAACTGTAAGTACTGATAATGCAGGTGTAGCAGTTACATTAGCTCAAGGAGTTACTAATTACAACTTAATAGGTAACCCTTATTTAGCTTTTATCAATAGCACAATTTTTTTAAGTGCAGAATCTGCTAATCTTGAATCTACTTTTTGGATTTGGAATGGTTCTTCTTATGATACTAGAACAACAGGTACTCACCCAAATTATATAATTTCTCCAGCTCAAGCTTTCTTTGTTGAAGCAAAAACGACTAATGCAGTAACTTTTACAGAAGCTAATCAATCTCATGAAACTGATAACTTTCAAAGAAGCGCGAATTCTAGACCAGAAATTAAGTTAAACTTATCTATTGGTTCTGAAAATAGAAAAACCGAATTATTTTATATAGATGGGACTACAACAGGTTTTGATAATGGATTTGATGGAAAAATGTTTGGAGGAGCTACTTATGATTTTGCTATTTATACAGATTTAGTTTCAAATAGTGTTGGTACAAAATATGCAGTTCAATCTTTACCAAACTCAGATTTAGAAAATATGGTAATTCCTGTTGGTGTTATTGCTGAAGCAGGTGAAGAGCTTATTTTTTCTATAGAAGAAAACAATATTCCTTCTGGTGTAAAAATCTATTTAGAAGACAGATTAGCAAATACTTTTAATGAACTATCAGATAATGAAACTTTTAAAGTTAATTTATCAGAAGCTTTAAATGATATTGGTCGATTTTATTTACATACTTCAACAAGTGCTTTAAGTATAGATGATAATGTTGTTTTAGAAAGTGTGAGTATTTATAAAACAGATGCATCAACTTTAAAATTAGTAGGTCTCCCAAATGGAATCGCTAACATAAAATTAATTAATGTTCTTGGAAAACAGATAATGAATACTTCTTTTAATGCTAATGGAGCAAAAGAAATTTCTTTACCAAACCTAGCAGGAGGAATTTATATTGTTCAGTTAGAAACCGAATCTGGTAAATTAAACAAGAAAATTGTATTAGAGTAACGAACCAATAACTATTTATAAAAGACAATCATGAATAAAAATATAGAAACTAAAAACAATTCTGAAGAAATTACTCGTAAAGACGCAATTAAAAAGATAGGTAATTACGGTAAATATGCAGCATTAACTGCATTAGGTACTTATATGATATTAAACCCACAAAAAGCGCAAGCTTCAAGCCCTACAGCTCCAGGTAGTGGATTTTAATTAATAATAAATTTGAGAGAAATTCACTACAGCAGTCTATTTCTGTTGAAAAATATAATTTTTCAACAGGTTAAATCTATTAAGATTTAACCTGTTTTTATGAATAGCATATTATGAAGCATTACATTATATTAATTACAATATTATTTTCTACAATTATTTTTAACGCTCAAATTCAGCCGCATAATATGGTTAATAAAATGGGTAGAGGTATAAACCTTGGGAATGTTTTAAGTGCTCCTGTAGAAGGAAATTGGTCTCCAATTGTTATGCAACAATACTTTACAGATGTTGCAGCAGCTGGTTTTACCAATGTTAGAATTCCTATTGATTTCTTTGGAATTAGAACAACTGGAGATACTTCTGTCTATTCTGATACCGCAGGAACTTCTGGAAGTTATACAGGAACTTCTGCAGATTATGAAGTGAATTCTACATATCTAGATAGAGTTGAAGAAGTTATAGGTTGGGGGTTATCTGCAGGATTAGTAATAACACTTGATTTTCATGGCGCAGATTTAAAATCAGAATTTTTAAACAGATTTCATTCTACAAATTCAGAATACACTAATCCAACTTCAGCAAGAAGAGCAGCAGATGATCAAAAATTTAGAAAGATTTGGATACAAGTAGCAGATCGATTTAAAAACCATTCAGAAAATTTATTGTTTGAAATCATTAACGAGCCTTATTTTGAGATGAGTGAAGCCGAAATGAATACACTAAATACCGATATTTTAGCAATTATAAGAGGCTCAGGAGGAAGCAATGCAACAAGAAATGTTATTATTACGGGCGGAGGCGCAACTTCGCATGAAGCACCTTTACAAATTGCGCCTTCAATTATTATTAATGATAGTTATTTAATAGCAACATTTCACTACTACCAACCATTTAATTTTACAAGTTCAAGTGCAGATTCAAGAGATATAGAATCTTGGGGGACTAATAGTGATAAAAGCACTTTAACAACAAGTTTTGAAGAAGTGTTAACTTGGTCTAACTCAAATAATATACCTGTTTTTGTAGGTGAATTTGGAGCTGATAACACAGGTGGATATAAATATAGCACAGGTGATTTAAATACAATTGGAGGTAATGCAACTGGTTATGCAGATGGTGGGCCTGATAATGCTTCTCGTGTAGAATATCACAGATATATTGCAGAACAAGCTATTAATAGAGGGTTTTCTTTTTCTGTTTGGGATTCTGGACCAAAATCAAACAAAACAATTCATATGAGACAAGACAATTCTTCTTCTGTGAATTATAATATTGCAAATTTTTCAGTAAATACTTATAGTCCAAAAAGCACAAATATAAGCACAGTAATAGATACTTCTACTTGGGTAGAAGATGTAAAAAACGCATTGTTATCTTCTGGTACTTGGCCTCTTTGTTATGGGTCAACAAATAATATTGTTCTAAATACAGGTTTTGAATGTGGTATAAATACAAACTGGAGTTTTAATGTCTCTGGAAATGCTGATGCAACATACAGTGATGCAACAACAGATGCTAAAGATGGTTTAGTAGGGGCAAAAATTGATGTTAGCACACAAGATGAGTATAACAAAGTCATTTTAAGTAATGATTCTTACACACAAGATCTTACAGGAAAAAAAATAACAATCAAAGCATTTGCGAAATCATTAGCTTCAAGTGGCCAATCATTTAAAATAAGAATAAAAGCTATTATCAACGGAAGTGATGTTTTTATTCCTTCATCAGCATTTAGTTTAACCAATGTTTATCCTACAAATCCTTTTGAACTTGAATATATAATTCTCAATAATACCACGTCTATACAAGTACAAATAATGCTTGGAAATTTTTCTGGAACTTATTTTTTAGATGATTTCGAAACAACTATTGAGGAGAATAAAACCACTTGGTCTGGAGTTACAAATACAGATTGGGTAACAAGTACCAATTGGAGTAATGGGGTTCCTACAAATTCTTTAGATGCATCTATTCCTTCAGGCTTAAGCAACTATCCTGTAATTAGCGAAACAACTGAAGCTGCTGTTTATAATTTAAATGTTGATTTTGATGCTAGTTTAAACGTTTCAAGCGGAGGTTCATTAATTGTTTCAGGAACTTCAACAGGAAATGTAACTTATAACACAACTTTAGGAACAGAAAATTGGTATTTAGTGTCAAGCCCAGTTTTTGGTGAAACTTATGATAATGATTATGTAGCTTCAAATAATTTGGCTATTAATAATTTAAACAATGCTATTGGTTCATATACAACAGCTGATAATACTTGGTCTTATATGCAAACTGAAGCTAGTGCAACTTTTACACCTGGTACTGGTTACTCTGTGAGAAGAGCAACAGGTGCAGGTTCAGGAGATATTTTATTTACAGGGACTATTAATACTTCTGATGTTGCTGCTTCAGTTGTTACAGGTGGTACTGATAGTTTTAACTTAATTGGTAATCCATTTACAGCATATTTAAAGAGTGCTTCTTTTTTATTAGGTAATACAGGTAGTTTAAATACTGAAACTATCTGGGTTTGGAATCAAGAAAATGGAATTTATGAGACAAAAGTTACTGCTGAAGCGTTTGTATTAGCTCCAACTCAAGGATTTTTTGTAGATGCTAGTAGCGCAACTAACCTAAGTATTGCAGAATCATACCAAGCTAATACTGGAAGTACCTTTCAAAAAACGGCAAATACTGAAGTGAAATTGATGATGAATGATGGTACAAATAACAGATTTGCAAAACTGTATTATTTCGACAATGCAACAACTGGTTTTGACAATGGTTATGATGGTAAATTATTTAGTGGTGTTGCACAACCTTTTGCAGTATACACAAATTTAGTTGCTGAAAGTGAAGGTAAAAAATACCAAGTACAATCTTTACCTAATTCAGATTATGAAAACATGGTGATTCCTGTTGGAACTTCTGCTGATACTAGCAAAGAAATTACGTTTACTGCAGAAGCTTTAAACTTACCAACTGGTTTAAAAGTGTTTTTAGAAGATAGAAACAATAATATTTTTACATGTTTAGTTGAAGGAAATGCTACATATAAAGTAACTGTGGATGCAGGAAATACAGACGGTCGTTTTTATTTACATACTAAAACTTCATCTTTATTAAGTTTAGATACAGATTTATTGAACAGTGTAAATATTTATCAGACTAGTACTCGTAATTTAAAAATTACAGGTTTACAAAAAGGAGAAACTACAGTGTCTTTATTCAATCTTTTAGGGAAACAACTAATGACAACTTCTTTTGATGGTGCTAACGTAAATAATATTTCTTTACCAAGATTAGCTACTGGAGTTTATGTTGTTAAACTTCAAACTAAAACAGGAAAATTAAATAAAAAAATAATTTTAGAATAATTTACCGGAATTAATTAAAAGGTTTATTTAAAAAAAAAAGAATCCGGTAAGTATAACTTCATTTGTAGGTTTTAGCCATTAGTGGCAAACCAGACGTGAAATTCACCTTAAAAAAGAATCTAAAAGGATTACAAACACTTCTTGTAGCTAAATAGAATTTAAACCATTTCACCCTACTAAAAAAACATATCACCTTTAATAAAATCTAAATTACAAGTAGCTTTACGTTAAATTAATTTAAAAATATTATGACAAAACTTTACACATTATTAGTATGTACATTTTTATTTAGTGCAGGATTGTTTGCTCAAACAAATCTATTATTAAATTCAACATTTACTTCGGGAGATGATTGGAGAGGTGACTCAGTTGGTGGTTGCACTGGAGCAGAACTTGGTGTATATGATTCATCAGAAACACATACCGCCGATGGTAGTGGATCATGGAAAATAAATGCTTGCGATAATAATAATAATCGTTTGCAATCGGCTGCCGCTTTTGCGATAGATATGGACAATTATACATTTTCATTTTACGTAAAAGGCACTGAAGGTCAGGTTATTACTCCTTGGTTCTTTGTTACAGGTTCTGGAAATGTACTTCCTGTTGAAGGAGATTACACCATAATAACCACTGGTGCTTGGGAACAAGTTGTAAGAACACATGATATTCCAGCAGCAGCGAATGTAACGGCACGAATTCGTCTTAAAACAGCAGATTCATCTATTAATATTGACGACGTTTCTTTAGTTCTAAGCTCGTCACTTGGCGTAGACGATTTTTCAAGCACAGATAAAATAGAATTATTTCCCAATCCTGTAAAAGATATTTTATCAATAAAGTCACTTTCAATAATGAAGAAAATGGAAGTATTTAATGTGTTAGGTCAAAAAGTAATGGTTCTAGAAAACACAAATAGTTTGAATGTAAATGAATTAAAATCAGGAGCATATATTCTAAAAATTGTTGATGAAAATGACACTATTTCAACGAAAAAATTCATAAAAACTAACTAACTTATTTAAACTTTTAAGACTAATAGAAATGAAAAAAATAATTGCACTCATACTATTCTGTGGTTTTTTATCCACAGTTAATGCACAAAAACAGTCGTATCAAGAAAAAAAGGCAACGACAAATGCACAACATATAGCCGATACCATGGATTTAGATGACAGTAAAAAAACACTACTGTATGCTATTTTATTAGGAAAATATGAAGATACTTCAAAACAAATAAAAGGCAACGATTTATCAAATGAAGAAAAGAAAGTGATTTACAAGAAATCCTTTAAACAAACCAATGATAAATTATCAGTCTTATTCTCTAAAGAAGAAATTAACAAGATTAATGCATTGTTAAAAGAACAGAACAAAAAAAAAGAATAAAAGATTAAAATTAATTTATTATAAATAGTTAAATTAGGTCATTGCACTCGCATTGGCCTAATTTTAAAAAACGATATTAAATTGAAAAGTAAAGCCTTATTATATTTAGTAACTAATTTGATGCCTTTTGTGTTGTTTGCTCAAACATCAGCTTCAGATATGGTTGCTCAAATGGGAAGAGGGATCAACCTTGGTAACGTTTTAAGTGCTCCGATAGAAGGAAACTGGGCTGCAGTTATTGAACAGCAATATTTCATCGATGTTTCTGAGGCTGGTTTCACCAATGTTAGAATTCCAATTGACTTTTTTGGGGCTAGAACTACAGGTGATACTTCTGGTTATTCTAGTGTCGCTGGAACTGCAGGAAATTATACTGGTACAGCAGATGATTATATAGTGTCCTCCATCTATTTAGATAGAATAGAGCAGGTCATTGAATGGTCTTTAAATCAGGGTCTTGTAACCATCATTGATTTTCATGGATCGAATTTAAAATCTGAGTTTATCTATACATTCGACGTTGGGGAATCAGAATACACAGACCCAACTTCAGCAAAAAGAGTGGCAGACACTCAAAAGTTTTTAGCTATTTGGGCTCAGATAGCAGATCGCTTTAAAAATCATTCGGAGAATTTATTATTTGAAGTTATTAATGAACCCTATTTTCATATGAGTGCGGAAGTTATGGATTTACTTAACACCGATCTTTTAGCAATTATAAGAGGTTCGGGTGGAAGTAATGGAACTAGAAATATTATTATTACTGGAGGAACAGGAACTTCACATGAAGCGCCTCTACAAATTGGTTCCTCAATTATTTCTGGAGATAGTTATTTAATAGCAACCTTTCATTATTACCAACCGTTTAATTTTACAAGTTCTAGTGCAGACGCTAGGGATAATGAATCTTGGGGAACAGATGCAGATAAAAATTTATTAACAACAAGATTTAATGAAGTTTCCGCATGGGCTTCAACAAACCAAATACCTGTTTTTTTAGGTGAATTTGGTGCTGACAATTCTAGCGGATATAATTACAGTTCAGGTGATTTAAATGCTGTTTCAAGTAATGCTACTAATTTTGCTGATGGAGGACCAGATAATGACTCAAGATTAGAGTACTACAGGTTTGTTGCAGAACAAGCTATCAATAGAGGTTTTTCATTTGCAGCTTGGGATTCTGGACCAAAGTCGAATAAAACAATCCATAAGAGGACAGATAGTCCTTCTACTTTAAATTATAATATTGATAACTTTTCAGTAACTACTTATAATCCAAAAAACACAAATATAAGCACCGTTGTAGATACCTCTATTTGGGTAGAAGATGTAAAGAATGCATTATTAGATGCAAGTACAAGCTGTGACAATTCTACGCAACTAATTATGAATCCAAATTTTGAGTGCGGTTTTAATAGTAATTGGGATCTTTTTGTCGCAGGAACATCTTCAGCGACCGCTACATTTTCAGATGGAACTACAGATTCAAAATCAGGCAATGTAAGCGGAAAAATTAATGTAAGCGCAGCAGGTAATTATAACAGTGTAATTTTAAAAAATCAAGAATACACAACCGATTTGTCAGGACAAACTCTGACAGTTAAAGCTTATGTAAAAGCATCTACCGGAGCCCAAACCTTTAAGTTTAGAATAAAGGCTATTGTGAATGGCTCTAATGTTTTATCCCCATCATCTGTAATGAATTTATCAACAGATTACCCTACATCACCGTTTGAATTTGAATATGTTGTGCCTGTAAATACCACATCCATTCAAGTACAAACAATGTTGGGTAATGAGGTTGGTATTTATTATTTTGATGATTTAGAATTTTCTATTGATAATACATTATCTATGAATACTATTAAATTAAATAATGAAGTTGTATTGTTTCCAAACCCAACTCATGATTTTGTAAATATAAAGTTAGCATCTTCAGATAAAAAGATGAAACACATCCGAATAATTGATATAAGTGGTAGAATTATCACTGAATATACACTTGAGCATACTAGTAGTTTAAAATTAAATACAAATAATTTGGAGAATGGAATCTATTTAATACAAGTTACAACAACTGATAATAAAGCTTTAAGGAATAAAAGGATTGTTGTAGCTAAATACTATTAAGTGGTGTTTTTTGTAAAGAATTAATAAACCTACCTATTTCCTTATCTTTGATTAAAGTATAGTCGTACAATTTGAGAGCCCATCATGTCTAATTTATTTAAACAAATTATTTTTATCGTCAGCTTATATAGCTGCGTTTCTCTGCACGCACAATTACAATTAAACAAAATATCGAGCATTGAAGGACTTTCACAAAATACTGTAAAAAGCATTATTCAGGATAGTAATGGTTTTATTTGGGTAGGAACGTATAACGGCATTAATAAATACGATGGCTATTCTATGGTCCATTATAAATTTTTAAATGACGTTAATAGTCTTAGTAGTAACATTATTATCAGTCTTTTTGAGGATAAAGATGGATATATATGGGCTGGAACTACAGATGCTGGATTAAATAGAATAGACCCAAGGACAGGAAAAATAGAGGTGTATTTTGACAACCCAGATGCATCTGATTATGCAAGTGAAATAGATCATATTTATCAATCACCTTCTGGAGTTCTTTTTATTAATACTTCTAAAGGCATTAAATTTTTTAGTGTAGCCATTGATGGTAGTTTATTATTTGAAGAAGTAATGAATGTGGCAAACAAATTTAGTTTGCTTGTTAAAAGTATTATTCCGGCAATAAATGGAAAGCATTGGTTCTTTACTCCTGAAAGAAAAATAAAACTACATCAAGTAGCGATAAATGAAATCACAAATGTGCCAGATATTAAAATTCAAAGTACAGACATTAAAGGGTTTGAATTTGGCTCGAGTTATCCTGTAAATTTCATTGAATACCCAAAGAACACAATTTGGGTGATAAGTAATAGACTTCAACTCCTTAAAATTCGATTAAATAATAAGCTTCAGGTTATTGATAGGGAGTTAATAATTCTTTCAGATAATAGTTCAGGATTTTCAGATAAAAATTTCAAAAAATTAGCGATTGCTGTTGATAAAGAACAGCATATTTGGGTTGCTGGGAATGGCATATTACTAAATTACGATACTCAGACAGGTGAAAAATACAATTTAAATTCAAGTCATAGAAAAGAGATTGCCATTCAGCAAGCGCAGCAGTTAATGATTGATAACACCAACATTCTATGGTTAGGAACCCTAAACCATGGATTATATAAAATGGATTTAGAAAACAACACATTTTTGAATTCGAACGAATTTTTAAATAATTCTGAAAAGCAATCTCCCGTTTTTCATGAGTATCCCATTCTTACAATGTGCGAAGATTCTAAAGGTGATATCTGGCTGGGTACGCAAGGTAGAGGTGGTTTAGCAATATTAAAGGGTAAGGAAATTGAAAGGAGTTTATTAAATAAGTCAAATAAGGTTTGGGACTATAATTATCTTGCAAAAACCAATAACCAATTTGATGATGAAGATTTCTTTGAGATTAAAAGGTTGATGAATGATAGCGAAGACAATATTTGGGTAGGCGCAAAAACAGGGTTAAGCAAAATAACATTTAAAAATAATTCAGAAATATTTGATGTTCAAAAATTTAATGATATCAGAGATAAACAGGGTAAGCTTATTAAAAATTCAGTTTTTGCTATTGAAGAGGATAGCATGGGAAATATTTGGGTTGGATATTGGAAGAAAGGCATCGCGAAAATAACTTTTGATAAACAAAACGAAACGTACACATCTATTAATTATCAAAATGAATTAAACGACACAAATAGCTTATCAAACAATTTCGTTCGAGATATACTGGAAGATTCTAATGGTGATATTTGGGTAGGAACCATAAGAGGTTTAAATAAATTAAAACAAAATGATGCTGAAAACATTGCTTTTACAAGTTATTTAAATGACCCTAATAATAAAAATAGTTTAAGTAATAATTATGTTTTAGATGTTTTTCAAGCAAGTGATGGTTATTTATATGTTGGTACATTTGGTGGAGGATTGAATCAAATTGAAATTTCAAATAACACATTAAATTTCAAGCAGTATACTACAAAAGAAGGACTTCCAAGTGATGTTGTTTATCAAATAAAGGAGGACAAACAAGGAAATATATGGATGATGCATGTTAGGGCAATTTCTAAATTAAACCCAACAACTGGAGCAGTTACCTATTTCGAAAACCAAGATGGAATTAATGTTAGCGAGTTTAAGGATAATGCCATGTTGTTTACCACTTCTGGGATGATGCTTTGTGGCGGCGTAAATGGGATTACTTTTTTTCAACCTGACAAGCTTTCTGTAAATGAAATAAAACCGCAACTAATTATTTCAGGTTTTAAACTTTTTAATGAAATTGTTCATCCATTAGAGGAAAGAAACGGAAAGGTCATTTTAAAAAATAGTATTAATGAAACTAAAAAGATTGTATTGCCTTATGATCTTAATTCTATGGAATTTGTTTTTTCAAGCTTGCATTTTTCCAATCCTGAAAAAAATCAATACAAATATATATTAGAAGGATTTGATGAAAAATGGCAATATTCTAAAGGAAATGAACGACGGTTTGCCTCCTATACGAATGTACCACCAGGAAATTACATCTTTAAAGTGTATGGCTCTAATAGTGTTGGTATCTGGACAGATGAACCAAAAGAGATATTGGTTGTGATAAATAAACCTTGGTATTTAACAACGCTAGCTATTTTACTTTTCTCATTGTTAATCTTTGCCATTATATATAGTTTTGTTAAAATTCGTTTAAATCAGATACGTTTAAGGAGCAAAATGGATATAGAAACTGCTATCCATGAAAATTCTGAAGAAATGAACCAGATGAAGCTTCAGTTTTTTACGAATATATCACACGAATTAAGAACACCTTTAACTTTAATTGTTGGTCCCTTGAGTCAAATCATGAATGGGCAGGTCAATACCAAAGATGTTCCGAAGTTAAATTCAATAATGTATAAAAATTCCAACAGACTACTCAAGTTAATTAATCAACTTTTAGATTTTAGAAAAGCAGAGTCTGGGAATTTAAATTTAATTGTTCAAAATGACGAACTTGTATCCTTTGTAGGGGAAGTGTTTGCAGCATTTGAAGATATTGCTTTAGAAAAAGAGATTAAGTTTTTGTTTTTATCTCCAAAAAATAAAATTGATGCTTGGTTTGATAATGA
>Ga0209502_10003091_pt1 | contig 13276 bp, 11 predicted proteins | sample ArcticOcean_MG_C_10_FD_187442 | JGI IMG/M metagenome (GOLD analysis project Ga0209502, IMG submission 187442) | Marine microbial communities from western Arctic Ocean - ArcticOcean_MG_CB11_90 (SPAdes) (version 2) | ecosystem: Environmental > Aquatic > Marine > Oceanic | place: Arctic Ocean...
CTAATATGATCCAGCCTTTCTGGACAATACCGATACTTGCTATTGCGGGACTTCATATGCGCCAAATATTGGGGTATACATTTGTTATATTCATAATGACAGGATTTCTCTATGGCGGTGGAATGCTCTATATGGGCTCAGGAAATATATAATTATTTACTTCCTTAACTTTAACTTCATTATATTTATTAGATTTATATTTTAAATAACTGTTTTATATAATTTTTTATATATTTATTAGAAGAGGTATCATTAATATCTAATGCATATTACTTCGTATAATGTATATTATGTAAAATAGAAGATACTACTTAATTAATAACAAGTCTTTAGCACCAATAGCTTTGGCAATGGAATATCCTTTTTTTAGCGTATCGCTAGACTTTAATGTGTCCCCTAAAGTTTTAAATACTAAAGACTGTTCTATTAAAGCTTGAGCTTCATAGTATTGACTACCGTTTTCAACAGCAAATTTTTCTAGCTTAAATAAGATTTTTAATGCTCTGTCACCCGATCCATCTTCAAGGTGGTAGTTTGATAAGATTACCTGTAAATCAGCATATTCATTTAAAGCACCTGTTTTACGATACATATTTGAAGATTTTAATGCGTACTCAATAGACTTGGTTAGCTTCTTTTTTCCATAGTAGGCTCTAGACAGACCTTTGTAGCCATCAGCTCTGTCATCATCATTAAACGAAGTAACAATAGATTTTGAAAAATAATCAACTGAATCATCATATTTTTCTTCTTTTAACGTACTTTTTCCTAACTGAAACAGAAATCTATGCTCCATTTCAATGTATTTACTATTACCTAGCTTAGCTGTTTCCAGCCCCCTAGTAAATGTTTTAGATGAGACACTTATTTGGCCTGAGTCTCTTTCAGCTATACCTTTATAGAGTATTGAAAACATTTGATCTGCTGGCAAATCTGCATGTTTTTCACTTTCCTGAAATGCATTTATTGACTGTTGATACATGTTTTCTCTGAAGTATGCCTTAGCTAGACAAAAGTTTTTATCGTATTGGTTTGTAATTTTATTTACTACCTCAATAGCAGATAAATTATCTCCATTATTAATTAATTTTTCGCATGGATTATCTAAATTATATGAGTAAATATTATTTGTAAACAATAATATAATTATAAAACTTAAAGTATTTTCTATTTTCATTATGTCCCAATATTTTTAATTAATGTTAATAATTCTAACTCATTCATTATTTTAACGTCTAATTTCTCTGCTAAATCTAACTTGCTTCCAGCATCGGCGCCTGCAATCACATAATCAGTTTTCTTGGACACACTGCCTGTAACCTTACCACCAGAGCTTAATATCAAATTTTTTGCCTCTTCCCTTTTAAGGGTTGGCAACGTCCCAGTTAGGACAAATGTCAATCCATCTAGTTCTTTAGATCTTCTATTATCCGCTTGTATTGGTTCAAAAGTTATCCCCATATCTAATATAGCCATTAATTGCCCATATTTTTCTTTATTATTAAAATAGCCATTAATTGACTTTGCAACAGTTGGTCCTATATCTGGGACAGCTTCAAGCTCAGCTAATGAAGCTGCTTTGATCTTTTCTAAGGATTTAAAATATTCAGCCAAGTCAAAAGCTGTTGACTCTCCGACATTTCTAATCCCTATTGCATAAATGAACTTCCCTAGTGTAGTATTTTTTGAACTCTCAATAGCTTCAATAAGGTTTTCCGCTGACTTTTCTGCAAACCTTTCTAATTGCATTAATTGCTCTTTCTTAAGTTTATATATATCTGAGAAGTCATCAATCAGTTTTTCTTCTATCAATTGATCTACAATCTTTTCTCCTAGACCATCTATATCCATTGCTTTTCTCGAGCAAAAATGCATTAACCCTTGTTTCTTTTGAGCGCTACAGGACAAACCATTAAGACACCGTAAAACTGCCCCATCCTCATCTTTTGATAATCTTGATTCACATACAGGGCATTCGCTTGGCATATTGAATATCCTGACTGCATCAGTCCTTTTTTCATTAATTACTCTAACTATTTCAGGGATAACATCCCCTGCTCGCCTTACTTTGACATAATCCCCAATATGTACATCCTTCTTTTTAAGCTCATCCTCATTGTGTAATGTTGCGTTTGTAACTTGAACTCCTCCAACAATAACTGATTTCAATCTGGCTACAGGGGTAATTGAGCCAGTACGCCCTACTTGAACTGTTATATCTAACACAATCGTCTCTGCCTCTTCAGCTGGGAATTTATGCGCAGTAGCCCACCTAGGGGCTTTAGAAATAAAGCCTAATTCATCTTGATGATTCAATGAATTCACTTTGTATACAATTCCATCAATATGGAATGGTAAATTGCTCCGAATTTCAACTATTTTGTTGTAATAACTTTGAAGGCCATCAACTCTTTTGGTTGTCGATGCCAAGTCGGAAGTCGGAACCTTAAAGTCACTTAGCAATTTTAAGCCATTTGAGTGTGATATTAATTGACGCTGATCTTCGAAAAGAAAAATACTATATGCAAAAAAGCTCAAAGGTCTAGTTGCAGTGATACTTGAATCAATTTGACGCAAACTTCCCGCTGCTGCATTTCTGGGGTTTGCGAATAACTTCTGGTTTAGTTCTGCTTGTTTTTGGTTAAGTAATTCAAAATCTTTAGTGAGCATCACAACCTCCCCCCTCACCTCAATTTTTTTTGGAATATTCACACCTTCTAATTTTAAAGGAATAGATTTTATTGTTTTAAGATTATGAGTAACATCTTCGCCAATAACGCCATCACCTCTAGTCGCGCCAAGGATAAATCTTCCTTCTTCATATATTAAAGAAACAGCTAGACCATCAAATTTCGGCTCCGCGGAGTATTCAATATCTTTCACTCCTATTTCATCGCATACTCTTTTGTCAAAAGCAACTAAGTCATCAATTGTGAATACATTACTTAATGAAAGCATTGGTTGTAAGTGCTTTACTTGCTTGAAAGCTTGATTTGTTTCAGAGCCTACTCTTTGTGAAGGTGACTCAGAGGTTATTAGTTCTGGAAATTCAGTTTCTAGCTTAACTAGTCTCGCATATATAGAATCAAACTCTGCATCCGAAAGAACAGGGTCGTTTTCAACATAATACTTATAAGAATGATCTTGTATTTGAATTCTTAATTTCTCTATTTCTTTTTCTGCTTTTTCTTTAATTTGCATTTTATGAGAATAATTTTTTTGCAATACTACTACCGGGCATAATATTTTTTTTAATCATCTTGTCCTCAATAGCTTTTAATGAAACATAAATCTTACTTATTTTATCTTCGTCTAACTCATTGCTTTTAACGTCAACCAAGACACCATTTAAATTTTTCTTACAAAGATCAATTAACTTAATCATTTCATTAAAAGAGTAAGTAATATTTTTAGTATTTGGAATATCCATCTTAAATAAAATGCCTTGTAAAAAAGTTTCGGGATTAATATCAAGTTTTTTTCCAGATAAAGAGAGTAATTGGCAGACATTATCTACTTCGGAAGTTGAATTTCTTAACTCATGAAATCCATTTTCATTAGACACAATTTTTGGGTTTTCAAAAAATTCTAATAATGCACCTATTTGAAATGATGAATCTGATTTTGGGATAACTTTTAGAAATAAAGATTGATCTACTTCAATTCTAAACTTATTTAGTTCAATTGCCTCTTCAGCAATATCTTGATTTGCCAACCAAAAAAGAGAGCCTTCAACACTACTTTTTATATTTTCAACTAGGGATTGAAAACTTTTAATTTGAGGTTCACTCTTAACCCCTTTTCTAGATGTGATTAAAAAAACTACTAGGATTTGATTAAACCTAATGGCCTCATCAAGAGCTACGCCGGTTGCCCAAATTTCATTTTCATAGCGAACATAAACCCTAGCATCTTGTATTTTAGATAATTCGTCTAGTAATAAAATTTTAGTTCCATTTTGGACTTCTTTTGAAGTGATTGAGGCAACAGTTTCAATTTCTCTAAAAATACCATTGGGTAAATTTTCTCTAATGAGTTGTTCAGATGCATATCCTTCTAATTCTGGGTCTAGTGCCTTCTCTCGTTCAAATATAGGATTGGCTGGATTAAACAAGGGGTCATTCTCATCTGTGATTTCTGATTTTTGAGATGTTTCGTTAGATTTATTCTTATTCTTATTGTGCTTTTTAAGTTGAATCCAATTATGGATAAGCATCATTAGAATTACAAACAAACCAAGAAATAAAAGAGTTAATTGAACATCGCTCATAGTCGTTAGTTTAGTTTGTTACTTCCACTTTTTCAACATCTTCTAAGCTTACCTCAACAATTCGAGATACACCCTTTTCAGCTGAGGTGACACCAATTAACTGATCTGTCATTTCCATGGTTGGTTTTTGATGGGTGACCAATATAATTTGAGTCGATTCTGACATAGTCTTAACGATATCGCAGAATAGATCTACATTCCCATCACTTAATGGGGCATCAACTTCATCCATAATACAAAAAGGTGCCGGATTAAGTTTAAATAAAGCAAATACTAAGGAAATACCTGTTAGTGCTTTTTGTCCACCTGAAAGATTAACAACTGTTGTGTTCTTTAACCCTGGGGGTTGAGCTACAACTTGAAATCCAGAATCTAAGATTTGTTCTCCTATCAGCTCTAATTGAGCATGGCCACCACCAAATAACTTCTGGAAATAAAAATTAAAATTTTCATTCACAGTGTTGTAGGTTGTTGCTAATTTTTCTCTAGTTTCAATATCTATCTTTCGTATTGCTTGTTCAAGCGTAGTAGAGGCCTCAGTTAAATCATCCATTTGCTTTTGCAAATAGCCTTCCCTCTTTTCGATAACATCTAATTCTTCAATGGCAGCCAAGTTTACGGGGCCTAACCGCTCAATTTTTTCTGAAATTTTTATACACTTTTCTTCAATATCTTCAATTCTATCTTCCGCAGTAAGCTTACTCAAAAGTTCCTCTTCATTCATTGATGACTTTTCTAACTCATTGCAACATTGCTCGAAAATAATTTTTTCTTCTCGCTCTTCAATTTTAATCTCCTGTAAAGCTTCTTGGAGTGGGCTCAGTGAATGCTGCTTCTCTAAGCGAGAGGACTCCAATGTTTTTAACTTCTCTTCTTTAGTTGATACTACTTCTCTAATTGCAGTTAAATCTGCTTCAGCTTTTTCTTTTTCAGTTATCTTTATTTTTAGGTCAGCTTCGAAGCTTTCAATACTATTATCTTTTAATTGGGTAATCGTATCTTCAATTATTTTTTCTAAATCACTTTTTTCATTATTTATACCTTCAATTTTTGAAGATAAATCTTCACTTTTATTTGTAGCTAATTTAATATTAAATTCAATTTCTTGTTTTAATTTATCAGATTCAATAAGCGTATTTCTTTCATTAGCAAATTTTTCTTCTTTTAACTTAGACTCCTCTTGAATTTGATTTAATTCCGCATTCGCTTGATTAGCAAATGCCTCTTCTTTTGACTTAGACTCCTCTTGAATTTGATTTAATTCCGCATTCGCTTGATTAGCAAATGCCTCTTCTTTCAATTTAGACTCCTCTTGAATTTGATTTAATTCCGCATTCGATTTTTCAAAAGATTTTTTGATTAATGGTAAGTTAGATGATAATTCTTCTAGTTGTTTTTTTCGTGCAAGCACATTTATATTGGCTCCATTTTTTGACCGAATGATTTGATATGTTTTTCCATAAATATCTCCATTTTTAAAAATCAACATATCTCCAAAGCTCATCGTCTCCCTATCTGAATCGACTTGGCTTTCATCTGACAAGTAAATATTACACAACCATTCGTTTAATGAGTTACCAATATGATTATCTTTTGCATTCACGACGCTTGTTGCAGAAATTAGTTTTTCTTTATATTTAAAAGGCTCTTCTTGAGAATTCTTATTTATTAAAATAATAGATTTATTTGGCCGCTCGTTTAATGCATTAATATCAAAATTTATGGCTTCATATGCATGTATATGATCTTCGAGAAAATACCCAAATGCGGTATCCCAACCATCTTTAATATTAATCTGGTCAATAATTGGTTGATTTTTTCCAATACCTGAAGTGTTTAACCATGAATCAATATTTGCCGCACTTTTATCTTCATTAATAAAGTCATTAAGCGAGCTAATTCTAATTTCAGTTTCTTGCAATTCTTTTGACTTCACGTCTCTTTCATTTCTTGCTTTTTCAATCTTAGATAATGATTCTTCATGCAATTCTTTTGACTTCACGTCTCTTTCATTTCTTGCTTTTTCAATCTTAGATAATGATTCTTCATGCAGTACTTTTGACTTCACGTCTCTTTCATTTCTTGCTTTTTCAATTTTAGATAATGATTCCTTACGTTTTTCATCAAGACTGTTAAATGCTTCTTTTTTCTCTTCATTTAGTTTTGTATGATTTTCTAATCTATTTGATTCACTCTCAATTTTTTCCTCATTTTCTTTGGTCTCAACACTCATCTGGTCTTCTAACAATGTAAGCTCTTTTATTTTTTGCCTACTATCGGCCTGAGACTTTGTTAGTCTTTCAATAGTATTCTTAATATTATTTAATGCATTTTCAGCATTCGATACTATCGCATTAACTTCATAAAATTTAGCTTGAAAAGTATTGATCTCATCAGTGGTTTTAGCGTGGTCCTGCCTTGCAAGCTCCACACTAGATTCAATCTCTCTTAACTTAGCAGTAAACTGATCTAACTCTAATGTTTGATCTTCTATCTTCTTTTTTATTATCTCCCAAGACTCATTAGTGATACGCTTTTTTAACGCCCATACTTGTGCTTGGTTAAATTTAAGGTTTTCTTGTTGCTTGTGATATCGGTTAGCTGTTTCAGCCTGAGACTTAAGCTTGGTAGCTTGAAGTTTTATTTCATGGATTAAATCTTGAACCCTGGATAAATTCTCTTTTGTATCTCGAAGTCTAAATTCAGTTTCCTTCCTTCTTTCTTTGTACTTAGATACCCCTGCAGCTTCCTCTAAGAATCCTCTCAGGTCTTCTGGTTTAGCTTCAACTATTTGAGTAATGCTATTTTGAGCAATAATTGCATAGCCCCTGCCTCCTAAACCTGTCCCTAAAAATAAATCAGCCACATCTTTTCGTCTTACGACTGTGTTATTAATGAGATAGGTAGAACCTTTTTCTTTTTCAATAATTCTTTTAACTGAAATTTCTGCATATTTTGACCATTCTTCAGGCGCCCTATTCTCTGTGTTATCAAAAATAAGTTCAACATTGGCTCGACTGACAGCCTGTCTAGTCTCAGAACCATAAAAGATCACATCATCCATTGTGCTTCCGCGCAGTTCTTTTGCTGAAGAAGACCCAAGCACCCACTTCACTGCCTCAGCAACATTGGATTTACCACAACCATTAGGGCCCACGATTGCACTTAACTTATCATTAAATTTAATCGTAGTTGGGTCTACAAATGATTTGAATCCAGCGAGTTTAATTTGTTTTAATTTCAATTTAACTTTCTTTAGTTTATTTAACGAAGTATTTCATCAAAGCAGTATAATATTCTTTTTTCTAAAATATTTAATTATGACAACACAATCAATAGGTTCAAAACCTACAGCACAACCTACAAAGGAACTCGAAACTTTTGAGAACCCAAACACTAAAAGAGATTTACATATTCATATGCAAATCCCAGAATTCACATGCCTTTGTCCTAAAACAGGGCAACCAGATTTTGCTACTCTCTACCTTGATTATATCCCTGATGAACGCTGTGTGGAACTAAAAAGTCTAAAACTATATATATGGTCATTTAGAAGCGAAGGATGCTTCCATGAAGCGGTTACCAACCAAATTCTTAATGACCTAGTTAAGGCTACAGAGCCAAGATTTCTGAGACTTACAGCTAAATTCTTTGTGAGAGGGGGTATATTTACCAATGTCACTGTAGAGCACAAGAAAAAAGATTGGAAAGCAGATCCTTATGTGGATATAAATAGATTTCCACCAGAGACAAATTATAGAGATTGATTAAATTTTGGGGGTATAGCTCAGCTGGGAGAGCATCTGGATGGCATTCAGAGGGTCAGCGGTTCGATCCCGCTTACCTCCACCAATTTTTATAATTAAACCCTTGATTATTAATGGTTTTTTTACATCTACTCTCTGAAAACATTAATTCATGTGTTGTTTTTTATTTAATTATATTTTGAAAGAGTACTTTTTGTGTTTCCATTTCTTTGATTTTTGCCATTGTCATCATGCAAGAAAGGTAATAGGTCCCATCGGATATATATTTACCGAGGTCTTTATTTTTATATGAGCTTTTTTTTATTAAACGGATATTATTACTTTCTGCAAAGCTTTTTGCCGTACTTGATTTTATAGCGAAATTTATATTTTCAGGTATTACTCCATAGTCTTTATAAACTGCTTCCATATCTAATTTTGCGACAGCAACACCAACCACATTTCCCTTTTTATCCAATACAGGACCACCACTGTTTCCAGGTTGAATAGCTGCATCAATTTGCATATTTGAAAAGTTATTTCCAATGCCTGACAGAGAACTAATAATTCCATTTGTTATTTTGATCGAGCTGCTAATTGCATAACCAAACGGATAGCCAGCAACATATATCTCATCAAGTAATTTTGGAGTTGCAGATTTTAATAGAAAAACAGTTTTTGGTTTAAAATCACCCTTAATCAAAGCTAAATCGTTTGAAGGGTCACTAGCAATCAATCTTGCAGAAACTAATTTTCCATTTGTATGAATATTTAAAGCCTGACATCCATTTATTACATGATTGTTAGTTAATATATGGCCATCTTTAGAAATAGCAAACCCACTGCCGGAAGCTGCAGGTAAAAGCTCATTTTCATTTTTTGCTATATAAGTTTTTGGTGGATCTTTTTTCTCATCAACATCTGGATTATTTGATTCCTGTTCATTCTTTGGGTCATAACCTCCCTGATTATCAGCTACTGTTGGTGTAACAATATTATCGTTTTCCCATTCTCCGGCTTCTATATCTCCATCAGCATAGGTATAGGTCCCTTGCCCATGTCTTTTACCATTTTTGAATTCTCCAACATATACACTTCCATCAGCATAGGTATCCCTACCTTGCTTTCTTTCACCGTTATTCCATTCTCCAACATATGTCTCTCCACTTGGCCAGGTATTTTTCCCTTGCCCATGTCTTTTATCATTTTTAATTTCTCCAACATATACGTCTTCTTTATCTGAGGTAAAAGTTCCAACACAATTATGCCAAACAATAGTTTCATCCGCTGGGCAGGGAGGAAAATTACTATCTGATTCTAATCTATTAGTTTCTGCTCTATCTTCATAACCTTGATTATTTGTAACTGCTAATTTTTTTGTTTCTGGAAAATTTGGTAATGGCTGATTTGCGAAAGTATGAGCATTATTAGTACTCCAAAGGGTTGTGTGTGCAACAATTACCTCTCCTAATATTTCATCATTTCTATATTCATTTCCACCTTTTGTAACCAACAATCTTGGGTTAACTGATTTTCCATTTATCCACTTGGAATATAATACTGATCTATTATCAGAATAGATTAATTTCCCAAAACCATTTGCTACCATTTCAGGAGTAGTGTCAGCATCAATAGACATAATCCCTATATACTCTGTTTTGTTATCGCTTAGCCGAAGCTTTATAAAACATTCAGAATGAACTGAATATCCATCACAATGATCATAGCCATCATAATTAATATCCCATGGTTCAGCCATCACCAGATTAGGTATCAAGAATAAGAGTAGGAGTAGTTTTTTCATAAGACCAGTTTACCCCCAGACGAATAAGTGAGCAAATGGGGTGGTTTAATTAAAGGCTGTTATAAAAGGCCAATATCTTCCAGCATAACCACCACCTTTATATATTGGTACATGACATAACTTTTGCGCATAACCCACACCTATAAGATGGTCAATAGATTTTATCCAATGCGTAATTTGTTTATCTTCAATTAGCTTTAAGTTGTATTCAGGCGAATGTCTCTTCTTTTCTTCAAGAGCTATAACGGCATCAGTTAATAAAAGACATATCTTTTTCATTGGTTATTGCAAGGAAAACTTCCGCCTAGCCCACTCAATAAAATTAGAGACAGTCTATGATTATCCTTTAATGTATGAGGAAATTTTTTGATTTCATTATCTATGATCTGAATATAGTTAAATAGATTTAAGCCTACTTCTTCAGGCGCACAAAAACTTCTTTCTTGCTTTTTTGATTGATTCCAAGCATTGCTTGATGAATAAGCCTCTGCTAATGACATGATATGTTTTTCAATATCTTCTTTTGTAAAATTAGTGTGAATAGAATTTTTGTAGTCTACATAGTCCTTAGCTTTTATATTAGCCCATGACCCATTAGTATTAGCCCAACTTAAGTTAGGTATTAAGAATAAAAGGAGGAGTAGTTTTTTCATAACATTCAGTTTACCCCCAGACAATTAAGTGGGCAAATGGTTGCCTTGTGCATATTTTAGTACTCACTTATCTCTCTTAACCCGTCCATTACCTTTTTAGCAAGCATTGTTGCACTGTGCGCTGTTGTATTTTTATCTGTCCAAGAGCCCTCTAACTGAACATAAGTATTTTATTTTGGTACCTTTTTTAAATTTGTTTCTTTAATTCTCTGAGGTTAAACTGTAAACATGAAATTTAGAAAAACTTTTTGGATTAACATTATTTATTTGCTTATATTATCTAGCAATATTACAACTCAAATTACGACTCAAAATCCACAGTTTGTAACTTTTCCTATGAGTGTTCTGATAATTCTTCTATTAATAAGTCCAATTTTAACAAATATTAGTTTAAGTACCGCCAATACAAATAAACTTAATGGGCTTTCAATTATATTGTCTGTGATCGGCTTAATTTCTGCATTCTATTTTCTCGCAACTGGCGCTGCTTTGGCTACTTTTTTTATTAATAGTATTCCAGCAACTATAAGTATTATTGCTTTATTGTCTCTAAGATATAAGCAAAACTTTTTTATTGATTTTAGATTATTTTTAGTAAGCTTTTTTAGGTAAATTTAATGGCAAAACAAAAGAAACCTAACCAAAATATATTAATTGAATATACCGCTTGGATTTTCAAATGGATATTTAAAATAATTTTATTTTTAGCTATCCTTGGAGCTCTAGTCTATGGAGGGAATTACTTAAAAAAAGAATATGATAAGTCGCAAAGATTAAAGGCTAGGGATTGTTTAGCCAAGGAAATCCCTATTTACGAAAAAGGCATCAAAGATTTTAGTGACTCAATAAAACCTTCATCATCACTAAAAGATATAGTTGATATGGTTTTTTATCAAGAAACATTTATACATAATAGTGGTGCAGGAACAGGATATGGTCTTAAAAAAAGATATTTAAATTCTGTAGTTAATTCAGATGATGCAAAGAATAAAAAAAAGCATGAAAAAACTCAAAAAAAACTATTAGGGACGTATGAAGCAGTTGAAAAAATTCGTTATGAAAGAATACAAGTAACTGATTCAAATATTAAAGAGAATGTTCTGGTCTATTTATTAAAACCCAAATGTGATTCAGATTTTGATTTTTTGATAAACATAACAGACAACGAAGATAGAAGTTTGGACACCTTTCGTGTATGGGCGCAAAATGCTCCATTGGGTTATGAGAATGGAGTTAAACATAAATTTTATCGAGATTTTAATTCTGAGCGAAAACAAATCATTAAAAAAAAGAAGAAGGATAAATTTACGATACTCAAAAAGAAGTTAGATAAAAAACAAGAAAAGATTAATGCTAGAAAGACAATAAAAAAAGAGCATGAGGCTTTACAGAAAAGAACAGAACAGAAAAGGCTATCTGACCCTACTAGGTTTTGTGAAAACAAATTTGTTTTCTCATATGATGCTAATGGAAATAGATACTGCCGTCATAAAGATACGGGGGAAAGCATGCTTATTAACCTTAAGGAAAATAGATTAGAACCATTAAAAAACAGGGTTAAAACTTTTAAGCCTAAAGAAAAAGGTGGGTACGTTCCTGAAAAAGGTCCAGTCCATCAATTTTAATTAGTTACAATATTCACTATTTTTTTTCACTTTAAATTCAATTCTCTTAAATTGGTCACAATGACAATCTCTTGACTTACTGGTCGTCCCATAATGTGCTGAATTAGCCTTTAATTCATCCCTGTAACTATATTCTTCTGGGCTCCAATGACACTTATCTTTTCGAATATTTCCTTCATACAAAATAAGGGTCACATCTTTTTTTATATCACAAGATGATTGATTATCTATAGTAAAGAGGGCTATTGTATTTTCATAATATGGATCGTTTATAGGCTCGTAACTCCAGCATTGGAAGTTTTTAACATAAACATTTGGAAGGTTGGTTGATATTCTTTCATTACTCTCATAATATTTTATTGCAGGATCTGATGCGCATGATACTAAAAATATAGTTTGAGTTAAAATTATTATATATAAAGTTATTTTTTTCATAAGACCAGTTTACCCCCAGACAATTAAGTGGGCAAATGGGGACTACTGAAGCGTTATTAAACTAGCAGCTTTTTATGTCTAAAGACTGGAAATAATGCTGTTTTATTGATTATTTAGGCACTAATTTAGGCACTAAATTAATACTATTATCTATTAAAGCCTATATATATAAGGATATAAGAATTAATACGGTGGTGCTTACCTCCACCAATTTACAGTCCAAATAGGTCCTAGACAGTCCGATTATTTCTCCCCTCTTCTCTAAATCCCTTTAAATACAGTCCTATTTTGTCCAAAACAGTCTCATCCTATACAATGAATTTTAGGGGGTAACTTAGATTCTTTACCCCCTATTCTTAAACTAGAAAAAACTTTACCCCCTTTCTTTATATTTGTTTCCTTATTTGTCTGGGGTTAAACTGGTCTTATGAAAAAACTACTCCTACTCTTATTCTTATTTTTAATACCTAATTTAGGGTTTGCCGATGGGTACCAATCATGCAAACAGCTTGAGAAAAGTGAAAAAAGATACCTTCCAAGTGTTGTTGATAGAATTTTAACCATTGAATCATTTAACTGCTCTAAAAAAAATAATCGTGTTACCGGAACATATACTCACCTTGTAGACCCTTCAATTTATGATTCACAAAAGATAAAAAATATCTTTGATAAAGTCTTAAATACCGTATGTAAATATTCAAAAAAGAACTTAAGAAAATTTGACCTTGAATATAGTTACTATT